>Ga0157290_10000032_pt1 | contig 62753 bp, 45 predicted proteins | sample NitcycUS149409B1_FD_108389 | JGI IMG/M metagenome (GOLD analysis project Ga0157290, IMG submission 108389) | Soil microbial communities from Arlington Agricultural Research Station in Wisconsin, USA - Nitrogen cycling UWRJ-S149-409B-1 | ecosystem: Environmental > Terrestrial > Soil >...
CGCCGGCATTGTTTACCAGGATGTCGACACGACCGTACTTCGATTGGAAGTAGTCGAACGCTGCCTGCCGCTGGTCGGCCGAGGTAATGTCCAGAGCGATTCCATCCGCATCGAGCCCCTTGTCTTTCAGCTGGGCCGCTGCTGCTTGTGCGTCCGACAGCTTGCGAGCGCCAATCATCACAGCTACCCCCGCCTCTGCGATCTCTCTCGCCGTTTCAAAGCCTAGTCCTCGGTTTGCACCGGTGATGAGCGCTATTTGTTTGTCCGCCATCGTTCTCTCCTCCTCTATCGAGTTTGAAGAAACTCCTATTGCTAGGTCTTTCACGCCCGTGCCTTGACCCCTCGTTTATCAAAAACGTGCCATCTCGATCACTAACCAAAGAAATGGATTCCTGACGTCCAGTCGCCGCTCTTCCCTGTGAGAATAACGATCTTCTTTTGACGATCGCGACCAATGTCATAAAGAGGGCATGTTGAGAGCGCTGGTAAACGACACGCCGCAGAAAGAATCCGTGGAATGGAGATTGTGCACCACCCGATTGGGTCGTGCGAACAAAGGGCCGGCAAATTCGGACTACTTTATGAGTTCCCACTCCTGAAGCCCATGGGACTGACCTCAATGGCAAGACCGCTAGACGTCCAAGAAGCCCCGCTTCATCGCAAGGGTGACCGCATAAAATCTGTCATTCCCATTAAGCTTAGCGACGACCCTTTGGGATGGCTTTGACCGTGTTCTCCGAGATCGCGAGGCGGTCGCCGATGATCTTATTTGAGCGCTAGCTTCTGTCAAATCATTAGTACTGTCTCCCCTTTGGAAGAATCAAGTAGCCGCCCGATGCGTGTCTTCAGAAGCGTGCTGTTACGCTGCTAGATAACAAATTTGTGCTTTTCGGTATCCTTGTCCCCTACCGACGCATCGAACGGCCATGGACAGGTTCAAACCAATCGCAGCCTTGGCTGCTGCAGCCCCCGGGTTCCCTGAGCTCCTCGATTCAAGCTTTGGACGTGGGTGGAAGGGTGTTCACCTGGAGCGTCATCGATGTGCTCCTGGACCTCGTGTTGGGCACCATGTAGACCGACCCGTCCTTGTCATGCTGTGCTCCCCTTCCTCTCATGGCGAGCATAGAGATATCTGCGGAGACTTCGTACCGTACCGCAAGCAGCACGGCGCACTCACCTCGATACCCCAAGGGCCTGCGACGGAGCTCCGTCTCCTGGTAGAGACGGAGTTGACGTATGCCGCATTCGAACCCGGGTACCTTGTATCTGTCGCAGCTGAGCTTGAGATGGAAGCTCCAGATATTCAGTTTCAGTCAGGTATCCATGATGCTCCTCTCTACAGCCTGTTTCAGCTGTTGTTGAACACTCTTCCCACCCAGGACGCTTCTGACACTCTGTACGTAGACACTGTCATCCATGCACTCACGATCCGCTTTCTTCGCTGGCACGGTTTCACAGAAAAGCGCATGGTCACCGACAATCCGATCTCGACCCGATCCCGACTGCGGCGTGTGCGAGACCTCATCGAAGCGAATCTGGAGCAGCCGCTAGGTCTGGAGATGCTGGCGCGTGAAGCCGGATACTCGCGTTCCCACTTTGCACGCTGGTTTCATTCGAGTACCGGGAAGTCTGCACACTCCTTCATCACGGAGCGACGCCTGAACCGCGCGCGGCATATGCTGGCGGGTGATCTACCGATCGTAGATATTGCTACAGCATGTGGCTTCGCGGACCAATCCCACATGACTCAGCTTTTTCGTCGCCACTTTGGAACATCTCCAGCCGCGGTTCGCAGGCGGCTGGCGCCTGCAGCGGCTGCGCCACGTTAAAGCTCGACCTCGAGGTATTCCCCTCCTTCGCAGCGGCCGAAGTGGATGCCTGTTGCATCTGTTCTAGCGTGAGATAGTCCAAGTAGCCTTCAATGCCACGAGTGTAGAACGTGCTGCGGTCCTAGGCATTTAGCGGAACTCCAACCTCAATGCGGCGCGGCAGGTCCGGATGAACGATCGGCCAAAGGCCAAGGCATCCTACGCCGCGCTGCTGCTGGTCTTCCGCATCTGCGGGGCTTTACCCACCGGCCACAATTAGACGCGTATCTCCCGTGATGAGCGATCGGAAGCGATCCGGACCGGGGGTCGAGTTGCGGCTCAACATTCAGATTGCCGGAACCCCGGGGGCGGACAAGGTGGACGTAAGCAGGTTTCCGTTGGCTTATCTGCTCCACCGCGCAGCTGTACGTGGATACCGATACGAGAGCAAGAAGGCTAATGGGATGTGGAGAGCAAACGATCCCTTGCACCTTCCAGGATGGAAGTTGCGAGTTCCTCATCATCTACCGCTCGCGACAGGCTTAGAGCGCCCACCATGGTGCCATCGTTGTCATGGCCTCTTTTTCATCGCCTCCCATCGCCGCGACTATCTCTTTCAGCTTCGTTGTAAAAGCCGGTTGCAGCGCCGGCTGATCTCGCAGCTCACCGCAAAGAGACGCCATTGTGCAGCCCTTTGCCAGGAGAGAACGAAATACTTGTTGAGCGAATGTGGCGGGACGGCGTGGCGATTAAAGTAAACAGTACTGCACTCAGAACGAGCTTTGCGTCCGCAAGCGTATCTCTGGTGATTGCTGCGTCGAATGTTCCTAAGGAATAATTATCCTTTAAGAGTGTTCTGCACATAGGCATTCGCTCACTTCTCGCAAATAGGCAAGGGGATCTAAAAGGAAAGACATTATGAATCTAACGAGAAGCTCTATGGTCTTGGTGACGTTTGCAATCAGCAGTATGCTGTTTGCAAACGCACAGTCGAACGACGCTCCGATCGACAGGCTGCAGCCTCTTGTGGAAGCATCGGCAGCGAGGCTTGATCTTGCCGATCAAGTTGCGTTGTCTAAATGGGACAATGGCACACCGGTCGATGATGCGGTCCGCGAAGCGGCAGTGATCGCTGCATCTGTACGGTCAGGGGAATCCCAAAACCTGGATTCTGGGTTTGTCGCAGACTTTTTCAAAGCTCAGATCGAAGCTAACAAAGTTATTCAATATGCTCTACTTGCAAAATGGCGTCGCTCTGGTGGGCCTCCTCCGCACGGGCCGGTGAACCTTGTGACGACTGTACGCCCACAGTTGGACCGGCTACAAATCGCGCTTGTGAGCGCACTGGCGAAGGATAAAGAAGTACGATCGAGTTTGACTTGCAAAGACGAACTAGCGAAAGCAGTTGGAAGATACCTGGCCTTGCACAAGCATCACATAGATGCACTTCATGCCATTGCTTTGGATCGCTCTCTTGCAGGGACGTGTCCGCAGTAGCTGCCTCTTTGGGAGAGGCATAATGGGAAGACCCTCCGCTGGCGGCCGCGCCCGCCAAAGTTTCCGATCTTACGAACGCCTTCGAGGGCCTGGTGATCCGATCGGAATATTCCATCTAAGAAGCACACAACGCAACTTGTCGTTCCCAAATGAGGCCTGTCCAGCTCTTGGTGGAATATCGAATTCAGCTTTCTATGATGGATAGACGAAGGCAATCTCCCCAGCATTGCCTAAATCTCTCGCGTCCTCAAAGGATGACTCGGTAGAAATACTCCCGCGGTGAGAGTTCCCGGGAAGTAAGTTGAAGTTGACCAGGTATGCAGACATACAAATCCGTGGAATAAACCTTATCGAGCGTCTACCTCGTCAGGCAGTAGACGGCAGGCGGTTACAAACGCTGTGGGAGCTACAGCTACTGCCGGATTTGCGATTATGAGCGGTCTAACCAGCAGGGCCTTCGATGCCATGTCGCAGGTGGTGGCAGTTCCAATCTTGCGCGTATACCAAATGCGAACGGGCAGTATGTGCGCAGTCAGATAAAGTCGGAACCTACTTCGTCTAGTCAGAAAGAAAACTCCGGCCCTAAAGCCGCAGACGCTCCGAGGGCGGCAAATGCAATGGTGTGGGAAACGTGGCCGCAGGCCATCCAAAGGACGAAGGAAGCGAAGACATGGAGCCGCACGAGCGTTTCCATCACCTTGCGCGCGCGCTAGGAGCAGGGCTTCTCAGCAAGGTTTGGGTTCCTTGCTTTGCGCGAAGCGCAGGGAATTACTTTTGCTGTTAGGGGTCGCGTTGCGGCAGGAACGGGGCGGGGAAGACGCACAGTGGCTGAAGAAAAGCGAGGAGGAACTCTGCCTACGAGTTGTGCGTGCGTGGGTTGTTTCGTGTTCTTGAGCCGGAGAGGCTATCCTTGATGTGCATCAGACTTTATCGGAGAAGTAGGAGTCCGGTTCACCCAGGACTCACGACATGGAACAAGACCGAGTACGCGGGAGGTCTGCCAGCCAGATTTGCGAGAACCCGATCGCCGACTGGGGTTTGCTGTCTGCCGCTGGCGGCGATGCGCAGGTGCATGGCCTTCGACGAAGCGGGACGAAGCTTTGCAAAGAGGGCCTGGATCGACGCCGGGATCAATTTGGCTAACGGCACCCTGTCGAAACTGCATTGCAGAAGGTTGCGTTATGCATCCAAGGAGATGATCAAACTATCTCTGGAAGCTTCCCAATAGCAGAGAGACAATGGTTCTTTTTCAAAGCCCAGGTTTTAGCTCTTTTGTAGGCTGCTATGGCACTTCTCCGGCCCTTCCTGCTTGAGCGCAGTTGCGTTGCGTGTACTACAGGCTTTCTTCAGTATCCAAGTGGCGATCGATGCTTCGCAAAATGGAAACAAGGTGCGGGTGGACCCCGGCCGTCAGAACCGCTATGGACTAATGACGGCTGACGCAACACGGCAATGTGCCGCGCAACGTCGTCACCATGCCGCCGACGATGCATCTTGACATGAATCTGAGCCGAGCCTTTGTTCTCAAGCCAAAAGACAGCGAGCACTTGGGAACCGTCACCCTCAATGCTCGTAGTGCAAATGCCCTCAACCACGCCAACATCAACGGCATCGGGACGATCGTTTCATCCCCCCAGCCTGGACAAACCGTATCAGGCAGAGCCAGCCCGACGTATCGAGGTCGGCGTCAGGATCTCATTCTGATCGACATTCAGAAGAAAGAAGGGCGTCCGTACAATGAAAGCAGCTGTTTCCAACGGAGGCATACCGATGGGTTCCTTCACGACCGTACTGAGAGAGCCGACGCCGGGTTCGGTTCCACAGCCTAGTCCGATGGCTTCTGCAACAGGCACTAGCCCCTTTCGTATCAGGGCGTGGCATATTGTTCTGCCAGCTACGCTGGGCCTCACATTAGCCACTGCTGCCGAATGCCACTCGATCACAAACCTGCCATCGCTTCGATATGGATTTGTGCTTTCGGGCTGGTGGGGCGCTATCGCCCTCGCAGTCTGGCGCGTCGGCCAGATTAGGCCAGAATCTCTCCGCATGAAGCCAACCGTGTTGCTTCGGCACTCGACCGCGGCAGCAATCCTGGGCATACTCCATCTCTTATTCATGGGTTTGATGGATCGCCTTTTCCTAAGTCCAGAGCGATTCAATCAACTCGGCCTTTCCTGGCATCATTATCTAGACTTGAATCGATGGGGTCTCGAGTTACTGGTTTACGGGTTTATCTTTGGTATCGCGACGGTTGTTCAACTCCAATTGCAGGCACAGAGGAGTACGCTCCAATCACTTGAGCTGCAACGAGCACTTTCAGCGTCCCAACTTCACGCCCTCCAGATGCAGGTCGAACCGCATTTTCTCTTCAATACACTCAATGCGATTACCACTCTTGTCGAGGAAGGTCATCAGCGGCAGGCGGCCGAGATGCTCAAGCACCTGAATGCCATTCTAAAGACAACACTAAAGCGCTCTGCTCCGCAGAAGATCCCCTTGGCGCAGGAACTCGATGCTGTCGAGAACTATCTTGCAATCGAGCAGATTCGTTTTGCCGACCGTCTTAAGCTGCAATTTCGTATCGATCCATCAGCGCTCAACGCGCTTGTTCCCAGCTTTCTCCTTCAACCGCTGATGGAAAACGCAATCCGTCACGGGATCGGCAAGCTGGAAGACGGCGGGCTCATTCAAACCTTCGTCGAAAAGCGCAACGGAACACTCTTCCTGCGGATTCAAGATAACGGCCCAGGTACGGATGCAGAAGCGGCGCAGGGACACGGTATTGGGCTGAGTAATACTGCGACTCGCCTGGCCCACTTTTATCCTGACCGTCATTCCTTCGACGTAGCGCATCCTGAAAGCGGCGGTTTCCAGGTCAGGATTGCAATCCCTTATGAGACTGCAGAAGCATGAACATCCGCGCACTGATCGTCGACGATGAAGCCCTTGCACGCTCTCGCATGCGGAGGATGCTCTCGGCAGATCCGGAGATCGAAGTTTGTGGCGAATGCAGGAATAGCCGTGAGGCCTCTGCGTTTTTGAAATCCGGCTTGGTCGATGTGGTATTTCTCGACATTCAAATGCCGGGCGAGAGCGGCTTCGATCTCATTAAGAAGATCGGAGTTCACAAGATGCCAGTCACTGTGTTTGTCACAGCTCATGATCAATACGCCATCAAGGCGTTTGAAGTTCACGCGCTCGACTACTTGACGAAACCGATAGAAGAGGACCGGCTTACCTCGACTATCGAACGGGTCAAGGAACGGGTGGTCTCCAACACCAGAGAGATCAACCAAGAGACTCTACGCGTAGCTTTGGCAAATCTCGCACCCGCCTTAAAAACACCAGTTCAGTATGCCAAAAGGCTTCTGATACCCGATGGGGCAAAGACCAGGTTCCTGGAGGTCGAGAAGATCGACTGGATTGAGGCGGCTGACTACTACGTCCGCATCCATGTTGGACCGAAGGAATTCCTTTTGCGGGAGAGCATGAAGGAGCTTGCAGCAACGCTCGATCCCTCACGATTCGTTCGAATCCACCGCTCTGTCATCGTCAACCTTGAGCATGTTCAGGAGGTCTTTCGCGAGGGCCGAGGAGAAGGCACTGCTATCCTTGCGAACGGTCAACGATTGCGCGTGAGCCCGGCCGGTTGGCAGGCTGTTCTTCAAGTCAACAAAAGCTAGAACCTTACGGTGACGTCAAAGGGTCTTGAGATATGCAATCAATTCGTCAATTTGGGTTGCGCTCAGGTTGTGGAATGCAGGCATCTTCCCCTTGCCTGTTGATATAACATTCCGTACATTCGCGTCTGCGGGCCTCTGCTGGTGCGCGCTGTAGTAGCTCTTGAGCGAAGGGCCAGCGAGCGTAGTGGAATCGTGCGCACTGTGGCACGAGGAACAATACCGGGTGAACGTCTGTCTGCCATGTGCCGGAGGCTGCGTGGATCGAACACTTGGAGATTGACTAGCGAGAGGATTGGGCAAGATCCAGACGAGCAATGCTGTGATACGTATGCAGTGTCTGTTCACAGCGACACCTCATCAAGTTTGAAAGGGAGCCTCTTCAGCCGCTTTCCGGTGGCAGCGAAGGCAGCGTTAGCCACAATCGGTGCGGCGAGAGTGACACCAAGCTCACCGATGCCCCCGGGCTCTCGATGGCTTTCGACCAGATAGGTCTCGAAGATGGGGCTGTCCGGCATACGCGCCACTCGGTAGCTGTTGAAGTTCTGCTCCTGAATCGCGCCATCCTTGATGGTGATCGCTTCCCTCATCGCCGCGCTCAAGCCAAACATACTTCCACCCTCGATCTGAGCCTTTACGCCATTGGCGTTAAGGACCTGCCCGCAGTCGACTACCGTTACGATTCGGTCCACGCGGAAACTATCCCGTTCCGTAGTCACTTCCGCTACCTGAGCGATGAAGCTGCCGTAGGCCCGCCAACAGGCGATTCCTTTGCCCCGCCCCTTAGCCAGTGAAGCTCGCCAGTTTGCTCTTGCTGCAACCTCATCCAAGACAGCGAGCAACGACGCTGTTTGAGTTTGCGGCGTGGTCTCGCCGGCTTCGGTGCTGGAGGATTGACTTGCAGAGGAAGTCAGAAGCCGTCGCCGAAACTGGTACGGGTCTGCTTTTGCGGCGTGTGCCAGCTCGTCGATGAAGGACTCGACGACGAAGCCATTGAAGGATTCGGAGACGGACCGCCATGCGCCACGTTTAACAGGGGAGGGTATCTGCGTGTAGGTGTAATGAAGGTTATGAACCGGATATAGAAAGGGATGAAGGCTGGGAGCTTCCCACTCGTGTGGAGGCATGCCCCACGGGCCCGTCAGGGACGTGTCAACAATGTGGCAGTCCCATGAGACGATGTTCCCCTTGGTATCGACCGCTCCGCGAAGTTTCTGAGCTCCAAACTGCCGGAACTCCCCGTTCGCCATGGTGTCTTCTCTTGCCCAGACCAACTGAACGGGAGTGTGCGTTTGCCGGGCGATCTGTACCGCCTGCACCGCGTAAGCCCTGTTGAATCGGCTGCCAAATCCCCCTCCGACAAACGTCACATGAACCTTTACGTTTGCCTCGGGCAAGCCAAGCTCCATTGCCGCGTTTTTCCTTACTCCGTTACCGTCCTGACTTGGCGCCCACAATTCGAGACGATCACCTTGAAGATGAGCCGTTGTATTCATCGGCTCAATCGGAGCGTGTGCCAGGAAAGGATATTCATAGATGCTCTCTATCTGTTTGACGGGCGCTGCATGAGGTGCCTGTTGGTGCGGGGTGTCCCACGTCCACTCCGGCAGTTCAGCGAACGAAGTGCGATACCTAGCCGCCAAAGTCTCAGATGATTCCACCTCAGCAGAAGGCGGGTTCCATCTGATCTTGAGTGCTTCCCTCCCTTGGATTGCCGCCCAGGTCGTCTTTGCGACCACCGCCACTTGGCGGATGCCATCTTTGGTCTTGATCTCGAACACCTGCAGGACACCCGGCGCCTTTATTGCGTGGCCCGCGTCGAAATCGAGCAACGTCCCGCCCAGCTTCGGGCTTCGAGTGACAACGGCATACACCATACCCTCGGGACGCACATCAAGGCCGAAGCGCGCACGTCCCATCGTCTTGTCCGGGATGTCGAGGTGCGGCAACGCTCTTCCCAAGAGCGTGAACGTCTTGGGATCCTTCAGATGTACTGTCTTGGCATCAGGAAGGGAAAGTTGACGGGCATGATCCACCAGACTTCCGTAGGAGATCATGCGTCCGGTGCCGGGATGAGAGATGTGGCTATTCTGTGCCAGACATTCTTCTTTGGGGACGTTCCATCGATGGGCAGCAGCGAGGATCATCACTTCCCGGACTTGTGCTCCGGCTTGCCGTAACTGTAGATAGCTGCCCTTTACACTTCCGCTCCCGCCAGTTCCGCCACATTCCTCGGCTTGGACAACTGTGACTTTTGACCAGTCCAACCCTGCCTCTTCGGCAAGCACCATTGGCAACGATGTGAAGACTCCCTGCCCCATCTCAGTCTTTGCGAGGATGAGTTCCACCTTGTCATCAGGATGGATATGGATCCAAGTGTCGAAAGGATCCTTTTCTGCGTTCTGTCGATGAGCGCTTTGGAGATGCCCATGCAGGCGCAAACCGACCACGAGTGCGCCGCCGGTAGCAGCGGCAGCCGAGGTTGCAAGAAATGCTCGTCGGCTGATCTTCATGAGTGCATCTCCGACGCGGCACGGTGAATCGCTTTGCGAATGCGAGAGTAAGTGCCGCAACGGCAAAGATTGCCTGCCATTGCCTCATCTATATCCGAATCGGTTGGCTGTGCGTTCGTCGCAAGAAGTGCAGCCGCAGACATAATCTGACCGGGTTGGCAGTATCCGCATTGAGGAACCTGTTCGGAGATCCAAGCCCGCTGCACAACGTGAGGCAACACTTGGCCCAGCCCTTCGATCGTTGTGACTTTCCTCCCAGCAGTGCTTGAGATGGGAAGTTGGCATGAGCGTACTGCTGCGCCGTCCAGATGGATCGTACACGCCCCGCACATTCCGATTCCGCAGCCATACTTGGTTCCGGTCAAAGCGAGTAGATCGCGCAATACCCACAACAGAGGCATGTCCGCCTCTGCTTCAACTGTCTCTCTCTTGCTATTCACGTCGAGGACAAAATGCCCCATGCTCCATACCTCTCTTCCCAGCTTGACGAAGGTGGAGCGAGCAATCCATTCTTTTGCAGGGAACCTCGACATACTTGCAGGGATAGGCGTACAGCCTGCAGGGAAGAGCCGACGGATCGCCGATAAGCTGCTTTTTATGCTTGTGGAAGTCCCTTTCAGGGCAGGCCTGCGGTGGTCCGCCTGTACCGGCTATGCACCCTGGAGGCACGGCGGTTGCAGCCTGGGCATAGAGAGGAAGGCTGGCAGGGACGGAGTTCTATCTGCACCGTTCCCCGCCTCTGGCTATGGCAGATCAGCTTCACTTCCGAGCTGTTCGGAATCAAAGTCCCTCGGTTCATCCATACAGATCTACACCTCCGGGCACTCCCCCACCAAAGGTGAGCCAGAACCCATTTATTGTGCTACACGACAGATTTTCACCAGATACCACTCAAACAACATTGGAAGGCCCAACGCAACTAGCGCCAGCAGGCCGCCGAGCTCCCTAAAGGCGGTCTACTTCGCCCAGGTCAGCACCATCGCGTTGAGATCCGCGGCGATCTCAATGAGGCCTTCGCGGGTGGCTGGATGGACAGGCGCGAGCGGATGCCGACCGTGATCGGAACCAATGATGCCGCCCTCCTTCATCAGGATCTTCGCAGCAAGCAGACCGCATTGGCGATTCTCGAAGTTGATGAGAGGAAGGCAGCGCGCATAGTGCGCCATCGCGGTGGCTCGCTGGCCCGCGAGATAAGTGTCGACGATCGGCTTGATCAGATCGGGATAGCCTGCGCCTGTCATCGCGCCCGTGGCCCCCGCATCGAGGTCGGGAAGCAGAGTGATCGCTTCTTCCCCATCCCACGGTCCTTTGACCGACTCCCCGCCGAGAGCAATAAGCTCTCGAAGCTTGCAGGCCGCCTGCGGCGTCTCGATTTTAAAGTAAGAAACGTGCTCGATGTCGCGCGCCATCTGAGCAAGGAAGGGCGCGGGAAGCGGGGTGCCGCTCACAGGCGCATCCTGAATCATGACGGGGATGGAGATAGCATCTGAAAGTTGTTGAAAGAATGCATGGATGCCCGTCTGAGATACGCGGATGGTGGCCCCGTGGTACGGCGGCATCACCATCACCATCGCCGCTCCGAGATCCTGCGCGCGACGACTGCGGGCGGCGCAGACATCCGTGCTGAAATGCGTCGTCGTTACGATGATGGGAACACGACCAGCGACATGTTTGAGGATCGAAACGGTGAGGAGATCACGCTCATCGTCCGAGAGCGCGAACTGCTCGGAGAAGTTCGCCAGAATGCAGATACCATCCGAGCCCGCGTCGATCATGAAGTCGATGCAGCGGCTCTGGCCTTCAAGATCGAGGCGTCCCTGTTCATCAAAGATGGTGGGGGCCACGGGGAAGACGCCGCGGTAGGGGCTGGCAGAGCGATCGTTCATGGGACTCCATCGGTGTAGCGGCGTGAGGGATCAGGCTTCGATAGCCCGTTGCAGATAGGGATTCTTGAACTTGCCTGAGGGGTCATACGTTGCGGCAAGCTTTCGGAAATCCGGAAGCCGTGGATAAAGTTCGCCAAGACGCTGACGGGATGTCGTAAAGACTTTTGCCCAGTGGGGCCGAGCGTTGAAGGGCGCTAGTTTTTGCTCGATCAAAGGAAGAACACCGAGTACGGCGGCCATCTCCGGCTTCCATGTGAAGTGGATCGCCATGGAATCTCGCTGGTAGGCCGGGCTGAGCCAGAGTTCATCGGCAGCGATCGTGCGGAGTTCACTGACGAAGAGATGCGGTGTAATGCGATCCTTCAGTTGCTCCACTGCAAGGATGGCCTGGTAGGCCTGAGCTCGCGATACGAAGAATTCCGACTGTACCTCTGCGCCGCTGGAGGGCGTGAAGTTCATCTTGAAATGCGGGAGCCGCTCAAACCAAGGGCCCGGGACTCCAAGTTGGTCGGTGCAATTTTCCGGAGAGTGTCCCGCAAGCGGATGAAGCTTCACCTTCTGCAGCGTGGCTCCATAGAACATCTCTGACAGATGTGGCGCTCTGCTGCCGGAGACGTTTTGCTTCAGCCACACTTGGGTTGCGCGATGCTTCTGCCAGTCCGTGAAGAGGCTAACGCTGTATCCGGATGAGAAGATCGCGTCGAGATTGTGCTCCAGTTGATCGAAGGAAAGGTCCTCGTAGACCACCTGCGATATCTGGAAGGTCGGAACAACATCCAGTGTGATGCGAGTGATCACCCCAAGCGCCCCGAGCGCGACGACCACACCCTGGAAGCCGCTTGTTTTGTCTGCACGCGAAAGCGTCTGCATCTGGCCCTTGCCGTCAACGAACTCAATCGCATTAACTGCAGTCGAGAGGTTTCCGTTGTGAATGCCCGAACCGTGCGTGCCGGTGGCGCACGCGCCGACGACCGAAACGTGTGGCAGCGACGCAAGATTATGCACAGCGAAGCCCTGAGCATCGAGCCACGGCGCGAGCTTTCCGTACGTGACTCCGGCACCGACGGTGACAGTATGCGCCTCTTTATTGAGGGTCATTGAGTCGAGATGCTTCAAGGAAACCTGGTCGCCAGGAGAGTCGGCGATGTCGTTGAAAGAATGCCGCGCTCCGAGAGCTTTCGCATGCGTGACGGAAGTGACAAGCTTCTGAACCTCTTGGGCGGTTGCGGGTTCGTCCAAACGCGCGGCTTTATACGTATAGTTCCCGGCCCAATTGGTACGGGCAGACGCCCCCGTCTTTTGCGCGAAGCTGAGTCGCGAAAGCACTGAACTTGCCACCACGGAGGCCGAGTTCTTCAAAAAATCTCTCTTGTTCACTGTGTCCTCGACCTCGCGTGGATCTCTTCAGCTTCCTCTAAGGTAGTACCTTTACCATCGATCGTTGATCGGCTTTCTGGCCTTCACCCTGCCTCCAGCCGCGCCCATACTATGACGGCGGGCTTGCGGAAGTCAAACGACATAGCTTATCCAGAACCTTCCAGTACAAGGCCAGGGCCTAGGGCCGAGTGTGCTTCTATCCCAAAAAAGACATTGACACCCGTTGTACTTTGGTACTACCTTTGCGCGGGCCAAACGGCGGTCGCGATCTGGACGAGGCAATCGTTTCCGCGACGGGCGAGGTTCTATCCAGCCGCGATGTGCAAGATCACAATGACTTCGACATACAGACGCAGGCATCCCGTTGCCGTTGGCCAAGTGTCCGTGAGAGGAAAAAGTGTCGTCCACACGTTTCCCGGCGAGCGTCACTACGCTGCGCATATAGTTTGCATGAAGGCAAACTAGGGCCGCGAGATGTTCCGTTTGCGAGAGACAGCAGTCATCTTTTGCGTCTGCGCCGATACCCGCTTTAGCGTGTGGATGCGCTCTCCCACTGGTCTACGCGAGCTCTTTTGGAGGGGCGCCGGCCGATTCGACATATGATCGCGAAGTACCTGCGCCTTCTCCTGCTCCCATCCATGCGCGAGCAGATCTGCCGCGTCGTTCAGGTGGTCCGTCATCAGCTTCGCAGCGAGTTTGGCGTTGCGATCTTCAATAGCTGCAAGTATCGGTTTATGAAACGCCACGGTGTGTTCGAGATCGACCATCTGTGACGTAACGATCATCATGTTGAGCATGGCCCGATGAATGGTGTGGAAGAGCCGACCGGTAAGGCGATTGCCCGAGGCCTGAAAAATAGCTCGATGAAAAAGAAGATCAGAGGCGACCAGCTTCACCCGGTCTCCTTTGCTGTTCTCAAGATCTGTGATGGATTGCCGCAGAAGGGTGATGTCCGCGACGTTCGCCCTCTCCGCTGCCTTTGCGGCGAGCGCGGGCTCAATCATAAAGCGGAGCTCGGTCAACTCCTGCACGGAGGTGTCATCGAGTAGAAAGAGGAACTCCATTGGTACGGCCAGAACAGAAGATGCATCCCGGTTCAGGTAGCTTCCATCTCCGACCTTTTGAGTAATGACACCCATAATCTCCAAGACCTTGAGAGCCTGGCGCAGAGATGAGCGCGCCACCTTGAAGTGAGCAGCCAACTCGCGCTCCGGCGGAAGCTTTGTTCCAGGTGCGAGCACGCCATCGCTCAGCATCTGCTGGAAACGCAGGATCAGCAGGTGAGTGACGTCTTCCTTACCGTTCAACACGTGCTCAGCTGGTTGGGGTTGCACGGTTTTTCGAGTAGCCATGCCAACATCCTCTCAGAAAGTCCACAGATGTCAATGAATGAAGCATACTAGGCCCTATCGGTCCTACCGCTCGGCCCTCGCCTGCGTAAAGGGGGCTCAGGCAATTTCTCCCCCTTCCTTTGTCAGAGCCAGAATACGACGAAAGTTCTAGTAAAAACATTTTGCAAAACGATTGACACTTGGCGAGTAAAGGTACTACCTTTGTCGCGCTTCAGACATAGCATCTTTCGGGTTGCGTGTGTCCGATTCCGAAGAGGAGAGCCATGAAGACGATTCGGTTCAGGAAAATAGGAATAATGTGCAAACTCGCTGTGGTCATGGCATTGATTGCCAGCTACGCAGGGGCACAGGTAGAGCAGGGCCGCTTCGTTGGGCGCATCGCCGACCCGCAGGACGCGAGTATTCCAAATGCCGCGGTGACACTGACCAATCTCGCGACCAACATCGTTCAGAACGCCAAAACGGACGGCGGTGGGAACTTTGTTATCACGCCGGTTGCAGCAGGAACCTACAAGGTAAGCGTTTCTGCACAGGGTTTTGAAACCGCTCTTGTCAGCAGCGTCGAAGTCCAGGTCGGACAGATCGTCCGTGAGGATATGAAGCTGGTGATTGGATCGTCGGCGACGACGGTTGAAGTGACGACCCTGGCGCCTCTATTGACCACCGATTCCGCAACAGTTGGACAGGTCATCACTAACAAGCAGCTCACGGACCTTCCTCTGAACGGCCGCGGTTTCTTTCGCCTTGCGGAGTTGACGCCAGGTGCGGCCCTGTTGGCACCGACCGGAAACTCGCTCGCGATTCGCCCTGAGGTCGTAAACGGAAATACGATCAGCGGCATTCGTGGAAGCGCTACTTCTTTCCTGCTCGACGGCGTCGACGTCAGCGAGCAGCATCAGGGCGGTACCTTCATCCAGACCTCGATCGATGCGCTGCAGGAGTTTTCCATTCAGCAGAGCCCGTACTCTTCGGAATATAACCGTGGTGGAGCTTTCTTCAATGCAACGGTCAAGAGCGGAACAAACCGATACCACGGCGTGGTCTTCGAGTTCATCCGCAACGACAAGCTTGATGCGCGCAACTACTTTTCGCCGACGCGCCAGATCCTGAAGCGTAACCAGTTCGGCGCGGATCTTGGTGGACCCATCACGATTCCGCATATTTACAGCGGTAGAGACCGCAGCTTCTTCTTCGTCAACTACGAAGGCCAGCGACTTCGCCAAGGTCTCGTCTTTAATAGCATCGTGCCAAATGGCGCACAGCGCTCAGGCAATTTCGGCACAAAGGTGATCTACGATCCGCTGTCTTCGCCAGTGGCGGCCAATCGCACCCCTTTCCCCAACAACACCATCCCACAGGGACGAATTGCAAGCCAGGCGGCGGCCATTCTTGCTTTCATCCCTCAGCAAAATACGAACAGCGGAACTTTTGCATATGCTCCTTCGCAAGCAATCGACTTCAACCAGTACACGGTGCGAGTTGATCACCAGATCAACGCACGCAATCGTCTCTTTGCGCGGTGGATCTACGTAAAAAATCGCGAAGTGGACCCGAACGCATCGCCCTCGCTCGGCTCAGCCAATCTGACCTCCATCGGGCAGGATATTGCGTTGGGCGTCATAACCAATGTGGGCTCGAACATGGTGAATGAAGCACGCGTACACTATCTTCCCAGCCACGTTCGTCTGCAGGGGTTCCTCCAGGGAACCGACTTCAACGCGCAGTTTGGCGTGACAGGTTTCAGCGCTCAACTTCGTCCTGGCGCTGGTGGCTCATTCCCCGATTACGCATGGAGCGGCTATTCCTCGATCCAGGGTTCGGCTTTCGATCAGCGTCCCAAATCGCAGGATCGTAAAGCAGTAGAGGGCACCGAAAACTTTACGATTTTGAAGGGCCGCCAATCTATCAAGTTTGGCACGCTCATTCGGTACTACCAATGGCTGGGCTATGATAGCCAAACCTATGCGGGCCAGTTCACCTTCAACGGAAATGCAACCGGCAATGGAACCGCAACGGGGGATGCCTACGCGGACTTCCTTCTGGGTTATCCAAGCGCGGTGGCACGTGCCTATCCGGCAGACAACTTCGGCGGTCAGCAAACCTACAAACAGTTCTTCGTACAGGATGACATCCGCGTCAGCAGCAGGCTTACCTTGAATCTTGGCTTGCGCTATGAGTACTCCCCATGGCTCGCGGGCTACAAGGGTCAGATTGGAACCTTCGATCCGACGCGCGCGAAGCCGATCATCGTCTCCGGCACCGGAGCAACACCCGATCTCAGCGCGCAGTTTGCCGCACCGGCGGCGTATGCGTTCTTTGGGCAATACATCCAGACTAGTTCGCAGGCGGGGCTTCCTGACAACATCACTTACACGGACAAGACGCAATTTGCGCCGCGTATCGGCGTTTCGCTGGGGCTTGATTCGAAGACTGTCCTACGTGCAGGCTTCGGCATGTTTTACGAACCGGAGGGAACGAGCGGCCGCGTGAATCTGAACACCTTGCCCTTCCGTCTCGCGGAGACAGTGAATCAGACGGCGAATGTACTGCCAACACGCACTTTGGCCAACTTTTTCCTCGGCACAGCGTTGGGTTCAGCTCAGGCGAATCCAACGCTCAATCCGAGCAAAACCGATCTGAAGATGGGTTACAACGAGCACTACAGCTTAAACATCCAGCGCCAGTTGACCGAAAAGGATGTCTTCGAGATTGGCTATGTGGGCAATCACGGCGTTCACCTGAATGGCACGAACGACTTCAACGATCCAACACCAGCTGCGGGCCCTATCCAGGCGAGGAGACCCTATCAACCCTTTGGTTCTATCGTCTTCAACACGCAAGATACTTCGACGAATTACAACTCGCTGCAGATGAAGCTCGATCACCGTCAAAGCCACGGCCTCACGGCTCTGGTGGCGTACACCTACTCGAAGTTCATGCAGTTCAACCAGTCTCCCTCGCTTGGTGGAAACTCGGGTTACGAGTATGCGCTTTCACCTTACGATGTGACGCATAACGTCGCGCTCAGTGAGACGTATGCTCTACCGTTTGGGCGTGGACGCCAATTCGCGGCCAATACAAACCGCTTCCTCAACGGTTTCATCGGAGGCTGGAACCTGCAGAGCATCATCGTGGTTCGCAGTGGTGTGCCGTATACTCCGGTTATTGGCAGCGATCGCGCCAACACCGGCGTCGGCAACCAGCGTCCGATTCTGAATCCGGCTGGCGGTAACCCGGCGTTTGTGCGAAGTGTTTCGAACTGGTTCGACAAGTCGCGTTACATCACTGCACCCGCGTTGACGTATGGCAATGTGCGCGCAAACACACTACGCAGCGACCTGTATCGGCAGTTCGATGCCTCGCTGTTCAAGAACTTCACTCTGCCTGGCGAGACCACACTCTCGTTCCGGGCCGAGTTCTTCAACCTATCCAACACGACCAGCTTCAACGCGCCGAATGCAACGGTCGATGCTGCGGCGGGTGGCGCCATTACCAGCACCTCCGTTCCCTCTCGCGACATCCAGTTCGCACTCAAATACAACTTCTAACCGATCGAAAGGAAGGCACGATGACGCAGGTATCAGGTTGGACTACGCGAGCTTTGATAGCAGGGAGCGTTACGCTGCAGGCGCTCGCGGTCTATGCGCAGGGGACGGTGCCCGCAAAGGCACCGTCTTCGACGCAGACTCCGGTAACCATTCATGTCGATATGGCGAAGTCCGTGGGCGCATACAAACCAATCTACAGTTGGTTCGGTTATGACGAAGCGAACTACACGACCATGCGTGACGGCAAGCTTTTGCTAAGGGAGTTGCACGACCTGAGCCCCGTGCCGGTCTACATCCGCGCACATCATCTGCTCACATCGGGGGATGGTAAAGCCGAATTAAAGTTCAGTTCTACGAACGTCTATACGGAAGATGCCAATGGCAAACCTGTATACGACTTCAAGATTCTTGATGGTATCTTCGACGAATTCAAAGCCGCGGGTGTACGTCCCATGGTGGAACTAGGCTTCATGCCCGAAGCCCTTGCAGCCGATCTTCCCGACCGCAAGGTTCCTTATCAGGTGCACTATCCGCAGAGCGCGATCTCGGGTAAGTCGAACAACCCTCCAAAGGACTACGCTAAGTGGGGCGAACTTGCTCGCGTGGTCACAGCGCATCTTGTCGAACGTTACGGCAAAGCGGCAGTACAGACGTGGTACTTCGAAGTTTGGAACGAGCCAGACATCGATTACTGGCACACAACACCGGAAGCATATTGGAAGCTTTACGACTACGCTGTAGCAGGCGTTCGTGCAGCGTTGCCAGAGGCCAAGGTGGGCGGACCGGCAACGACCAGTCCTGGAAAGCCCAAGGCCGACCTCTTCCTCACAAACTTCCTCGAGCATGTGAACTCCGGCAAGAGCGCCGCCAACGGCAAAACCGTTCCGATGGACTTCATCTCTTTCCACGCGAAAGGCAAACCGACGATCGAAGGCGGCAAGGTCACCATGGGCATCAACCGCGAGCTAATGGACGCGGACCACGGTTTTGCAACCATCGCCAAGTTCTCAAAGTTTAAGAATCTTCCCATCATCATCAGCGAGGCCGATCCGGAAGGCTGCGCAGCCTGCTCGTCCAAGGTGAATCCCGCCAACAACTATCGCAACGGTACGCTTTATCCGGCATACACGGCAGCGGCCTTCAAGGGGCTGTTTGAGTTGCAGGATCGTCACGCCGTCAACTTGCTTTCCATGTTGAGCTGGTCGTTTGAGTTTGAAGATCGAGAGTACTTCGAAGGCTTCCGCTCGCTTGCCACTAACGGCGTAGATAAGCCGGTACTGAACGTCTTCCGCATGTTTGCACTGATGAATGGCTCGCGTGTAGCAACAGCTAGCACCGGCCAGGTGCCGCTCGATACCCTTGTTGCTACAGGGGTCCGTGCTTCCTCAGACGTGGACGCGTTTGCCACTAAGGCTGCAAACGAAGGCGCTGTGCTGGTGTGGAACTACCACGACGTGGACGGACCCGCTCCAGCCGTACCGACTTCGGTGACGATCCATGGCCTGCCCGCAGGTGTGCATCGCGTTCTGCTGCACCACTATCGTCTGGACGACACTCATAGCAACTCATACACCGTATGGAAGGCGATGGGATCTCCACAGCATCCGACGACGAAGCAATATGCCGCGTTGCAGGCAGCGGCAGGTTTGGAGCTTCTCGACTCACCTGAATGGGCGGACGTCGTAAACGGGCAGGTCGAGGTGAAGACAGAGATGCCTCGTCAAAGTGTTTCGCTGATTCACCTGAATTGGTAGGGCTCAATGACCGTCGCCGCGCGCAAGCTCTACAGAACAGCGGACAGTACAGCGGATCTGCGCTGGTACTTCGTCGTGCTTGTCACGGCAGCGATTGCGATCAGCTACTTCGATCGTCAAACGCTGCCGGTGGCCATCTCGTCGATCCAGCGCACGATTCCAATCTCGAACCAGGAGTTCTCCTACCTGCAGACGGCGTTTCTGTTGGCCTACGCAGCGCTGTATGCGCTGGGCGGTCGGCTTCTGGACAGGCTGGGGACAAGACGCGGCTTTTTGCTGATCATGATCTGGTGGTCGCTAGCCTGCGCTCTGCACGGCTTTGCTTCCGGTTTCATGTTGTTGCTGGGGGCACGTTTTCTGCTGGGTATGGGAGAGGGAGGGGCGTTCCCCGCAGCGGTGCGTGTCGTGTCGGAGTGGGTAGCGCCTGAAGATCGCTCCACGGCGATGGGCATCATCAATGCCGGCACTGCGGTAGGTTCGGTATTGGCACCGCCGCTGATTGGTTTCATCCTTCTGCAGAGCGGATGGCGTTCGGTCTTCTTCGCCGCAGGTGGCGTCGGCCTGGCGTGGGTCGTGTGGTGGTGGATCTCGTATCGCGACAACACGAATACGCTTTCTTCGAATACGCTCGACGGCCGATTGCTCGCACAGCAACTCAGCTTCAAAGACATCATCAGCCTGCGCAACGTGCAAACGCTGGTGTTTGCAAAGTTCATGAGCGATTCGGCCTGGTACTTCCTGCTCTTCTGGCTACCAAAGTATCTGTATGACGCACGCGGATTCGACATCAAGCACGTCAGCTACTACGCGTGGATTCCCTACGCGGCCTCTGGCATCGGCAGCTTTCTCGGAGGCTGGCTTTCCAGCCGTCTGCTGCGCAAGGGCCATTCCCTCGATCGTTCGCGAAAGCTTGTGCTTGGAATGAGCGCACTGTTCATGCCGGTGGTGATGCTGGTGCCGTACGTCCCGGTGCAGGCTTCGATCCTGCTCTTCAGTATTGCTTTCTTTTGTCAGCAGTCATGGTCTGGTTTGATCATGACCATTCCTGCAGATGTCTATCCGCTCTCCGCGGTTGGAACCGTATCCGGTCTGGTCGGTTTCGGCGGAGCCATCGGTGGTGCCATCTTCGGCGTTGTTGCCGGATACCTCCTCAGCCACGGTTTTGGGTACCCGACGTTGTTTGTGCTGGTGGGAACGTTTCATCTGATCGGCTTTCTTGCCATCGTCGTTTTCGGTGGCAAAATCCATCCACTTCAAATCCGCGAATTAATGGAGATAGAGACCCTCTCATGAAAATTACTGAAGTGCGTACACGTGTTGTTCAATGGGAAGGGAAAACCGTTCCGCTTCCGCCACACTTCTGCACAAATCCTATGGATTTGCTCACCTTTGGCAACGCGTCGATGGGAAACTTCGCATTTCACGGATGGGTCGTCGTTGAGATCTTTACCGACAACGGTCTGGTGGGTATCGGCAATGCCGCACTGTCTCCCCTGGTGACGAAGACGCTCATTGATACGTACTTCCAGCCTCTGCTCATCGGCGCTGATCCTTGGGATACGGAGTACCTTTGGCAGCAGATGTATCGGCGCACGATGGCATTCGGTCGCAAGGGCGTGGCGATGACTGCGATCTCCGCGGTGGACATTGCGCTGTGGGATCTTCTCGGCAAGGACGCAAAGCAGCCGGTCTATCGCCTTCTGGGTGGCAGAACCAAGGAGCGCATCCCCGTCTATGCGAGCCGGCTCTATTCGATGCCGCTAGACGAGTTGCGTGCCGAGGCGCAGAAGTACAAGGACGAGGGCTATCAGGCGATGAAGCTGCGCTTCGGTTGGGGCCCCATCGATGGCGCTGCCGGAATGCAGAAGAACATCGAACTGATCAAAACGGTGCGAGAGGTCATCGGCTACGACATCGACCTGATGACCGATGCTTACATGGGATGGACGCTGGATTACGCGAAGCGCATGCTGCCATTGCTCGAACCGTTTCAGTTGCGGTGGCTTGAAGAGCCGGTCATTCCCGACGACACACGCGGCTACAAGACATTGAAGGGCTACGGTCGCGTTCCGATTGCGGGCGGTGAACATGAGTTTACCGTCTTCGGTTTCCGTGAACTTCTGGAAGCAGACGCGGTTGACTATATTCAGTTCGACACCAACCGTGTCGGTGGGATCAGCCAGGCCCGCAAGATCACCGCGCTTGCTGAGTCGTTCCAGATACCAGTCGTTCCGCATGCCGGACAGATGCATAACTATCATGTGGTCATGGCGAGTCTGAATTCTCCTATTGCGGAGTTCTTCCCGAAGGTCGACGTGGAGGTGGGCAACGAACTCTTCTGGTACATCTTCGATGGCGAACCTGTACCCACAAATGGCTACATCGACCTCGACGAAAATACTCCCGGTCTCGGGCTAACGATCAACGAGGAATCCCTCAAGCGCTTCAAGGTGATTGGATAAAGAGGTTTCGTTATGGAAAAACAAAGAGTGGCCCTGCTCGGGCTTGGCACGATGGGCGCGGGCATGGCGGCAAATTTGTTGAAGGCTGGCTATCCGCTCGCCGTTTATAACCGCACGCGGTCGAAAGCAGAACCGCTCGCGGATCTCGGTGCACGCGTTTGCGACACTCCGGCAGAGGCTGCGAAGGGAGCACAGATCGTGGTCTCGATGCTCGCCGACGACGCGGCATCCCGCGAGGCATGGGCAGGCAGCAGCGGGGCACTTACAAGCATCAGTGGCGGAGCCATATTGATTGAGTGCAGTACCGTAAGCCCGGTGTGGGTGGCGGAATTGGCCACACTTGCAAAGGACGCTGGCGCGGAACTCGTCGATGCACCTGTTACCGGAAGCCGCGTTCACGCGGAAGGCGGTCAACTCAACTTTCTCGCTGGGGGCAGCGCTGCGGCGTTGGCGGCGATCACACCGTTATTGCTAGCCATGGGGAAAGAGGTGCAGCACCTTGGCCATGTCGGCTCCGGCGCGAAGTTGAAGTTGATCAACAACTTTCTCTGCGGCGTACAGGCCGCTTCATTGGCCGAAGGTCTCGCATGGCTCGAGCGCAGCGGGTTGGACCGTGAGAAGTCGCTCGCGATTCTCAAAGGCGGAGCGCCCGGTAGTCCTCTCCTGCAAAGCCTCTCCACACGCATGGCGAACTCTGACTACACCATCAACTTCGCGCTGAAGCTGATGTCCAAAGATCTGCGATACGCTCACGACGCCGCTGCCGAAACAGGTATCGATCTAACCACCGCCACCAGCGCGCGCGCCCTATTCGAAAGAGCCGCTGAATATGGACTGGGCGAAAAAGATATGTCGTCCGTAGTGGAACTCGTGCGGGATTCCCCGCGCAGCTAACGCAATAAGGATAGGAGTTTCCGTGACAACACAATCAGTATGGGTCGGTGGAATCTGGCGTGAGGCCGACGCGTCTGCCACTTTTGTCGCAAAGAATCCGGCTACCGGTGCGGAGCTGGCGGATGTTTATCCCATCAGCAAGTGGTCTGATTGCGATGCAGCGCTCGATGCTGCCGTTGAAGTTGCACGTGGGCTACGTAAACTCAGCGGAGAGCAACTTGCCGTCTTTCTCGAAGCATACGCATCTGAGATCGAAGCGCAGGCAGACGCCATCATTGTTATGGCGAATGCAGAGACAGGATTGCCTGTTTCGCCTCGTCTGCAGAATGTTGAGTTGCCCCGGACTACGACACAACTTCGCCAGGCAGCAGCAGCAGCCCGCGAAGGTTCATGGCAGCAGGTGGTCATCGATACCAAGAACAACATTCGCTCGCACTTTGCACCGATGGGTCCCGTTGTAGTCTTCGGTCCGAACAATTTTCCGTTTGCGTTCAACGGAATCTCCGGTGGTGATTTCGCCGCGGCGATTGCAACGGGCTGCCCGGTCATTGCCAAAGCACATCCTCTGCATCCAGGCACATCCCGCTTGCTCGCGCTCTGCGCAGAGAGGGCATTGCAGACCAGTGGACTGCCCGCCGCAACGGTGCAGATGCTCTACAACATTGCCAATGAAAATGGCTTGCGGCTGGTCAGCGATCCACGCGTGGCGGCAAGCAGCTTTACAGGAAGCCGTGGCGCTGGCATGAGCTTGAAGTCGGCAGCCGAGCGTGCTGGCAAGCTGATGTATCTCGAGATGTCGAGTCTGAACCCTGTAGTGTTGCTGCCGGGTGTTGTGACAGAGCGCGGCGATGCTTTGGCAGGAGAACTTGCCGACAGCTGCCTCGCTGCTGCGGGTCAATTTTGTACGAGTCCGAATCTTGTTCTGACGGTAGCGGGTGACGCTACCGAGTTATTCGCGCTCCGCCTAGCCGATACGCTCTCGATGAGACCGTCTGGAACAATCCTCTCGGAGCAGGGGCTCAAGGGACTGCATGAAAGCGTGAAGTGGCTCGTAGATGCTGGCGCAACGGTTGTTACCGGTGCGGAGCCGATCGAAGGCGACGGCTGGCGTTACAAGAACACGCTGCTGCGCGTATCCGCTAAAGACTTTCTATTTGCCAAAGAGAAGCTGCAGCGCGAAGCCTTCGGCAACGCAACGCTGCTCGTGACTGCGGACGATGTCGCGGAACTCACGGAGGTTCTGGATTCGCTGGAGGGCAATCTCACGGGGAGCATCTACTCCAGCGCGAATGGCACGGACGACGCGATCTACGCTGCGGTGGCTGAAGCCTTGCGTCCTCGCGTCGGTCGCCTGCTGAACGACAAGATGCCGACAGGCGTCGCACTCTCGCCTGCCATGAATCACGGCGGGCCGTTTCCTTCCACTTCGCATCCGGGCTTCACCGCTGTGGGCATTCCGCGATCCCTCCTCCGCTTCGGTGCATTGCACTGCTATGATTCCGTTCGCGAAGACCGACTTCCTGCAGCGCTGCGGGACAAGTCACCTCTACCCACGATGTGGCGAACCATCGACGGCGCATCGATACAGGGCTAATACGCCCCAGGAGATTTCCAATATGACCAAGCGGCGAATCGCAATTCTTCTTCTCTCGATCTCCTCGGTCGCCTTCGCGCAGAGCGGAGGCAGGCCAGGATACCTTGACCCGACGAAGCCGATCGAGCAACGCATCTCCGACTTGCTCGGCCGTCTCACGTTGGAAGAAAAAGCGGCGCAGCTCAATCATCTAAATCAGGGCGTTCCTCGTCTCAGCATTCCGATGTGGGGCGGGTGGAATCAGACGCTGCATGGCGTCTGGTCGAAGGAACCGACAACACTCTTCCCAGCAGCCATCGCCATGGGTGCGACGTGGGATCCCGAACTCGTTCACACGATTGCAAACGCAATGTCCGATGAAGCACGTGCGCTCTACAACGCAAAGGCGGAGGGACCGCGATCGAAGCACGGCCTCGTATACCGCTCGCCAGTCATCAACATCAGCCGCGATCCGCGCTGGGGCCGCATCCAGGAAGTCTTCAGCGAAGACCCGTACCTCACCGGCCGCATGGCGGTGGCGTACGTCAAAGGTCTGCAAGGTGAAGACATCAACCACCTGAAGGTCGCCGCCACGGTGAAGCATTTCGCGGTGAACAACGTGGAAACCGGACGTCAGCATCTTTCCGCCGAAGTGGACGAGCGCAACCTCATGGAATACTGGCTTCCGCACTGGAAAGACGCCATCATGGAAGCTCATGCGCAGTCGGTGATGTCTTCCTACAACGCGATTAACGGGACGCCGGACGCAATCAATCACTATCTGCTGACGGATATTCTGCGTGGCAAGTGGGGCTTCGATGGCTTTGTTACTGATGATCTCGGCGCAGTCGCACTGCTCACCGGAAGCCGCGCAGGTCGAGAGCGGGAGACAGGACAGCGTGCGACGGAAGACCCAGTTGAAGCCACAGCCATGGCGATCAAGGCAGGCAACGATTCAGACGACACGGAATTCGAAGTCAATATTCCCCTGGCCGTGAAACGCGGCATACTCTCGATGAAAGATGTCGATGGCGCCCTGCGCAATGTGTTGCGTGTCGGCTTTCGTCTGGGAGCCTTCGACCCCGCAGAGAGCAGCCCCTACGGCAAGCTCACAATGTCCACGGTGCGATCCTCCGATCATCTGGCACTTAGCCTGAAGGCGGCGCAGGAGTCCATCACGTTGTTGAGCAATAAGAGAAACTTCCTGCCCCTGAAGCGAGAGGCCGTGCACTCTGTCGCCGTCATCGGCCCAGCCGGCGATATGGACTATGAGACCGGGAACTACTACGGAAAGCCTGCCCGTAAAGAAGGAGTTGTGCAGGGACTTCGCACTCTACTCGGCAAGAAAGTGGATGTTCGCTACGAAAAGGGTGCAGGCTTTATCGAAGCTGCCGATCCTGCCATGATTGCGAAGGCAGTTGAGTTAGCAAAGAAGTCAGATGTCGTCATCCTCTGCCTGGGCACCAACCTTCAAGTAGAAGCCGAGGGCAAGGACCGTCGCGATCTCAACCTGCCCGGAGCACAGGAACAACTGCTCGAGGCAGTGGCTGCTGCGAATCCTCAGACGGCGCTGGTTCTGATGAGCGCAGGCCCTCTGGCCGTGACGTGGGCGCAGGATCATCTGCCTGCAATTCTTTCCGCGTGGTATCCGGGAGAAGCAGGCGGTACCGCAATCGCTCGCGCGCTCTTTGGCGACGATAATCCTGGCGGGCACCTCCCCTACACAACCTACGCGAATCTCGACGGCGTACCGCCCCAGAATGAATACGACGTATCCAAGGGCTACACCTACCTATACTTCAAGGGTGTACCACTTTATCCCTTCGGGCATGGCTTGAGCTACACGCGCTTTGAGTACAGCCATCTCGTCCTCGCATCGAAGGCTGTGAGCGCAAAGGGCACGATCGACGTCTCATTCGAGATAATCAACGCCGGGGACTGTGCAGGGTCGGACGTGGCTCAGCTCTATACACATCAGGAGAAGAGTTCGGTGATACAACCGATCAAGTCTCTGCGCGCATTCAAGCGCGTAACGATACAACCGGGCCAGACGCAGAAGGTGACCTTATCGGTGCCTGTCGCGAAACTAGCGTTCTACGATGTCCGCTCGAAAAACTTCATCGTAGAGCCGGGAGTCTACGATCTTGTGGTCGGCTCGTCGAGCGAGGATATTCGTCTGCGATCAACAATTCGAGTCGCCACGAGCGAGGCTTCTACTTCGGCTCGCCCGGCGCGTAAGGTCGGCGCAGCAGGCACGCACGAGTAAGCGTTTCTTATGTCGTACGTTGCTTATGCTTCGCCGTGATGCCCTGATCTTCGCTGACATTTGGGCCTCCATGCCTCGAGCATGTCGCCTGGCTGATACTGAAAGCCGATCCTCGAAGACATCGCTTCCTGAAGGCGCTGTATAGAGATTCTTCGGAGCTGGAATCGCTCGGCCATACAGCGAGAGGCTTCTTCGAAATCCGCAACCGCGATGCTGTAGCGTGGCTGCAATGGCTTGAGGCCGCTGCGCACTCGCCTCTGGCATCGTTCGCGCGCCGGCTCGGTCGAGATCGCAATGCCGTCGACGCCGCACTCAGAATGCCCTGGAGCAACGGCATGGTAGAAGGCCACATCCACCGGCTGAAGCTGATCAAGCAACAGATGTACGGTCACGCCAGCTTCGATCTACTAAGACTGCGCGTCCTCCATTCCACTTAGCTCCGATGCGGTAGACGCGTCCGCAAGCTCACGTATCTGCTTCACCAAAACTGAGCCAGAACCTTTCAATTTCCTCGCGCTGGCGCCCGTGGATCAGTTCTCTTTCGAACCGAGCAACAGCCCACCTGTCTCGCTGCTTGCGAACAACACAAAGTCGGTGTTCAACCGAGCGAACATTTCCCTTCCGGCCAGAAGTTTCACCTGTGCCGCCGCAGGGGCTCTTCTGGCGAGCGAGGCGCCTAAGCTTCCTGCACGGTCGCGGCTTACTACTTCCACGCTCGGTGTTGTCACAGCCAGGCTTGATTGCGTGAAACCGCGAGTGTCTAAAATATCCAAACACGGCGCAGCCCAGGCCCCAATCGCAGTACGATACACACACCGACCAGATGATTGCCGGCATCATCGCTCGCCTTCGCGTGGTGAAATCCATTGTTTCCATCCTTACAATCTAGTGTGCTTCCGGACTTGCGCAACTTCCCGATCCCATGGAACAACCCCAGTCCGTCTGTTTACGATATTGTGCTCTAACGCCGGCGACGAAGCGACTCCAAAGTAACCAAGTCTCCTGAGTGGCCTCATCTCTGGCCATCTCGTCGGATGGTTCGTGGTCCATGTCAAAAATCGTCGCTCGTCCTAGCTGTTGCTGTATTCCCAGAGTCCATTGCAAGCTGAACCTGTTGCATCAGGTTGCAATGGGCCTCGCGTACGGAAAACGACGATGCTTGCACATACGACAGGATCCTCAATGAACACTCAGACTCCGGTACCCCCGCTAACGCAATAGAGCCCTGCTGTGATAGCGCAATCTCCATAAAGCTATACCAACCAAAAGAGCTGCGAGCAGATACACCGATGAGGACAACGCGATGGCAAAGGGAAGACTTGTATGCATTGCCAGCCAGCCGATGCACACGGGCGCGGTGGTTCCACCCAGAAGCCAGCCTGCGGAGTTCATCGTTCCTGTGCTGACACCCCGCATGTCTGGAGGCAGGACGTCGAATAACGAAGCGAAGGTATTTGCATCGTAGGCACCCTTACACAGTCCCCATAAAAAAAGTCCGATCAGTATGGAACCGCGAGAGTGAGTCACTCCGCACCACAGGACAAAGGGAGCAGCGCTGAGCAGCGCGAGCATTTGAATGAGAGCGCGTCCTCCCTGAAAGCGCTTGGCCATTCGATCGGCGAGTGCACCTCCAGCCAAGGCGCCAAGGGCTGCCCCAGATTGCGCGGTAATAGTGGCAAGAAATCCCGCGTATGCAAGGCTCATCCCGAAGTGCAGATAAAGGAGACTTGGAACCCAGACCAACTGCACTACGGCGACGAAGTTCGATGCGCCGAAGCCAAACATCAGGAGAAGGGCTTCCGGCCTGTGAAGAAGCTCTTTTCCGAAACGGAGAAGTCCAGCGAAGGAAGCTCGTTCGGACATTGGCTGGTCTCTGGGAGGTTCTTTCAGACGATGTTGGAGGAAGATTCCAAGAATGATGCCCAACGTACCAAAGACAAGAAATGACCAGCGCCATCCGTAATGTTGTCCGATCCAGCCGGCGAAGAGACCACCCGCGATGGTTCCCGCATAGATGGAAGTCTGATGAACACCGAAGGCGAGGGATCGAGTCTTGGGGCCATGGTAAGTTGCGATCATCGACATGGAGGCGGGGAAGTAGATGGATTCTCCCAGACCTTCCAGTCCGCGGAAGACCAGAAGCGAACCGAAGCTGCGGCAGAAGGCCGTTGCGGCGCAGATGATGCTCCAGGTATGGAGGCCGAAGAGGATGGCGCGCCGCCGCTGCATCCGGTCCACGAGAACTCCGGCGACAGGTCCGCTGAGCGCATAGGTCCAGGCAAAACTGGATCCAAGCAGGCCGAGTTGCAGATTGTTGAGGGAAAGATCCCGTGCGAGGAGGGGAAAGACAGAAAAGATGGCTTGGCGATCGGCGTAGTTGAAGAAACAGATCGACCACAACATGGCAACGACGGCCCAGCGATGCTGTGGCAGCCCGGACGAGGCTTCAAGCTCCTGGGAGACGTTGCTATCCTTCTGCATGGTTGGAGTCCAGTGTCGCACTGTAGGTGGATTCAGCAAGAATGAAGTCTACATATTGTCGACAATAAATGCCGTACAATGTTTTTCGTACACCCATGGCAAATAAAACTTTGAAATCGACGATGGATCTGTTGCGACCTGAATTCCGGTTGTTAGAAGGAATTGTTGTGCCCACGGTGACACCGCTCACCGCAGAGGGACAGCTGGATGTAAAGGGGTTGGAGTGCCTGATTGCGTCGCTGGCCAAGGTCTCCGGGATGTTTGTTGCGGGGACCACGGGGGAGGGTCCTGCCCTCTCGCGGGATGCGCGGCGAGAAATGATCCAGCGTGTCTGTGCCCAAGTGGATCGTAAGCAGAGGGTCGTAGTGGCCGCGATCGACCCCAGCGTAGACGAGGCTTTGGAAACAGCCCGCGTCGCTGCGGACGCTGGTGCGGATGCGATTGCAGCATCACCGCCGTTCTACATGGCTTTGAGCCGCGGTGACATTCTCAGGTTCGGGTTGCTGCTTGCAGAGCAGAGTCCGCTGCCGGTGTATCTCTATAACGTTCCCTACGCTCACCTTCCGCAGTTCGATTTAGACTCTCTCCGCGTACTGGCGGATTGCCCTAATATCCTGGGTTTGAAGGATAGTTCAGGAAACTTCGCACAGATGGAAGAGGCTATCCGCATCTTTGCTAAACGGCCCGAGTGCTCCGTGATGGTGGGTCCGGAGAGCCAGTTGGCCGATGCGCTTCGTGCAGGCGCTGCAGGGGGTGTGAGCGGGGGCGCAAATCTGATTTCTGCTCTGTACATGGAACTTTATCGAGCGCATGTCGCGGGAGATGCCAGCAGCGTCGATGTTTTACAGGAGCGCATTCTCGGTGTGGAGAGAGACTTCTATCGGGTTGGCGAACTGGAATCCGGCTTGGTGCGAGGCCTAAAGGCCGCGCTTTCAGTACGTGGGATCTGCGGTTCTGCCATGGTGAAACCCTATCTGTCCGCAAGTGCGGAAGAGATCGCGTCTGTCGAAGTAGCTCTAGAGAGCTATGCTGAGTGGTTGCCGGAGCTTAGAGGTTCCGGGCAGCCGGAGCCTGCGTTATGCTGGGGTTCGGGCCGTCGTGGCCCGGCCCCCGGAGGATCATGACGCGCATTGCAAAGAAGTCCGCCGCAAGTTCCGGCGCGGGAAAGCGTACGCGGCGAAGCTCGGTCTCCACACGCGAGCGCGCGTATCTCTATATCCAGGCCCAGATTCACCAGGGAGTTCTGACGCCGGGAAAGCCGATCTCTGAGTTGTTGCTGGCTAAGGAGTTGGGCAGCAGCCGGACGCCGATTCGAGAAGCGATCGGACAGTTGACTTCGGAGGGACTGCTCGAAGCGACGCATAATCGCGGCGCGACTGTTAGAAAACTGACGCGGAGCGACATCATCGACCTCTGCGAGGTGCGCGAAGCGCTGGAGCTCTTTACCGCGGAAAAGGCCTCCAGGCAGGGCATTACTCCGCTTGAGTTGCAGAATATGCGGGCGACCGTAGAGGGCGTGCGGCGGTTACGGAACGACCTCGCAGCGAGTGGCGGGGCGGTTCTGAACCAGGAGCAGATGCGGGAGTTCATTCAGCTTGATCGGACGTTTCATGAGCTGATTGTGCGACTTACGTTGAACCGGGCGATGCAGGACATCATTCGCAAGGGCGGCGTCCTGGTGCAGATCTTTGCCATGCCGCGCCGTGGACACGATGTGGCGCTGCTGGATCGGATCGTGGATGAGCACTCTCGAATCACAGAGGGGCTGGCTGAGGGAGAGACGGCGAAGGTGCACGCGCTGCTCTCTGCGCATATCCAGAACAGCATGAAGCAGCGACTGGAAGAGTTCGATCTCTGGGAGCGGAATCACCTGCTGAGTGGTGGATTGCCGCGAAACGAAGTTCGGTCGGGTGAGGCGACGATTCTTTCATTCTAGATCGACTGTTCTTTCATTCTAGATCGACTGTGAAAGCAGATCCCTTCGCGTCTGAAGGGATGACAAAGAGACATAGCGAAATCGAGGAGCAGAACCTTGAAGCGCCACAGGGTGAGAGGAAATATGCGCCGGTTTTCACTGTGGGCAAAAATAATTCTCATTGTCGACACTTTTCTCTTGCGCTTCATTTCTCCGTTCTCTAGGGTTGAGGAGTTCCCAACTTCATCTCGATCTGAAGCCGTTTCATTTTCCAGATTTCGTGAGAGGCAGGGGAGGAGTTCCTTCGGAGGCACGGCACATGAGGCATCGCAATTCTTCAATCAAAATCGTCCTGAGTCTTCTGCTGGCGATTTGCAGCGGTTGGTTGGCAGCGCAGACGATTACGGGCGGCATTACGGGAACGGTGACGGATGTGTCCGGCGCTGTAGTGAAGGGTGCGACGGTCACGGCGGTGGAATCGGCCACGAACGTGACGAGCACAGCGGTGACGAATGAAGACGGCATCTATGCCTTGCGCTTCCTCAAGATCGGCACCTATAAGCTGACCGTTACAACCCATGGTTTTAGCGACTACCAGGTAGGTCCCTTTTCGGTTGAGACCAATCAGCAGTTAAAGGTGGATGCAAAGCTGCAGATCAGCGGGTCTGCCACTTCCGTCGACGTCCAGGCGAACCTGGTGCCGATTCTCAACGGAGAGAACGGAACTGTGAACGCCGTGGTGGATACGGAGACAATCGATAACATTCCGGTGAACGGTCGTAACTTTACGCAGCTGACCCAGTTTCTGCCGGGTGTGGCACTGACGAACCAGAACCAGTGGAATGGTGCGACGGGTGACCCGAACAACTCCGGTGTACGTCAGCAGAGCGTTGCGACTGCGCCTTCGATCAACGGCAACCGTACGACCTCGAATAACTACACGCTGGACGGTATCCAGTTCTATGACAGCGGCGCAAACCTTGCGAATGCGTTTGGACTTCCTGGTTACAACCCTGCTCCCGAAGCGATTGCCCAGGTGACGGTTGTGAGTACGAATCCCGCTGCTGAATACGGCGGCGGATCGGGCGGACAGATTCTGACGGTGCTGAAGTCCGGAACGAACAAGTTCCACGGATCGGTGTACGACTACCTGCAAAATTGGAACCAGGACGCGAACACATGGGGTAACAAGCGCAAGACGCCCGGAACGGCCTTCACCGATCGTACGCATTACACGCAACAGACCTTCGGAGCTACGCTTGGTGGACCGATCCTTCATGACAAGCTCTTTTTCTTTGCGGATTACGAGGGATACCGCAAGCCTTCTTCAAGCCAGACAACCTACAGCGTTGCTCCCGCTTCGTTCCGCCAGGGCGACTTCTCCGCGTTTCTGAGTGCGCCCTATGTTACTTCCGCGCGTCCGGCACGCCAGTTGTATAACTCGCAGGCAAACTTTGCTCCTTTTGTGGGGAACAAGAATGTACCCATCAATAACCCGGTAGCGAAGTACTTGTTTGCACATCCCGAGATCTATCCTCTGCCGAACCAGGCTTCCACGGAGGCCGATGGCGTGAAGAACAACTACCTTGCGCCTTCGGTCAAGAGCTTGCAGCGCAACGATCAGGGCGATATCAAGGTGGACTATCGCATCGGCAGCAGGGACTCCATGTTTGGCCGCGTGTCGATTGGCCGTGCAAACAATGGGCCTCGCGGCACCGGTATTCCCATCAGCTTCCCCACCGTGCAGGACTTTCCTTTCACAAGCGGCATGGCAAGCTGGACGCACGTGTTCTCTCCTTCGATTGTGAACGAGTTTCGCGGCGGCTTCACACGGATTGGATACAACAGCTATAACGCCGATTTAGCGGGTAATTTCAATCTGAACGGTAATTCGCTCGTGGGCATTGCATTGCCGACGGCCCAGACAGTGCCCGGTTTCACACAACAGAGCATGACGGGATCCGAGCAGACGACGAGCAACCAGGTGACTGCACTGGGAACGAACGGCCCCGGACGTCTGGCGCTGGATAACAACTTCGAATACAACGATCAGGTTTCCATTCAGCGAGGCAAGCACCTCTTCAAGGTGGGCGGACAGTTAATCTGGTATCAAAACAACTTCATCCCAAATACCTTTGGCGCGCTGGGTAACTTCAATTACAACGGCACCTTTACCGGCAATCCTTCCACGGGAACGACGGAAGGCTATGACTTTGCCGACTTTGTTCTCGGCTATGCTTCGGGAGCTTCGATCAGCGTCGGCGCAACGGGGCGTGTCGGTCAGCGGCAGCTTCGCTCTTCGGCGTACTTCCAGGATGACTGGAAGATCACACCGAACTTCACGTTGAATCTTGGGGTGCGGTACGAGTATGACGCTCCGGCGCACGAGGTGAACAACAAGATTGCGAATGTGGATCTGGTAAACAAGACCGTGCTGCTGGCAGGAGTGAACGGCAACAGCCGTTCGCTTTACCAATCGACCTATCGCCAGATAGATCCCCGCTTTGGCTTTGCGTGGTCGGTGAATCCACGCCTTGTGATCCGTGGTGGGTTTGCTTCCACAACGTTTATGGACTTCAACGGACTGCTGAATCACTCTGCCAATGCGCCTTTCAGCACACAGGCGAGCGTGAGTGCCACGGCTCCGACGACGACTTCTACGGGTGTGGCGCTCAATCCGGCGACACGTCTGGCGACGGTGTCCTCCACCGCGGCGACAAGCTACACGGCGTGGAGCCCGCGCCTGCGGCCGGCGTTTCTGCCTTCGTATGACCTGACCGTGGAGTACCAGTTGAGCAACACGCAGTCGTTGATGATTGCGTATGTGGGCAACGTGGGTTCCGCACTGCAGGATCTGCGTGTGGGTAATCAGTACACGCAGTACAACACGCCCAGCTCTGCGCCCTTTGCAAGTCTGGTCGGGACAGGTGGTACGGTGACGATTTACGAATCCGAAGCAAATCAGAACTACAACGCCGGCGAAGTTGTTTACCGTAAGCGCGCGAGCCATGGCCTGACGTTTACGGCGAACTATACCTACTCCAAGGATCTGACGAATGCGACGGGCGTTGCATTGCCTTCGAACATTGCCGGATATACAAACGTTCCGCAGAACTCTTACGACCTGCGTTCAGAATACGGACCTGCGGGCTACGATCTGCGTCATATGTTTACGTCGAGCTTTGTCGCGGAGCTTCCCTTTGGACGCGGCCGCGATTTTGGACGCAACATGAACCGGTATCTGGACTTTGTCGTGGGCGGATGGAAGGTGAGCGGCAATGCTACGCTGTACTCCGGCTTCCCGGTCACGATCCAGGCCTCGAATGCCTTTGGTGGCAACCAGGGAACGGGACGCGCCAACCACTATCGCAAGCTGACTGTTCACAACCGAAAGGTGACGAACTGGTGGGGCGACGATCCTTCTGCTGGACAGTGCCTAACAGCGGGTGTGGATGACGGTAAGTGCGCATACGGAGCTCCGGCACCAGGAACGTTTGGTAACGCAGGCGTGGGTACGGAGCGCTCGGCTGGATTCATCGGCGTCGATACCGCTGGATTCAAGGACTTCCGGTTCTACGGATCACACACGATGCAGTTCCGCGTGGATGCTTACAACGTGGGCAACATCTCTTCCTATAACAATCCCGGTCGCACGGTGACGGCGACTTCAGGATGGGGATTGGTGCAGAGCACGCGTTCACAGCAGCGGCAGATTCAGTTTGCGATAAAGTATCAGTTCTAAGTTCGCATCTTCTCTCTGAAGATCAGGCCCGGGGCTTTTTGCCTCGGGCTCATTTTTTATGCTTGCTTTTGCGCATTGACTTATTCTCGGTGAACTTCAAATTTGGTGTTTGGCATCCCGCAGCGAAGCGGAGGGATCTGCTGTTACGCTTTTGGTGTTTGGTCGCTCTGGGTTTCCTGATGGATCTGGTTTGTGCGCTCTGCGCGACCCCACCCCTTCGCTATAAAGCTGCGAAAGAGGCTTCTTATTAGCGTGAGGGGATGAGCCAGACTTCGGCGATCTGGCCGCCGCGTCCTCCGCCACCTGCGCCTGCGGCGCGTAGCCACTGTAGGGTGAGCGTCCCTGTGCTGGAGACGGTTTGGGGGAGTGAGATCTCGACGATTTCGGGGTTAGTGGTGCGAAGGCGGGAGGGCTGTACTTCGGTTTTGCCGTTGGCGAGGATGCGCATCGGAAGCTTGTAGCCTTCCCCTGCGTAGTTCACGCGGAGGGTGTAGGTCTTGGCAGCGTCAAGATGCTCGTAGTGAAGGGTGAGCGGCTCTTCGTAGAGGGTTTCAGCGTAACTGAGGGAGTTGAGGCTCCACCCTTTTTCGAGAGTCTCGTCGGCGATGCCGTCGATGGCGGTGTGATACATCTCGGGGTCAGAGTGCCAGCCCCGACCCTGAACGAGGTGGGACTCAGCGGTGGGATCGCCCAGATCGTCATAGAGCGTGCCTGCAACGGGATTTTTCCAGAGCGTGATCGCTTCGAGCGCTGCGACTTTTTCGGCTTCGGAAGATTTAGCCTCGGCGAGGACAAGCTTCGATTCGATCCAGGCGCGGCTATTGAGCGGAGTGTCAACGCGATCGAGATTTGCGCCGCGCTCCCAATTGGAGGCGCCATACTTCGGGACGCTGAGTTGCATGCCGACCTGATGAAAGAGCTTGTCTGCGAGAGAGAAGAGGGCGTCGTGCAGACGCGTCTCCTCACGAGAGGGATTGGTATTCTGGAGCGCATGACGCGCGACAAAGATACGCTCAGTGCTGGTTCCCGTTTTTGCCAGGGCCGCAAGCGCTGCGGTCTCCGCGGCGAGTTCGCGGCGGCGCTTGAGGAGAAGATAGGCGTCATAGTTTGCGCGATAGAGTAGCGAGTTCCAACGCCAGTTATCGGTGGAAGCGTTGGTCGCCTCGAGGACGGCAAGGGTCTTTGGGATGCCGGTGTTTTGCAGAAGAGGGCCGTTCCAGTTCTGCTCAAGGCCTTCGATGCCGCGGGCTACATTTTCCGCGCTGGCGTCATCGAGGTGAAGAAGATAGCGGGCGTACTCGACGAGGGCGTGGTGGGTGTCGGCGGAGACGGACCAGCCCCAGGCTCCCCAGAGGAATTTATTGATGTCGTCGTTTACGCCTTCGGAGTAGACGAGGAAGCCGGAGTTGAGAGCGTTGTAATGCTTATAGATGTGTTCAAAGGCCGCCGGACGAGGGTCGATGGGCTCGCGACTTTCGGTGAGGGCAAAGATGGGGTCCCACTGGGGTACGGGAAACTGCGAGTGCATGGTGTGGGCTGTGTCCGGATAGAACTCGATGGGATACTGCGATGGAATGGCTGCGCGCTGCTGTTCGAGAGATTCGCGCGACTGTGGGCCAAAGAAGACGCCGGTGAGCCATGCGGGTTTGGCCGCCATCATTTCGTAGAAGCGTTTGTACCTGGGGCCGGTGAAGCCTTGTGCTGACACCCAGATTTCGGCCTTGGGGTGATAGCGGTGAAGAATCTCCGTCTGCTGCTGCATAAGAAGGAGGAGGACTTCCGGGGCGGTATGGCCGGGGTCGCCACCGGGGACATGTACGGAGTCGATGAGAGGGAGCGATTTTACGAGGGCTTCGAACTGCTTGAGTTCTGCGGCAAACTGCGCCGGATCTGTGTAGTCCCTGGCCATCTCAGGATAGTAAAGATCGAAGCGGAGGCCGTACTGCTGCGAGAGGCGCGAGACACCGACGATGGTGTCCTGCGCGGGCGCGGGGAAGAGCGGGCTGGTGGGATCGTCGTCGGATATGGGCGCTACAAACTGCACGGTGTTGATGCCGAAGACGGCGAGGTCGAGCATCTGCTGCTCAAACTGCGCGACCGTCCAGGCGTCGTAGGTGTTGTTCTTCATCCGATAACCGATCTGGTAGCCGCGAACGGATTTCTCGGGCGCGGTGTAAAACGGCTTTGGGGTGGGCAGGTCGATGGAGGTTTCCGTGAAGCGCGCATTCCGTAGAAGCCAGCCAGCGGCGAAGAGTTCCGCGCGTGGTGTATTTCCGGCGAGGACGATGAGGTGTTTCCCGAGGGGCGTCACGGAGTAGCCTTCGGGGTTGGTCGTCGTGGGGGAGTGATGCGATTTCCACTGCAAGAATAAGGGTTTTGAGAGCAGAGATTCAATCTCTGCGGTGGTGCCGAGGACGATAGCTAGCTCGGGAGGGACTGCCTGCTGTAGGCGAGGGGTGACCTGCCAATGCGCGTTGTTGCGGCGGTTGCTTTCATGCTGAAGAAAGGCGATGTATTGGCGTTCCACGGGAGTTGCTGGGTCGGCCACGAGGTGGGCGCCCTGCGCAGTAGCGAGTGTGGCGCATAGGATCGAGGATCCTGCAAGATATGTGGCGAGGGGGCGTGAAAACATGCGCAGCGTCGCTCCTGTAGAGGTAGTTATGCTCCTCAATATACATGTCGGCATAGTGTCGACAATTTCCAGGTGCGATGAAGGTAGGTTTTTTCACGTTTCTGCTGCGGGGGAGGAGACGCAATATAGGCGGCGCTTGAGGCCGGCCAAGCGGATAAGCAATCGGAAAAGAAAAAGTAATCGGCTCTAACTTCGCCCATGCTGCCGAATAAGATTTTTATACTTATTCAGAGGCATGGGCGTAAATTGCCTGCTCCATTACTGGATCTGCTGCGAACGGAGGATATCTCTAACCTTCTACGCCGATTGTCCGGATCAACACACATCCTGCCAGACCTAAGCCACGAGATGGCCAACGGCATCCACTACGGTGATTTCGGTGGCGATGCGCGGGACGGCGGTCTTCGGCTCGGCTGCCGAAAACATCCAGTTGCCTCTTCGGATTATCAGTTTCAAGTCTCTGTGGCAACATCGCCTCCTTTCGTTCAGGCGAAACTATAGCTCTCCCGCAATCGATCGGCTCCACGCACCCGTTTTTGCGCAGCCTATCACCAATTCCATACCCCCATATCCCCAACGAACACGCGAAAAATGAATGCGCACCGTCAGAGTCTTTCGGCGCGCTGGTTTACGTAGGCCGGACTGTGTATAGACATTCATCCATCGCGGACGTAAAGTCTTGCCATGCCAGTTGAGGTCGCTGATGTGCGTCGAGCGCTTGAAAAGGGAGAGTTCGAGCCATTCTTCCAGCCACTTGTACAGCTCCGCACTGGTGACTTGGCCGGATTTGAAGTCTTGGCGCGCTGGAAGCATCCCGAGCTGGGGCTTATTCTTCCTGACGACTTCATCTCTCTTGTGGAACAAATCGGAAGAATCCATCAGCTCACGGAACACGTTGCGACGAAAGCCTTGCTGTTCGGTTCCTCTCTTCCCGAGCGATTTACCTTAGCAATCAACGTCACTCCTCATCAACTGCAGGACTTAAGCCTCCCCGATCTTGTCAAACGAATTACCGACCACACAGGCTTTTCTGCCCAGCGATTAGTGATGGAAATCACGGAGAGCGCGCTGTTCGAAAACCTCGGGCGAGCCCAATCGATTGCCGAGGATCTGAAGGCTCTTGGTTGTCGTCTCGCTCTGGACGATTTTGGAACCGGGTATTCAAGTCTGGCGCACCTCCAGGCGCTCCCGTTCGATCAACTGAAGATAGACCGCAGCTTCGTCCAGTCCATGGCGAGAACCAGGGAGAGCAGGAAAATCGTGGCGGCCATCGTTGGACTAGGACACAGTCTCGGCATGGCGACGGTGGCCGAAGGGATAGAAACCGAGGCCCAAGCGGATATGCTTCTGTGGCTCGGATGCGAGTTGGGACAGGGATGGCTTTACTCGAAAGCGATCCCCCAGGATGAAGTAGCCGAACTGGTAGCGGCTGGCCCCCGACCTGTGGCTGGGGTTCCTCTAACGCCTGGAGATGGTTGGGCTGTCTCTAGTCTGGAAGCTTTGCCGACCCATCGGCTTGCCCAGCTACAGGCGATCTATGACGGGGCACCGGTGGGGCTTTGCTTTGTAGATCGCAATCTCCGCTACGTCAGTATCAATCGGCGACTGGCCGAAATGAATGGAGCATCGATTGCCGCGCACATCGGGAAGACAATTAAAGAGGTGATTCCAAAATCGTATCCCGTTCTTGAGCCTTATCTTCTCCGCGCCCTGGCCGGGGAGGCGATCGCCGAAGTCGAGGTTTCCCGTCCAGCCAATGAGCCTGGAGGAGATAATTGGACGGCTATGTTGTCCTACCAACCAGCGTTAGATGAAGCGGATGAGGTGATCGGTCTCTCGATTGCTGTTGCGGAAATTAGCGGCCACAAGGGAATCGAAGATGCACTCAGCACGGGTGACAACTTGCAGCAAAATCAAGGTACGGAGGGCGGTGCGCCTTGGATCATGGATGCGCAAGGTAACAGTCTCCATGTCAGTTCTCACTGGGTCCAGAACGTGGATAGAAATAAATCACGGCGCAATCTTGGATGGTTGGAGGCGCTACATCCGGATGACCTCGAAACAACATTGAAAAGTATGAGGGGTTCCCTTCGAACCGGCGAACCGATTGATATCCGCTATAGGGTCAAAAATCTTGATGGGGAGTGGACATGGATGAGATCGAAAGGTTCACCTCGGTTTGGTTCTTTGGGCGAGATCGTCCGCTGGTATGGCTCGGTGGAGTTGTCCGACCCACCGTCTAGCGTCGATGAGCATCCAGCCCGGCCACTGTTGAGGGCCGTAGCTCCCAAACACAGGAAAGTACTCAAAGTTTCAGATGCTCCACGGTCCAAAAGATAGCGCAAGAAACGAAATCGAACCGCTTGAATTTGTAGGCGTCTGTTGCCACCGACTAGCCTCTTCCTACGGCGGGCCGAGAATGGCCATGTAATTCCACCCAGGCAACGGCTTGCGAAAGATGGACAGATGCTTCACCGGCGTATTGATATCAGGGACAAGTCGGAAGAGTGAAGTTTAGCTATCGCGGTTTGCATCCTGAAATGGGGCACCGATAAAGATCGGCCTGAAGCTCCACCAACGGCGTAGGGCTCCTCAACGAAGCCGTCCCGTCTCGCGCGCTGCCAGAACAGATACTTCACGACACGCAATCAATATGTGGCCAGACTCAGGCAAAAGCGTTGTTAGGGCGTAGAGTTCACGTAGCTGGACGCCGCCAACCTGGTTTAGCGGTGCGCACAATGATTGGAGCCCAATGAAGACCGATTCCCACACGTCTGTGCTTTTAATCAACGACCAGCCCTCCAAATCAAACAAAGTCAGAGCTGCACTGGCCAGCTCCACCGAAAGCTCGGTCAATAATTCCTTCCATCTTGAGGAGCTCTCTAACCTGGGCGACGGCTTAGAGCGGATACATCATGGCGAAAAGGTCGGAGCCATCCTCCTCAATCCCTTTCTTCCTGACAGTGAAGGGATCCAGACGGTCAGGAGCGTCCTTCTCGCGGCTCCCGAAATTCCCATACTTATTCTAGGTGAGGAGGCTCAAGAGAGATTTGCGATAGAGGCCGTTGAGTGTGGTGCCCAGGACTACATTCTGCCTGATCATCTCGACACCTACTCACTCCCCCGCGCTCTACGCAACGCTGTTGAGCGGAAATCCATCGAGGACGCTTTATATGCCGAAAGAGACCGCGCACTGGTCACTTTGAATTCCATTGGAGACGCCGTCCTCTGCACCGATCTTTCGGGAAAAATCACGTTTCTCAACTTGGTGGCGGAGAAGCTGACAGGGTGGAACCGCGATCATGCGATAGGCAAGCCATTAGCTGAGGTATTTAACATCATTGAAGGAAAAGACGGCCGGAGATCCCTCGATCCTTTGAAGATGGCTATAGAACAGAATCGGGCTGTAAGCCTGACCTCCGACTGCCTTCTAATCCGCCGGGATGGCGTCGAATTCGCGATTGAAGACTCCGCAGCTCCAATTCACGATCGCGCCAATGCGGTTGTTGGAGCTGTGATCGTCTTTCATGATGTAAGTGAAGCTAGGGCAATGATGAACAAGATCGCTCATTCCGCACAGCACGACCCCGTCACATCACTACCGAACCGCGTCCTCTTCGGCGATAGGGTCTTCTGTGCAATTACCGCAGCACGACGACGTAGAAAAGTGCTCGCGGTGTTGTTTGTGGATCTCGATCACTTCAAATCAGTCAACGATTCCCTTGGACATTCTGTGGGCGACAGACTTCTTCAGGCAGTCGCAGAGCGGCTGCAATCGAGCGTGCGTCAATCAGATACCGTGGGTCGCCATGGAGGAGATGAATTTGTCATTCTGCTCGCAGAAATCGAGAAGGTGATCGACGCCAAAATCAGCGCGCTCAAAATCCTGGCAGCTCTATGTGAACCATATGTCATCGATAAACTTACCCTACGTGTCACGGCCACCATCGGGATTAGTATCTATCCCCAGGACGGAACGGATGCCAAGACGCTACTTCAACATGCAGACATGGCAATGTACGAAGCTAAGGCGAATGGGCGAGATACGGCCCAATTCTTCAATGCACAAATGAGACTACAGGCGGCCGAACAACAGTTTATAGAAGTCGGATTGCGTCGCGCACTTGAGCAGAACGAGTTCGTACTTCATTACCAGCCGAAAGTGGATTTGCTTTCGGGACAAATAACCGGGGCCGAGGCGCTTATCCGCTGGCAGGAACCTGCTCGCGGCATGATCATGCCAAACCAGTTCATTTCCATCGCCGAAAGTCGAGGACTGATTGTCTCCATAGGGCGTTGGGTCTTGCGAGAAGTGTGTAACCAGGCCAGTATGTGGAAGGCGGCAGGCCAAATTATGCCGCCCATTTCAATCAATATTTCCGCGGCGGAACTGCAGGAGACCAGCTTCGTCCATATTGTTCGGGCGGCTCTCGCCGACAATGGCATCACAGCCGGAAGCCTCCAATTTGAGCTAACGGAGGGCATTTTACTGCGGGATGTAAAAACCTCGAACCTTGTGATCAGAGATCTAAAGGCTCTGGGAGTAAACATGGCTGTCGACGATTTCGGAACGGGTTATTCGAGTCTGAGTTATTTGCATCAGTTTGCCATCGATGTCCTCAAAATTGATCAGTCTTTCGTTCAACGCATCACAGAGGATTCGGAGGACGCGAACATTGTGGGCGCGATCATCGCGATGGCGAAGAAGCTCAAATTTCGGGTAATAGCAGAGGGTGTAGAAACGGAGAACCAGAAAGCTTTTCTAAAGGAACAGGGATGTGATGAGGGCCAAGGCTACCTCTTCAGTAAGCCGCTGCCCCCGACTGAATTTCTTGACCTTTGCAGCAAGTATTCGATTCACCATACGAAAGCACTAACAAGTGTGGATTGAGCGCACACGCACATTCCTCTAGGCTCGCTTTGTCCCACAGTTTATGTTGCGAGGATCTTCCAATGCTCATCGAAACTTCCGGACCTACACAGAGCACTGAGCAAACCCTCGCTGACCATACAGTTACTCTTAGATGTAGCGACACGTTTTCGTTATTTGGTCGAAGTGAAAATGATTCGCCTAATGGTATCCATCTGCTGCGCTGCATGGTCCAGATACGATTGCACTAGTGTTGGCTCATTCACGCTATGCCTCGCGAGATAAATAAGATTATCGATCATCTCAAGGGGCATCGCGAGGTCGTGCGCTAAGTTCTGCGGCATATGCTGTCTCGAAGTTAAGTGCCCGATCCGCTGCGGGTCTGACCATATGATGCATGATTCGCAGATCTCCGCTGAAGTTCGGCGCACTTACGTCACAGGAGTGTTCATGAGGTCGTAGCGGTTTTGCCCAGGATCCTAGCAGCAGTACTGCGTCCAACAAATGGTTGACGTGGACGTTGTCGTCAGGAAGTTGGTCGGAGTCATAAGACCATACGACAACGTAGCCAGTGGATGCCCTCAGTCCCATCTGAGGTGTGACGATTGGATAGATATCTACTGAATCAGCTCGGTATATGAAAAGTTATCTTACGAAAAGCAAGAACCGGCAGGATGACCATTACAAAGAGGGACGCACAGGTTGTTGTTCGCAAGAATTCAAGCACGTCAGCAAAAGCCGCGGGAGCCGATGGACTCGCTCCCGCAGTGTAGCTAAGCCGCGATCTTTTTTCGTGGCTTTCTGCTGCCCGATCTTCATCGGTGTGGATGCTTTGTGGTTTTCGCCTTCTTCGGCTCGGCGGGAAGGAAAGCAACGTTGGCTTCGGTCAAGGAATCCGGCCGGCCTTCGTGTGGAATGGATTTGCTTCCAGTGAGGACTAGGCGAAAGGCAAAACCGACCACCTTGTCTTCGCCTAAACCGTCGAAAACTGCAAGCAGGATTTCTTCCTCTCTCTTTTGGTTGGTAGCGTGTCACGACCATCAACGGCAGATGCTCGGCTTTGGCGATCCGATCAAGGTGGAGCGGGGCGAATTCGGCTGCCAGTCGTCCGATGGGATGAAGACCGACGAACGGCTCTTTCATCTCGGCAAGTAGTTCGGGCCCCTCAAACGAAACCCGCCCCGGATACCCTGGCCCCGGTTTGTCTGGGGCCATCTGGTCTCCCCGACCCGCCCAAAATCGCGGCGGGAGAACCCCCTTCGGTTTCTCCCGGCACTCATCCCGCCTGCTTCCGGCCCCGCTCGCCGGCTGGGCGGCAAAGAGTCAAGTTCCTCCTCTTTAAATTCTTTCACTTTGCTGCTCTGAATGATATGAAACGCGTTTATCAGGACAAATGTTTCGGGGCCCCTGGGGCGTATCCGATGAGTGCATTGGCGTGAATGTGCCAATTGAGACTTCATTGCAACAAGATTGGTAAAACTCTAGCCGCTGGAACTGCTGGCCAATGGTTTGTCAGTCACATAAACTTCGCTCGAAGTCGGCTATGAGAGCACCGCAGCGTTTATACGGGCATTTCGGCAGCTAGTTGGCGGGACGCCTGCCACGTATGCGAAACAGCAGCGTCTTGGACTAACCAACGTTTCACATGCACGCCTCACACAAGTCTCTATAAACCGGTATTGCCGGTATTGCCTGATTGAGTGCCTTCCTCCGAGTCCCCGGAGCTGGTGGTCACGGCTGTCTTCACAGTGCCGGGCCCTTCTCGTGTTGGCGCACCTGATGCGCGAGTGCCCACGCCGCAACTGCTGTGACGGGTATCCCGATAAGCCAGGGTAGCCGCATACCGAAGGCATAGAGAGTCGTACCAGTAGCCGGGCCGAGCGAATCTCTGAGATCGCTTGTGACTGCGCTAGCGGCCTGGTACGTGGCTTTCGTATCAGGCGGCGCCAACGCGTTTACAACCGTCGGAATCAGTGGGCCAACCAGCATGTCTGCCAGCGAAAAGAGTGTGACCGCGAATACCAACGAAATCGTCTTCGCAGACACACTAAGACACGCGAAGCCGCCGATTAGAACGGTGCCACTCGCCAGAATCATGCGGAAGCCGGAGGTAGAAGCGAGCACATGCGTGAGCACGAGCTGAAAGCACACCACAAGCAGAGCCGCGTAGGAGAAGAGCAGTCCGACACCGGAGGCAGTGAGTGTTCCCGCGTCATAGGCGTAGAGCGGCAACACCGACTCCACCCAGCTTCCTGAGACCTCGAGCACCAGGAACCAGAACAGCAGCAGCGCGAGACGGCCGTCGCGGAAAGCAGGAAAGAGTTGGGATAGCCCCTCTTCCTCCTCCTCGTCCTGCGTTTTTCCTGTTACCTTCCAGGTTTCAGGCAGGCAAATAAATGTCACCAACGCTGCGACCAGCAACGACGCGCCGCTGCCGAGAAACACTGCACCAAGAAAGAACTTCGCCAGAAAGGCTCCGCAAAGGGGTCCCAAAACGCGCCCCGCATTCAACGCCACGCGTCCGCGAGCAAACAAACGGCGCTGCTGATCGTCGGGAGTGGTGTCAACGATCACCGTAAAGATGGTTGGGTGGACCACGCTTTCACATACCCCTAGCCACAGGAGGAGCGGTACGACTTGAAGCAAGCCATGACTGAAGGCAAGGGCTACAAAGCCCAGTCCGACGCCAGCGGTCGACATGAGGATGACAGGACGCCTTCCGATCCGGTCTGCGATGCCACCGATGACAGGCGTCGCGAGCAGTTCGCCGCCCGCATAACAGGCAAGCAGAAGGCCGATGAAGGATACTCTTATGCCAGCTTCGTTCTGCGCCCAGAGCGCGAAGAATGGCAGGATGCTTCCATCGGCAAAGCCGACGAAAAACAGAAGCAATACCGCCAGAGAAGCTGGTTGTCTGGAAGGAGGAAAGGCTGGAAAGGAGTAGGTCGATTTCGTTTCGAAGAGCATCCGGTCACCCGCGCAAGAGATATCGGCCAGCACCAAGTGCTGAGTCCGATGTTTGCGCGTTGCCTGACGTGAACGCTTACGAACGCTTCGAGAGAAGCAATGTCGAGAGATTATCGCCAATGTGCGAGAAATGCAAACCCACGAGCCGTCTTCTGCGTTACCAAGATTCCGACGAGCACTTCGCTCTCACACAGGCATGACGATGCCAAAATAACCGCATACGGCGCCGTGTATGCGCGTGGCAAGTCGCGCGTGGTTTGTTCCTCCTCGCTCGCCTGCCGCATCGGTCAGCGCTCGAATGACGCTAAGAACTTCAAACGCAGCCACAGAACGATCCTCGACCGCTGGTGCATCGGCACGCTCAAGCATCTCAATCAGTACATGCTGAATGCGGTCCACCGTACACCTTGCTAGATCCTCGAACGCTGCCTGCCTTTCGACGAAGTCGAGCAGCCTGGAGAGTTCCGGGCGCTTCAGTTGCTGACGCACGGAGGCCTCGATCAACCGAAGCAGCGCAGTTTGAAACGGCACTTCGGGTGGGATCGTCTCCAGGATGCGGACGAATGGCTCCGCTTGCCGCTCGATGAGGCTTGCCAGCAGAGCGTCCTTGTTCCGGAAGTACTGATACAGCGATCCAATGCTGACACCAGCGCGCTCCGCCACCGCGTTGGTGTTGAAGCCATCCAGTCCACGCGATTCTAAAACGCGAGCAGCCGCCTCCACGATGACTGCCACTGTTTCTGCCGAACGGCTTTGCATCGGCGTTTTGCGCGGCTTCGGTGCTGGTCGTTTGTTTGCTTTCTTCATACTTTGAACGCGAGTACACAAGGTGAGCTTTTGCTCATAACCTTGTTTTAGGAGGACAACACAATGAGTGAAACAACGCAAGCAGGCACGGTAACTGAACCGTCGCTCACCGTTTTCATGCTGGTAAAAACTCAGCCTGTGTGGCTGGAGTTTCCAGTCGACAAGCGCTTTGCCGAGGGCGACAAATACATCAAGCCCATACTCCAGAAGCACGCAGGCACCGTGGCGTTGCGCATGTTCGACACGGAGTTCTACGCGACTCGTGTGACGGACCTGTGGATGTGGGAGACCACGTCACGTCATGCCTACGAAATGGTCGTCGAGGAACTTCGTGAGACGCCTTTCTGGGATAACTACTTCAGCATCGTGGAACTGCTGCCGGCAGTCGAAAACGCGGCTGCAAAGAACTATCAACGCCAACCCTGGACAGCTTGAGATAGCGAAGTCAAAGATCGACAAATCGACGTAAGCGTTCACGTGAGCCAACGCGCCATCACCAACTAACTCATAGGAAGCTACGAAAGGATTTTCGTCATGATTGTCATCACAACCCCAACCGGAGACATCGGACATCGCGTTCTGGAGCATGTTCTCCAAGGCAATGAAGCAGTGCGCGTGGTTGCACGCGAGCCCTCAAGCATCCCGCAGGAACTTCGTGAGCGCATCGAGATCCTCCAAGGCTCGCACGGCGATGCCGCGACCATCGAGAAAGCCCTCACGGGCGCCGATTCACTCTTCTGGCTGGTGCCACCTGACGTAACAAGGGAAAGCGTGGACGAGGCGTATGTCGGGTTTACAAAGCCTGCCGCGGAAGCCATCAGGAAGGCCGGCGTCAAGCGTGTGGTTGTCGTCTCAGCTCTGGGACGAGGTTGGAAGAAAGAGGCCGGCCTCGTCACCTCGTCCATCAAGGCGGACGACCTGCTTGCCAGCACCGGCGTCGCCCTGCGCGTACTCGCGATGCCATCATTCATGGATAACCTGCTCGGCCAGGCGCAAACCATCCGGGACAAGGGCATGTTTTTCTCGCCGATGCATGCCGACCTGAAAGTACCAACGGTGGCTACCTCGGATATCGCATCGGTGGCGGCTTCGTTCCTCCGGGACGACTCATGGACCGGTCAGGCCTATGTGCCGGTGCTGGGCCCGGAGGACATCTCGCCAAACCAGATGGCAGAAGTCCTCACCGAGGTTCTCGGAAAGCCGGTGCGATTCCAGCAGACAACGGTCGAAGCGTTCAAGGACAAGATGGCCGGCTTCGGTATGTCGGAGGCATTCGTACAGGGTTACGCTGACATGATGACCGCCAAGAACGAGGGCATGGACAACGCCGTCTCCCGGGCGGTAACGGCAGAAACTCCGACCACGTTCCGTAAATGGTGCGAGACGGTGCTTCGACCGGCTGTCATCGGGTAATGCACTTAGCTCCGCCTTCCACGTGAGGGCGGAGGTGTCTGGCTCCGAGCTTTTGGAAGAGTTTGGCCGCCGCTCAGCGGCGGCCAAACTTCAGAGAACTTACACCTGTCCGATACCTCCGTCGACCATCAAGTCGGCCCCTGTGACATAGGAACTCTGATCAGAGCCCAGGAAGACTGCGGCGTTCGCGATCTCGGTGGCGTTGGCTACGCGGCCGAGTGGGATCGCGTTGAGGTAGCCATTGATGACCTCCTGACGATCCATGCCTTCGGCCTGATCATCAAGAATCGGGGTGTCCGTTACACCGGGACTGAGCGTGTTCACGCGAATGTCTCGGCCCTTGAACTCCGCCGCCCAGGTCCGCGCATACGAGCGGTTTGCCGCCTTGGTGGCCGAATAGGCCGTGTGATTCGCATAGCCCAGTTTGTGGATCGCGGAACTGACCAAGATGATTGATCCGCCCTTTCCCATGAGGGGCAACAACTTCTGCACCAGGAATACGGGCGTGCGCGCCATCAGGTCAAAGGTCTTATCGAAGTTTTCCGGGGTAATCTCCTCGATGGCAAAGCGCTCCGTGAAACCCGCGTTAGAGACAATGATGTCGACGCGACCCTTCGCTCCCTTCACAGTCTGTGCGAGCCTCTCAATCTCCTCGATCTTTGCCAGATCACCCGCAATCGAGGTGACGTTTCTGCCGATGGAGGCCACCGCCTTGTCCAATTCCTTTTGACGTCGTGCTGTGATGAAGACATACGCGCCTTCTTCGGCAAACCGCTTGGCGGTTGCCAAGCCGATACCACTGTTGCCACCCGTGATGACGGCGACCTTTCCTTCAAGTGCTCCCATGCTGTCTCTCCTGATGCCACACGGTGTGTAGCGGACGAATTCGTTCTAGGGTATTATCGAGTGGTCGCTCGATAATATCTCGAACGGTCATTACAGATGTGCACTGCGGTGCGACCGATTCAGAAGTTTTCGAATCTAAGATGAAGAACGAGATGAACAATTCAGCAAAATCCGGCCGCCCCACCGCGTTTGATAAGGAGCGTGCGCTCGATACGGCGATGCACCTGTTCTGGGAGCGGGGTTACGAGGGAACGTCCATGGCCGACCTGTCGCAGGCGATGGGTATCCATCCCTCGAGCATCTACGCTGCCTTTGGAGACAAGCAGTCCTTGTTTGCACACGCAGCAAAGAGGTATGTCGAAGCTCCTGCGCAGTACATGGCGCGAGCCTTGGAGCAGCCTACTTTCAAAGCGTTTGTACGAGCAGCATTCGAAAACACGGTCGAGTTTCTGGGATCAAACGAACACCCTTCCAGTTGCTTTACGTTAACAGGCGCTATCGCCTGTGGGGTGGACACGGAAGATGCCAAGAACCTCATGACACAGATTCGTCTGCAGAACGAAGCTGCCATTAAGGAGCGCATTCTGAAGGCCCGAAAGGCCGGTGAGTTTCCAAAGGAAGACAACGTGGAAGACTACACGCGTTATCTCTCCATGCTACTCAGCGGTTTGGCGATCCAGGCGGCAAACGGGTCCACAAAAGCACAGTTGAAGCGCACAGCGCAGGTAGCTCTCCGGCACTTAGGCATCTAGGCATTTAACATTCAGCAGCCTCTTCGTAGGTATGGGACCATGACAAAACCTCTTGAGCCGCAGAGCATCGTGACCGCTTCGGTGACACGGACTTTCAGCACACCCCGGCACGCAACGCAGTACATTGAAGCCGGGCCGGCGGATGGGCCGTTGATGATTTTCCTTCATGGCTGGCCCGGCATCAGTCTCATGTGGCGAGCCCAGATGGAGGCCTTTGCTGCTGATGGCTGGCGTTGCGTGGCTCCCGATCTGCGCGGCTTCGGCGGCTCTTCGGCGCCTGCAGCCAACGACGCGTACACCATCGAAGAAGTTGTGAGTGACATGGCTGAGTTACACGATCATATGGGCGGCGAACCCGCACTTTGGGTGGGCCACGACTGGGGCTGTGTCGTGGCTGGCGCCCTGGCCGCACATCAGGCACAGCGGAGCCGTGGCGTTGTGCTCATCTCGTTGGCCTACCAGCCGGATGGACATGCGTTGCAAACGATTGTTCCGTTGGTCGATCGGACGATCTATCCGGCCGAGCAGTATCCGGACGGCCAATGGGACTATTACCACTATTACACGACTCATTTCGAGTCTTCGGTTGCCGACCTGGACGCGGACAAGGCAAGCTCACTGGCGTCGATCTTCCAACCCGGGGATCCCGCCGCAGTCGGTACCGTGGCGCCGCTTGCCGTCGTAACGCGGAACGGAGGGCGCTTTGGCGCAGCACATCGCGCACCGGCCACGAAGCCGAATAAGGACCTCTGGCCGCAGGCAGACTTCGATGTACTGGTGCGGACGTTTGAGGCGCATGGCTTTCGCCCCTCCTGCGCCTGGTATGTGAATGATGACGCCAATGTCGCTTTCGCGCGCAACGCGCCCAACGAAGGACGCCTGTCGCAGCCCGTGCTGTTTGTTAACGGAGACTTTGATCAAGTCTGTACCGTCGTCGGGAATCGTCAAGGCGACCCGATGCGCGAGGCTTGCACCGATTTGACCGTGGTGAGTTTGCCTTCGGGGCACTGGTTGCCGCTGGAACGTAAGGCAGAACTCATCCAGATCATGGGCGACTTCTTCAAGAGCAGACACCTATGACGAGAAGCCGACTTGTGGCGATTCATCCCATATAGGCGCAACGCGGGATGACTCGCTGCGTCAGCCTTCTACAGATACGGTGTTCCTTTCAGTGCGGAACGGACGCCCTTGGTTCCCCGATCGATGAGATCCAGAAAAGCCTTATTCGCCTTCTCCACGTCGTGATGTTGCTGGAAGATGTGATGGGCTTCGACGAGAGCTACAGCCCAGGTTGCGACCAATAGAGATGCGGCGAGGCTAGCGATGGGATCGGGTAATGGGCGCTTTACCGATTCTGCGAGCGCGGCGGTCAGCGTATCCGTCAGCTCGTCACGGATTGCTCGTGCTCGGGCTGTGAGCGCTTCGCTTGCCTGAATCGCAGCCATGAACTTGTCGCTGCCTTCTTCGAAGAAGCGAACGTAAGGACGCCCGTTGGCCACAGCCCAGTGGGCGAATAGCCGCAAGGCTTCCACGGGGGACGTTCCCGCCTTTCGTTTGCGCAGGCTGGCCAGCAGATCCTCCCGGCCTTCCTCGTCGAGGTCGAAGAACATGTCTTCCTTGCGAGGGAAGTGGTTGAAGACTGTCATCCGCGACACATCAGCTGCTTCCGCAATCTCATCCACCGTCACCTTGTCGAAGCCACGGTCGACGAAAAGACGGGTGGCAATGTCAGAGATGCGCTGGCGTGTGGCGAGCCGTTTCCGCGTTTGTCGATTGATTGGAACCATTTTCTGCAACCAGAATCAGTTTACGGCATCCATAGTTATACTAAGTATAGTTTTCGAGGTTGCGCATGGATAAATCATCACAAGGCAGAGGAACAACGACCACAAACTCAGCTCCTGGCGTTCTCATCTCAGGTGCCAGCTTTGCCGGACTGGCCGCGGCGTGGTGGATGCACAAGCTCGGCTATGCGGTGACAGTCGTTGAGATTGCGCAGGGACTCAGGAAAGGAGGAACGCCGGTCAACATACAAGACGGAGTCATCGACGTGGTTCGGCGTATGAACTTGCTGGAACGCGTTAAGTCGAAGAGTCTGCCAGCCCGATCCATGACCTTCCTCGACGCTCACGGATCGCCTTTACCTCTTGACCTCTCACAGGTAGAAGAGCAACCGGAAGAGGAGTACGAAATCGAGAGGGACGCACTCCTCGACATGCTCTTCGACGAGGTTAGAGACCGCGTCGAGTTTTTGTTTGGGGAGAGCATCACCGGCCTAGAGGAATCTGCAGACGATGTAGCCGTCACCTTCGCGAGTGGAAGCCAGCGCTATTTCTCTCTTGTGCTGGGGTGCGACGGAACCCACTCCGCTGTGCGAAGGATGCGCTTCGGTGAAGAGTATTCCTTCCTCTTGTTTCTCCAATGCTACTTCTCGCTCACCATCGTCGATACGTTGCTCATTGAGGAAAACACATCGCAGATGCTTAATGTTGCAGGCAAGGCGATTATGCTCAACGCCTACAACGGCAAGACGGATATCGCATTCTGCTTCTCGTCAGATCAGGAAATCGACTACGACCGCCGCAACACAATCGAGCAGAAGCGCATGATTCGCGCGAACTTCGAAGAAGGAGCTTGGAGAACACGCGAACTGCTTGATGAGATGGACCAATGCGAAGATTTTTACTTTGATAAGCTGTGCCAGATTCGGATGAAATCGTGGACGAAGGGGCGGGTCGCATTGGTAGGGGATGCTGGCTACTGCCCGTCACCGGCCGCAGGGATGGGTGGCTCTGTGGCAATCCTTGGCGCTGCAGCCCTAGCCGATGCCCTCGCGAAACATTCGGGTGATCTGAGATTAGCCTTCCAGACGTATGACGACACTTTTCGGCCCATCGTGGAAGCGATTCAGACACAGGCAGTGGAGTTTGGTTTGGCGATGTTTCTGCCCAGAACTGAAGAGGCAATCCAGGACAGAAACGCGCGGCTCAGCATTCGCTGAGTCATGAGAAATGGGATGAGCAGGTCCTTCGAAGGAAGAGCAGACTGTTCCCATGAAGAAGCCATCGCAACACCTCATCGCAGAAGTACCCCGGAAGCGTGGCCGGGTCGAGCTGACGATCGGCATCGACCTTGGCGACGTATGGAGCCATTACTGCACTCTTAGCCAGCAAGGCGAAGTGATCGACCGCGGTCGTTTCAGGACGACGCCGAAGGCGATCAACACATGGTTCACCGACGTGCCTCCTGCTCGCATTGCGATGGAGGCTGGTGTTCATTCGATTTGGATCAGCGAGCAGCTTGAACAACTAGGCCACGAAGTGATCGTCGCGAACGTGCGCGAACTGCGGGCGATTTCGCACAGCGACCGTAAGAGCGACGACGTGGATGCGGAGAAGCTGGCTCGTTACGCTCGTCTGGATCCTGAGATTCTTCGGCCGATCTCTCATCGCACCGTCGAGCAGCAACAAGCCCTCACCCTGATCCGCGCTCGCGAGCTTCTCGTCCGTTTGCGAACCGCGTCCATCAACGCGGTTCGTGGATTGACCAAGGCATGCGGCCATCGTATGCCGGCTTCTTCCACGAAGCGCTTCGCTCAACGAGGGCAGGCCGCGATGCCGCCAGGACTGAAGTTGGCGCTCGGTCCGATCCTCACCCAGATCGCGGAGATGACTCTCAAGATCAAGCAGTGTGACAAAGATATTCAACGGCTGACTCAGACCGAGTATGTTGAGACACAGGCCATGATGACGATCCATGGGATCGGCCACATTACCTTGAGAGATCCAGTAGAGCCTCTGAAGAGCCATCGCATGGTCGATCCTCAACGCACCGCAGTAGCGCATGTTGGATTGCAATATGTCGATGAAGGGCCGGTACGCCTCAGCTTGAAGTAGTTTCGGATGGAAGGGAGGAAGTCCCCAATCTTGGCCTTTGGGATTCCAGATGTCGGGAGGCGCACCTACGTGAACGCTCGGCAGAAGTGCATCCGAATGACACCCACTTTCGCCCCCGAGCGATCGGCTCCTACTGCCAGATCTCGATATATCCCGATCCTCGATGTCGTTCCCCGTCGAGAACTGCATCATGGCATGCGAAGATTACATCCTACCCGACCCAAGGAGCTGCTTGATCAACTCCCGCATGTCGTAGATCGCCCCACTATGCCCATATACCTGGCTGTGCCTCAGCCCTCTATCCTCCTGCTCGACCAGACGGTATGTCCTCACCGAGCAATATCTGCCGATGACCGGTACGCTCTCCACCTGAATCGTATGCTTTCCCCACGACCGCATCTCCTTCAAGCCCGTTGAGCCTGCAAGCACGACGTATGAAACGGCATACAGCATGGGAATTGCCGTGAATGCCATTAGCATGCTGATTCCCAACAGCGTGCGGCTCGGAAGCGCGGCGAACGCGCTCAGATATGCTTTGAGCAGGAGATAAATTGGCATGGCAAGAGTCGACATCGCGAATATGTTAATCGGGAGCCGGTGCTTCGAGAGAAGCTGAGCAATCCAATGCACACTCTGCGCGAGACCGATCGACAAGCTAGCCTCGTCCTGGGCTGTCCGCATTAGGTACACGCCGGGGTGAGGCAGAAGGCTTCTCGTATTCTGGTAGTTGCTCTTAGTTCGCACCATCGTTATCAACAAAGGAACGGTGACAACAAATTGCACGGCGACTAAGAGGGAAAGGGCGGCCAACGGGCTTAGCCCGCGCACAACTCCCGAACAGACAAGACAAACATCGATCGCCACGCCGACGACACTCGAAAATGCCCCGGCCAGCGTCCTCAGCCCATCCTTCGGGGGAGAGCTCAGATAAGCGAACGGGGTAGACAGGCACACGAGAGTCTTCACTGATTGGAGAGGGGTGATTCGATCCGGCTCCTCGGCCCATTCCGACATCGCCAGTGCCGCAATAGTTCCGCCGTGGCTATGCGCGACGATCATCTGCCTGCACTGCGGCCACCTCTCATGGGTTCTCGATATCTCGTCCACGAGAGACCTGGCGGCCCTTTTCCTGTCCGCGAACGAGTTCCGGCCGGACCACGAGAACGGCGCTCCGAAGACGACCGAGTTCGCATCGAAGCCAGACAGCAGAACGTTGCGAAACCTCGATCCCTCTTCAAACCATCCAAGTTCCTTTGGCGGAAAGATCTTGGGTAGTGGCCCATATGGCCACGTCCCGTGAACGAGGTGGATCACCACCTGCGGAGAGATCGCAGACCGCGCATCGTCTGGTTCCTCAAACGCTTTTTCCAGACTCATGCACCATCTCTATATCACGGCTTAGAGAATTCATACACCTCATGCGAGTCAGAGGTAATGAATTGCGCGAGAGAGCATGTCAGAATCGGACGAATAAAAACCGGATAAACGGGATGCGAAGTCTCCCGTCTGCCATTTTGGCGGCGCTGGAGACACCCGCGGGTTCTCCGACACTCTTCCCTACACAGTCAAGAGTGTCGGCAATTTGAGCTCAGATAAATCAAAAGTTTCCGAAAGCTTTATCACCCGCTCAGGTTGAGCAAGCAGAAGCAAAGGTGGCATTGATTGCCGTCATAGAGAAGGAGCCTTTTATGACACCCGATAAATGCGGCTTTGATGGGGCTCCAATGCTATCCGATTCCAATTCGAGGGGAGGACTTTCTTCTCCGACCAGACGTCGACGACAGTCTTGGCCTTTTCCAATCCCAACCGTTTCCACTCCATCTGAAATGACTGGCGTTCGCTTGAAGTATTGAGAATCATGACGGCCTGATCCCCGTTGACCAATGGACGTTGCCAGATCTCAATGCTGCCAAGATGGTGGGTTAGCGTAGCCTGCTTGCCAAGGGGATCCTGATCGATCGCAATGACATTTTTATTAAGCAGAATATCTCGTGTGGATGCCGTCATATTCCGTACGTCGTTGCCTGCAATCAGGGGAGCGGCGAGCATAGCCCACAGATTGAAGTTCGACTGGCTATCCGATTCCGTCATGCTGCCGTTCCCAACTTCGAGCATATCTGGATCGTTCCAGCGTCCGGGGCCAGCAGAGGGCGCCGCGATCTGTTGATCGAGCGCATTCTGGTGCATGGATCGAAAGGTGGGCTGAATGTCGGCTGTCGTACGCCATGTGCTCGCACCGACATCGGCACCCCAGAGCCATACATCTTCCAGCCCGTACTGCGAGAGACTGAGCAGGATGGGCCGGCCTGTCGCTCGCAGGGCGGACCCCATCTTCTGGAAGACGGCCTGGCTTTCCGAGGGGCGATAGACACGCGATGAACTGCACCAGTCGTATTTCAGGAAATCGATGCCCCAGGAGGCGAACGTCGCGGCATCCTGCTCCTCATGCCGGTAGCTGCCCTCCAGCTTGCCACAGGACTGTGGACCGGGAGAGGAATAGATTCCCAGTTTGAGACCTTTGGCATGGACGTAGTCCGACAGCGCGCGCATGTCCGGGAACTGCTGGTTCGAATGGAGAGATCCTTGGGCATCGCGCCGCCCCTGCCACCCGTCGTCGATAACGATGTAGGCATATCCTGCCTGCTTCATTCCATTGGAGGCGATCGAGTCGGCGACACCGCGAATGATGCTGTCACTGATGTTCTTGTGAAAGTAATTCCAGCTGTTCCAACCCATCGGCGGCCTGCTGGCAAGCGAAGGGGAGGCATGAATGGGATGCAGCGGAGGCAAGGGAGCCCGGTCGGGGGGAAGATGCAGCGCCGAGACATCCGTGGCCGAGAGCAGGAGCGTCTGGTCAGGGCCTTGCTTCGAGTGAAGCTGGAGCGCGATGCCGTGCGAGCTCCTGGCGCCGGCGAAATAAAATGAGCTACCGGCCGAGAAGGAGAGACGCTCGCCTTGGATGAGGCCGTTTTGAATGGCCAGGTCGCCCCAGTCGAACCGGGCCGTGCCGCTGATGCGTCCGTTCGACTCCTTGAACTCGAAGAGCAAGGGCGCGACGGTACCGTCCTTCAGCGTGCGCGTCGTCTTCCACCACCCATTGAGAGACTGGTCGCGTTGCCAGGATACGGAGAGAACTGCAAGAAGCCCGCCCGCAATCAAATGCACAAGTTGCACCATGCGAACCGCACGCCAATGGGATGCTTGCCGCAAAGACCGCGGGACGGGACGAGGGCTGGGATGAATTGCCACAATAGGGTTCGGCGTGGTGAAATGTTCGGGCTCAGGGATATGCATAGAAGCATGCAGAGAATCTCGTTTGAGCCCACGGAAGCGCAAGTGCTTTAACCGTCAAAGAACAGAAATTTTAACGTCAAGAATGACAACAGAGCAGCGTCCGGAGACACCCGGAGACTCCCAATGCCAATAGGAAACATGCAGTTGAGCCCGCCCGGCAAACATACGTTGCCAGAAGACGACGCGCCCCTGGAGGACGAGCGATGGCTCCTGACGCAACGGGTGGTTCGCAGCAAAGGATTCCAACGCGCCGCTCAACTGCGCGCGATCCTGGCGTACGCGGCGAAGTTCGCCATCGTGGGCAACGGCGAGCCGCTGCGCGAAGACGATCTGGCACGTGAAGTTCTGGGACGCCGAGCCGACTTCGACCCCGCCTACGACAACATCGTCCGGGTCCAGGTCAGCCACCTGCGCCGCAAGTTAGCGGAGTACTTTGCCGGCGAAGGAAGCCATGAAACGATGGTTATCCATATCCCGAAGGGAAGCTATCTGCCTCATTTCGAGCCGGCAGCGAATGAGAAAGCAGCCCCACCGCTCGAGTCCGATTCCTATCTGAAGGCAAGCGACTCACTCCCGTCCGCATTACATGAAACTCTCGAGCCAGCGGCGCCACCCGCCGGCTTGAGCCTGAAGCTGGCCCGGACCAAGAGACGGGCCCTTGTGTGGGGTATCGTCGCGATCGTCGTCGCATGTGGGATTGCCACGCTCGCCCTGCGAAAATCGATTGCTCGGTCCTCGCAGAGTGAGGCTCCGAAGATCTTTCTCCCCATGGTGGAGCAAGGAAGCGATGTTGCGATCGTGCTTCCAGACACCTCGCTCATGGTGATCCAGCAGATCTTGAATACCGAGATCGACCCGCTAGAATACATAGCCAGCGACTTTCCACGAGCCCAGCTTGATAAGGTAAGAGACCCGCAGTTACACGACGCGCTCATGTTTCTTGGCACCAAGAGGACGACGAGCTTCCGAGAGGCGGAAATCGCCCTGGACTGGGTGGAAAGTCTTCACAGAGCGGGTCTTCACGGCGTTCTGCGCTACTCGAGAGACCTGCACGTGCGCGATCTCAACGGCGGCAATGTGATTCTAATCGGGAGCCGTCGCAGTAATCCGTGGGTGTCAATGTTAACCTCGCGCACGAACTTCCAGTACCTGGAGAGCGACAAGCCCCACGTCTACTCCTTCATAAATACGAATCCTCTTCCAGGCGAAGAGAAGCAATACCATCCCCACCATGTCGACAAGTCCGACATCAACTATGTCGATGTTGCGCTGGTCCGCAACTTTGGCGAAAAGGGATTCGTTCTCCTCATCGACGGGTCGGATACCCAGGCGAATGAATCGGCGACGCGCTTCCTGCTGCACGGGAAACTCCCGGCGGCGATCGAGGATCAGTTGACCCGAAAGGATTTCAATGGTCTGGAGATCTTTCTTCGGGGCGCTCATCTCGATAGCGAATCGAACGACAAATTTGAGATCGTGGCTTATCGTACGCAGCACGGATAGCTCAGCGGTTCCCTTGTCATCCGGGGTTACGGGGTGGCAGTGCCGTCGACGTGAATGGTATGGAACCACCGCTCCGCCAGACGTGTCCACTCACTGACCGCAAGCGCTGTCGGACGCAGACCGAATCCGTGTCCACCCTGTGCGTAGAGATGCAACTCCGCAGGCACGTTTTCCTTCTTCAGCGCCAGGAAATAGGCGACGGCATTTTCCACGTGGACAGGATCATCTTCCGCTTGAACGATGAACGCGGGCGGGGTCCGCGGCGGGGTCTTCAAGTCCGGTGACGGTTTGAACTCGTCCCCCGCGGTGGAGAGATATGCGGGATAAATCAGGAGCGCAAAGTCCGGACGGCAGCTCATGTCGTCGGCGCCGTCAACATGGGGGTACACGCGGGTGTCGAAGCGCGTGCTAAGCGTCGCCGCAAGATGTGCCCCGGCGGAGAATCCCAGGACGCCGATACGCGCTGGATCGATCTTCCACTGGGCCGCGTGCTGCCGGATGAGGCGAACGGCGCGTTGGCCATCCTGCATGGCAGCGTCGGATTTCGCAGGGTACGGGCCACTGCGTGGCACACGGTACTTTACCAGCACACACGTGATGCCTTTTGCCGTAAGCCAGTCGCAGACTTCGGTGCCTTCCAGATCGATCGCCAGGATGTTATACCCGCCGCCCGGAAAGACGGCGATGGCGGTTCCGATCGATGACGATTTGGGCCGGTACACCGTGAGCGTCGGGTTTGATACATTTCCATAAATTGTCACCCGCCGGCCGGCGATGGGCTTGGCGTCGTGCTTGGTCACGTCCCCTTCGGGGATCGACGAGGGTGCGGATCCTGGGGCCTGGCCGGGCCAGAGAGGGAGCGTTGTCCCTCCTGCGGGAAGGGACCAACCGGTTCCCTGAGCGGATGCCGCAGCAGCGGTGAAACCAAGCACGATCCAAGCGAGCAACGTCGACGAGAAAGAGGCGTTTGTCATTTTGATGGATTCCCCAAACTTAGATTGAAACTCTGCTGGCCCTCGTGGAGTGGACGGGTTTGCCCCTTCCAAACGAAGCTTCCCATCACATGCTGGGGAAGCTGAATGGAGAACTCCGCGCGGTCCTGATGGGACTGGTAGGTCACCTCGATTGTGCCTTTCGGATGCGGCATGGATGCCTGGAATTCCTTGAGAGATCCGGGTTGAGGGCTGATGCGAACGGATGCGAAACCTGGCGACTCCGGACGGATTCCAGCGATGATGGTGAGGAGGTCATAAATCGGATGCGCGCTCCACGCGTGGGTATCCGACCGTGTGGGTTCGGCATACTCCGGGGTAGTCGTGAACCCCTGTTCGAGCATAACGCGCCAGGGGGAGAGCGTGTCCAGGTACATGTCGGCCGTTGCGGTCTGGTCCATCGCCCGCGAGAGATAGAACTGGTACCGATAGGTAGCGGGCGCCAGCGTGACACCGGAGACCGTCTGGCCACTCTGTCCGAGGAGGACCTTCTTCATCACGCTGTCTTGCTTCGCCGGTGGAATCGCATGACTCAGCACACCCGCGATGTTGGTGTGCACACTGTAGCTGTCCTGGTCCGGCGTATCGGCAAGGAGACCGATCCGCTCATTCCAGCATGTCCTGTAAACCACCTCGCGCATGGCGGCTGCCTTCTTTTCATACCCCTCCCCGAGCGATGGATTTCCCTCTGCCTTTTCCAACTGCGCGGCGGCCTGAAGGGCCTGGACAAACAGGAGGGTTACGAGGGCAGACCGGCCATTCCTATCGAGGCGCGGGAACGGCTTGACGTCTCTCAAGCTGTCCACCATGACCCAGTAGGGAAGCTGCCCGAGAAAGCCATCCGGAAGCTGATGAAGGAAGAACCACTCGACAATAGGACGGGTTCCGGGCAGCAGATCCTTCACCAGGCCATCATGCGGCCGGTAGGCCCAGAAGTCATGGAGCATCTCGATATAGCTCAACGAAAAGATCGGGATGAACTGAGGAAGCCGGCTCGGATAACGGCTCTGCGTGAGGCCTTCCGGAACCCGCGATTGGTCAAAGGCGTGAAGAGCCTGGCGGGCCAGCCGATCGTCGCCCGCCACGGCATACGAGATCAGGGCCTGTGTCCGCGTATCGTCGACGTATTGCAGCTGCTCCCAGAAGGGCGTGTCCATGTACGTCTCATGGGCGCCGACGCGGGCGGTGCGCCAGCAGATGTCCCATATCTTAGCCAGTTCGGGATCACTCGATTGGAACGTAGCGCGCTCGGTGAATGGGTAGGCGCTGAAGGTCACATGCAGGCTCTCCAGGGTGAGGGGCGCGTCCAGCGTGGTGACGGTGAACTCAAGATAACGCCACGTGCGAAACCAGAGCGGTTCGAACTCCTGGTGGCTTACACCGCTGGGAATAAACTCATCTTCAAGCCCACGCGGCACACGATCGGCAATCTCGTTCCGATTCCCCTTCTTCACATGCTCGTCATAGAGCGCCTCCCCGTACGCAACCTTGATGGTTGCGCTCTGTCCGCCGCTCACGGCGAGGCGCGGGTACCCGGAGGTGATCGTGCCGCGATCGATAAGAATCCTGGCCGTCGTGTGTGCAGGAATGAACAGCGCCGCGGACGGAAAGTTCTTGCAGTCCACGCTGCACCGCACAGCTCGTCCAGCCGATACTGGCTTGTACTCCATGGGCGGAAGAGGATCGGGCACCAGGCCCCACGGGTTGTTCCCGAAGTGTTGCGTGGAGGTCGCAGTCGAGGTGCCCGGGGAGATCACCTCTCGCATCGCCAGTGCGGCTGGTATCCATGGCGCGCCGTGAGAATCTTCGTCCGGCGGGCTGTTCCAATCGTGGGACGTGCCAGCGATCCTTTCCCCAGGGTCCGCAGCCCAGTAGGCCCATAAGCCATTGGCCACGCGTGGGAGGAAGGTGTAGTCAGGGTCGAGAGCCACCTGCCATGTCTTGTTTGTGTTGACCGCCTCCTCGGCGGCGCTATCGCCTTGCATCAGGAATGCGGTGCGATCGGTGATCTGCGCCAACGGACCATAGATCCCCCAGTTCCATACGGTAGCGACTACTACGTTTTTGCCGGGATGAAGGAAAGATGCAAGATCGAAAGACTCATAGCGCCAATGCAGGAGATCTCCACGCGCCGGCCCCTCTCCTACACGCGCTCCGTTGACGTAGAGAATGAAGCGGTTGTCGGCACTCACATGAACCAGGTAGTGCTCGGGCTTCGCGGATAGGAGAAGGCCTTTTCGAAAGTGAAAAACACCCGGCTCGCGGAGGGGCGCAGTAGGATGCGCAATCCACTGTGCACCCCACTTCTCACGGCTATCCTCCTGTTGGGCAAAACCGGACGACGGTTTGGCAGGCCCGGCAAGGAGCGCCGTGAGGAAGAGCACCCAGGTGAGGGATATGAATCGCGGGTATCGCCGCACGCCCAAAGTCTCGAGGATCAAGGTAGTAGCCCGGGAGCAGGACGTTTGCCTCCATGCGCCCACTCCACCAGCTCATCGAAAGCCTTCCCGATCTGCTGTGAAGTCATCATGCAGTGTCCTCTGCGATGCACATACTCCTGGATGTAGTTTTGTCCGTAGCCTGCGCGATCGATCAGCTGGTGATAGGCCGTCAGCTGGCTGACGGGAACATTGGCGTCATACACCGTATGAAGCGCCAGCACAGGGCGTGTCACCTTGCCCGTAGGTTCATAGAAACGAAGAATGTATTTCATGGCCGTCGCATCGGCGACATAGCGCTTAACGCCATCATTCAGGGCATAGTCCGTATCGATGTTCGGCGACGTTCCCCCATAGACCGTATTCCTGTTGTCCACGGGAATACCGCCGGCCTTGCTCTCGAGGTCGCCAACAAAGACCGTGTAAAAGATCATCATCCGGACGACCTCTGCATTGGTAGGGAGTGTCGTGAGATTGCGTAACGCGGATGCCGCTCCAGGATTATTGTCCAGCGCCTTTTCCATCTGCGTGGTGAGCTCTGGAGTGCCACTGAAGCTAGCCGGGATGCGATCGAGAGGAGGTAAAAGGTCGGGGAAATAGTAGTCGAAGGCTGCGCGCTGCGCGAACCTGCGCCCGAGATGGGTCATGGTCGACCCCACGGCCCCGCACAGGTTCAAGCCGGCAGTGTAGGGCTCAGGGTTGCGCTCGATGGTTTCCATGGTGAGCGCGCCACCCATGCTGCCACCTGTCACGTAGCGCTCCGTGGGACGACCGAACTTCTGCTCGAAGTATGCGCGGAGCTCTTCGGTATCCCTGAAGCCCGAATCCAATGCCCAGCCGGTTTCGGCATAAGCGCTCTGGATGACGGCGTAGCCGCGCTGCAGGAACTCCATCATCGTGTGACTCGCGGGTGCGCTCGCATCGAACTTGGGGTGCGCTATTGAATAGCCGTGGTGCATCACGATCAGGCGATGATTCCAATGGTTCGGAAGATCGATGCGATACGGAACATGATTGAGCTCGCCCACTTCGACCGTCGCATCCGCTTGCTTGAGGATTGTGGGCGTTGACGTCCCCCTGGCCTGGTCCTGCGACCAGGCCCCGGGCGCAAGGAGCATGATGATCAGGACGGACGCCGAGTAAATCAGAGGCTTGCGCTGCGCGTTCATATTGTCCTCAGCCGTTATGCCAACTAGAAGATAAGTTTCGGATGTACTAGACGTCCAGATGTATCTGCGTGAGGCCGCGGGTAGAGTCGGGCAGACAGGCGCTGACGGGTTGCAGCGCCTATCCTGGCCTCCCGAAATCAAGGTCTGCCAACATCAAAAATCGAAACGCCCCCCCAACTGCAGGAACCGTGGGTTGAAGGAGGTGGAACTCTTTCCGAAGAACGAGTTGTTCGTAAGATTTCCGATAGGGCCAAGGTTAGCGCGGTTGAGCAGGTTCGACGCCTCGGCGCGGAGGGTGAACGTCGCCTTTTCGCTCCCGAACCACGGTATCGTGAAGCCCTTCGCAAGGTTTGCGTCCACCGCGAAGTACCCCGTATTGCGAAAGCTGTTTGCGGCTTGGTTTCCCATGCCGGGGGTGGTCGTGTA
>Ga0157290_10000033_pt1 | contig 61293 bp, 44 predicted proteins | sample NitcycUS149409B1_FD_108389 | JGI IMG/M metagenome (GOLD analysis project Ga0157290, IMG submission 108389) | Soil microbial communities from Arlington Agricultural Research Station in Wisconsin, USA - Nitrogen cycling UWRJ-S149-409B-1 | ecosystem: Environmental > Terrestrial > Soil >...
CCGCTGATACGGTGCGACATTGCCGTTCAGATCGCTCCAGTCTGTCTCGTTGAACGGTCTCTTCATCGGCTTATGTCCTACGCCGATCGCTCCAAATGCAGAGGTCAGCACAACGCGCTTCACCTTCGCTTCTCGTGCGGCGCGCAGGACCCGGAGGTTTCCATCCACGGCAGGCCTGATCCACGCTTCATCGCTGGCGTAGGTACCGGAGGGTGTTGGAGAAGCACCGTGCAGGACATAGGCACAACCTGCGGCAGCTTTTCCCCAACCGCCATCTGAGCCAAGGTCGGCGACCACGAACGTAAGCCGGTCTCCTGGCTCAGCGCCGCCTGTCCTGAGATTGCTGCGCACCTCATCCTCGCGCGTGAGAGTGCGCACTGTCGTCCGTACACGGTACCCTGCTCCGAGCAGGGCAATCATGCAATGTTGAGCAATAAATCCGGTACCGCCTGTTACAAGGACCTGTTCTTCGTTCATCCCCAACTCCGTCACGGAAAACCGTGCAGATTCCAAAATAGATGTGAGGGTTGCGGATTGTGAATGCTTGAAAGTGCGCTTTACTTGCGCGATAGTACGGACATGGCCGCTGATCCTTTTTCCGACATCCTGAAGCTGGCTCGCGCCGAGACCGTCGTCACCGGCGGATTCACTGCGGGCGGTCCCTGGGCCATCGCTTTTCCCGCGCGGGACAAGATCAAGTTCTTTGCCGTGGTCAAGGGCGGCTGCTGGGTCAGTCTGGAGGGTGAGCGCGATCCTGTGCGTTTCGAGACGGGAGATATCGGCTTGCTTGTAGCGCGGCGCTCATTTGTCTTGTCGAGTGATCCAGCGATTGCGCCACTCGAAGCGATGGATCTGTTCTCCCGCGCTGGCCGGACGACGGCTCAGATCGGCGATGGTGAGGACTTCGCCCACCTCGGCGGCCATGTCCTGCTCGACCCTGTTTCTGGGCGGCTGTTGCTGGATGTGCTGCCGCCGTGGGTACACATTCACGCGACTTCTCCGCACGCCGCGACGTTTCGCTGGCTGCTTGAACAACTCGTGAGGGAGCAGGAACGCAGTCTACCTGGGACACAGCTTGCCTGCGGCCAACTCGCGCAATTGCTCTTCATTCAGATTCTGCGCGCACATCTAGAAACAGCTAAGGACATGCCGGCAAGCTGGCTGCGGGCGCTTGGCGACCAGCGTATCGCTCCAGCCCTGCGTCTGATGCACGCCGAACCGGAACGCACATGGAGTCTCGATGAGTTAGCGAAGGCGTGTGCCATGTCGCGGACGACATTTGCCGAACGCTTTAAGGCCGTTGCGGCCGTCCCGCCGCTGACCTATCTGACCGAGTGGCGGATGCGCCTTGCGGAACGTGCCCTGCGCGACAACGACACATCCATCGGTGTTCTCGCCCAGTCGCTCGGCTATGGATCGGAAAGCGCCTTCAGCAACGCCTTCAAGCGCTGCATTGGAGTCTCTCCGAAGAACTTTCGGCTAGCACAAGTCATAGCTGGTTGAGCAGCCTAGTGGATTACTACTCATAAACGCTCTTCTCGCCAGCTGAGAGGACGGTACCTAAGTGCCCATTTCCCCAACATCAAGTACACATGGAAGCGAAAGTTGTATCTACAGAATGGGCGGCAGTCGTTATAGTCAGTACCCTAGAGAATGGCGGAGACAACGCTTCACTGGACTTCATTGCAGGGCACACGAATCCGTGGACTGTCTCTTCGAAAGAGTTCGCCGGAGGCCGTTGCCTTGAGTTTATCTGTTCGTGCTGCAGGAGCGTTTGCGATCCGTCATAAGTACAGGTTCTTTGACCTTACCGCAGTGATTATTGGTGCCTCACTCGTTCTTTATCTGGGCATGACCGTTGATATTTTTGCCAACGCTCCGAACCACACGCCTGCAGCCGATACTCTCGAATTTGACGAGCTCCTTGGAGCCCTCGTTGTTCTCTTCATAGGTATGCTTTGGGCAATTCGGCGCTTATTCCGAGAACGGCGCGAAGCCGCCAACAAATCCGCCGTGGAACGCGAAATCCGGATATTGGCATTCCACGACCCACTGACCGACCTTCCCAACCGCCGACAATTTGATGACGCCCTCAAGGCCGCCGCATTGGCCCCACCCAGGGCCGGAGCCAGCCACGGCATTCTTATGCTCGATCTAAATGGATTCAAGCGGATCAATGATGTCTTTGGCCACGCCGCCGGGGACGAAGTTCTCATCCACGTAGGCAGACAGATTTCAAAAGCTGTGCGGGAGGGGGATCTCGTTGCGCGCCTTGGGGGAGATGAATTCGCTGTACTTGCGACGCATTTGCCCAGTGAAGAGACAGCTACAAGCCTTGCGCTGAGAATCATGGCAAACCTTGAAGACGCACTCTCCACCAGCTCGGGCAATCACACGGTCGGAGCCGCGATCGGAATTGCGCTCACGCCACAGGACGGAAGTAGCCCGGCAGAACTGATGAGGAAGGCCGACATCGCCCTATACCGAGCGAAGGAACAGGGGACCTCCTCGATGAGGTTTTTTGAGCCTGAAATGGACGCCCGCGTGCGCGAGCGAGACCAGCTCGAACGCGAGTTGCGCAAGGCAGTTGAAGCTGGCGATGTTCGCAGCGTCTATCAACCACTCATGGATTTGAAGACGGGCAGCATCCGGGCGTTTGAGGCCTTAGCCCGCTGGACCCATCCTGAGCTCGGTGAAATCGCTCCTGAACGCTTCGTTTCGATCGCAGAGGATAGTGGCCTTATCGGCCTCCTGACGGATCGGCTTCTATTGCTAGCGTGCGAAGACGCGATTCATTGGCCTTCGCACATTGACCTTGTCTTTAGCATTTCACCGCTGTTATTGCGGGATCCAGCTCTTCCCACGCGGATCCTCACCACGCTGGAGTTGGCCGGTTTATCAGCTAACCGATTGGAACTTGAGATCACCGAGAGCGCTTTGGTGCGCGATCTAGGGTCGGCGCAAGCTGTGCTGGGGAAGCTCCGAGACGTTGGTATCCGCATTGCCCTGGACGACTTTGGAACCGGGTACTCCAGCCTCTACCATCTGCGAAATTTCAAGTTGGATACCATCAAGATCGATCGAAGCTTTGTCGAAACGATGGCGACAAACCCGGATAGCGATGCGATCGTCCGTGCTCTGATCGGATTGGGTGCCGGACTCGGACTGGAAGTCATCGCCGAAGGCGTCGAGAATGAACAACAGCGACGGATGCTTATAGATCATGGCTGCGATCAGGCTCAAGGGTTCTATTACGGATCAGCTATATCGGGCGATGAGGCCATGTCGCTCATCGGACGGTCGAGGCCGTAAGGACGCGAACATCTCCGGGCATCCAGTGCATCTACGGTCCTGGCGACTACGCGTACCGCAAAGGAAGCAGGACCACTTCCACCAATTCGACTTGTCGTTACTGAGTACAGTCACCTAGTAATGCTTACGGCAGGATCGTAGATCGTTGCCTGGCGGGCTATCATCATCCAGTTGCCGTCGACGTACTGCTATACGTTGGTAGAGCGGCGATGAAGCAGCTTGCCTTTCTCTGCGCCAAAGGAGGGAGTATAGCTATCTTCGCCCATAGTGAGGGCGACATTGCCGAAGAACTCGATCTTCTCGATCGGGTCTTATAGTCGGTTTCGTAGTCGAGTCGACCCTTTTTCATGCCTTCGAAAATTTCAGCGCGCGTCAGCACAGCATTGTTGGGGCCGTTGACAATCATTTGCGGCGACCAAAGTTTCTCAAGCGCCGCTTGGTCGTGCATCGCAAGCGCTTTGCCCAGTGCCTGGCCAGCCATCCCCCAACTTGCGTTTTGCATCTACTTCCTGCGCATGCACTCTGAAATCGGTGCAAGCAACGAGAGCAACAGAAGAGCACGAACAAGCATGGATGACTACCTCATGGCGGAAATAGAAGCGCTCAAGTCTCCACGTAAGTGTGCTGAATGTAAAGCCAACGACGGTTTACGATCACTTCATGATCCTCCTCCCGCCTGGAGCGGGTACTCGCTGATTCAGTGCAGCTTGATCAGATTCCATTGCACGGCGAATCACCGAATGTTTAGCGCCTCATCTGGCACGACCGGACGCAAAAGGACGAGGGCATGGGTGGTTGAGAGCCCAGATGTACCGCCTACTTAAACAGCGAATTGCCCCTCTCGTCAGCCGAGGCGGATTGGTGACGAGAAGCCGACTTCTCGTCACTAAAGCGGTATGGATCAGTCTGTGCAGATTGCCGAAATCCGTGAGCGTCTCCGTAAAATGGAAGTTATTGGAGGCCTCACGGAATGCCTAGACGGCCCTTAGCTCGTCGCTCATTACGGCTCTCTTGGAGTGACACGGTCGCAGGAGCGGAGCTATACATCGGTGAGGACGTGAAGTCCTTCGCTTCGGACTGGCATTTTCACGAAGGCTGGCAACTGGTGGCCGTTACGAAAGGCGAGCGGCGTTATGAGTTCAAGTCAGGTACCGTTATTGCTAAGCCCGGACAATTGGTCCTTTTGCCGCCCCGCCTGGTCCACAGAGCCCATTGCCTTGAGGGAAGCCATACCAACTTTAGGATCGCGACGCTTCCGCCAGACTTCGGAGAAATAATAGCGCCGGCCACACCGAGAGTTAGCCCCTCTTCCAAGCACCTCAATGTGTTTAGTTCGAGTTTCGAATCGCTGAAGGCGGTCGGAGAGCATGACACAAGGGTGTCGGACATGTTCGGGCTTCATGCAATCTTTCGTGAAAGCCGCCCCGTAAGTACCTTGCCCCCCTCTCCTGCACCGGCATTCGTCCTCCGAATCGAAGAGTATCTCCTGATGGTGTTGGACAGGATCCCTTCGCTTGACGCTCTTTCTTCACTGGCAGGAGTCAGCCGCTACCACCTGTCGCACGCCTTCACGAAACATATTGGTCTGTCACCCTTAGCATTTCATACGCGTGCCCGTCTCATACGAGCACGAAGGCTGATTGCCGAAGGATCGTCCCTTGCCAACGCGTCCTTCCATTTGAGCTTTACGGATCAGAGTCATTTCGGAAGGCAGTTCAAGATGGTCTATGGCATGACGCCCGGAGAATACCGGCAAAGTCTAGAAACAGTTTGATCGTCTTCACTTCGCGGTATCCCCGTGATCGCAATATCGTTCTAGATCGCCTTGGCATACTCCTCTGACAATTGTTCTTGCGGAAGCGAGGACAAGCATGGCTGGTGCAAGCTTTAGAACTACGGATGCGCAGCGTACGCTGGCGCTGGCAAGTGTCGCTCATGCACTGCATGACGGCTACGTGGACATGATCTACGTCCTGCTACCGATCTGGCAGACGGAGTTCTCTCTTGATTACGCGGCTCTGGCCGTCGTCCGCGCCTTTTATGTGGGGATATTGGCGACGCTCCAAGTCCCGGCTGCACACCTTGCGAAACGCTTGAATCCGCGAATCGTTCTTGCACTCGGAACATCGCTTAGCGCAATCGGCTATGCGGTGGCTGGCCTCTCAGGCGGTCTCGTAGGCCTGACCGCGTCTTTGGCGTTGGCTGGCGTTGGCGGCAGCACCCAACATCCTCTTGCCTCCGGTGCCGTGTCACGGGCGTATGGCGAGAGGTCACGCGGGCCACTGGGCACCTATAACTTCGCGGGCGACGTGGGAAAGGCGACGCTTCCACCACTGATTTCTTTCTTGCTGACCGTAATGCATTGGCGCTCAACGCTCTGGTTGGCTGCCGGGCTGGGCCTGCTCGTTGCAGTCTCTATCCGGTTGTTCATGCCGCCGGTTCCGACTTCTGCACGCGAGGTGAAAATCGTCGCGCTGCCGTCCAAGAAGACGAAGGGCAAGGTTGGCTTCGTCCTGCTCTTTGTGATCGGAATCCTGGATACCGCCACACGCATGGGATTTCTGTTGTTCCTGCCTTTTCTCACGAAGACGAAAGGTGCATCGCTAACGAGCGTAGGTCTTGCGTTGTCGCTAGTGTTCATCGGCGGAGCTTTCGGGAAAGCAGTCTGCGGCTGGGTTGGAGCACGTCTTGGGCTGCTGGCAACCGTCCTCACAACTGAGATTGGTACCGCTGCCTCCATCCTGTTGCTCTTGGTGCTGCCTCTCAGGCTAGGCATGATTCTCTTGCCGTTCCTCGGGGTCATGCTCAATGGCACCTCGTCGGTTCTTTACGGCACGGTTCCGGAGCTGGTTGCGCCGCATCGCATCGAGCGGGCCTTCGCCATCTTCTACACAGGCATTCTCGGCTCAAGCGCACTGGCACCTGTGGTATACGGTCGCCTGGGAGATGCGGCAGGTATCCTCTGGGCCGTGATCGCCGCTGCGATCACGGCGCTTGCTATTGTGCCGCTCATGTTGAGTCTCGCACCGCGACTTCACGCAGCAGATAGATAACGAGAAACGCACTTTTCGTAAGTTGTGATCTCCATGAGCGCTAAATCGCCGATGCACTCACCTAAAGGCTCCTCAGGCTGTCTTGCGCAAACGAACGTCGGCTTCCAGACCACACATCGCGCAGTGAAAGGCCACGAGTTTGGGCTGGACCTGAATGCACAGGACAAGGCTGAATTGATTGCTTTCCTGAAAACCCTATGAGCGATCGCAAGAGACCCATGTTGGAGTCAATTATCTCCCTATGGACAGCGTGCACCTGGCTTTTTCTTTCGGCCTCTTTCGCTGCGCAGCCACAGCAGCAGGCCGCAGCCTATCAACTGACAATGTCCGTCAAGGTTCCAATGCGCGACGGCATTGCATTGAACGCGACCTTATACCGGCCGGCTCCTCCTTCGGGCCCTCTACTACCTCTATCGCAAGCGCTTCGTCAGCGGCACAAGCACGAGCCACAAACGCCCGCCGTTCCGCAACAAGCATATCTGCAGCTTCGAAAAAGACTCGCCCCATGATCTTCCGGTGGGTGTCCCTCACCCCACATGGCCCTTACGGGCAAACACTTCATAGCCTTGCTTGTAAGAACAGCAGACCGGTCAAACTCCGCCCAGCCATCTGTCGGTGAAGACGAAGGACAGAGGAGCAAAGTTTTTGTGTGAGGCGTGAGCGATTTCCGATCCGCGCTGCGCATAGGTAAGCAGAGACACATTCATATGATTGCAGATTCCGTACATCTCCCCTCCCCCGACATCACACTTTCGCCTTTGCTGCATTTCATCTCACCGCGCTCGTTTGAACCGGCTCCTGGTCCGATTGAGCTTGTCTGTAAGCTCGTGGAGCCTCTCTTGCAGGCAAACCAACGCTCAGCCCGCCGCTTTGCGGAGGTAGTACTTCGTGCTGCGGAAGAGGTTCGTCGTTCCCCTTCCGAAGAACCGTCAAACGGCTCTTCCTTATGCATCCTTACGCCGCGGCAGCTGCGCCACGCCCAGCAGTACATGCTGCAGCATTTAAGCCGCAAGCTGCCGATTGCAGAGGTGGCCGCGGTGTGCCGACTTTCTGCGAGCCACTTCTCCCGTAGCTTCCGAGGCAGTTGCGGGGTGACTCCCCACCATTGGCTTCTCCAGCAACGTATTGAAGTCGCGAAGCGCCTGCTGTCGGAATCGCACTTCACCATTCCGGAAATTGCTCTTGAATGCGGATTCACTCATCGTGTTGCCTTCAGCAAAGCCTTCTCTCGTATCGCGGGCGTGGGTCCATCCTCGTGGCGTCGGTCGTTGCTGAGGCACTGGTGTAACAACGAGCAACGATGTCGTCCATCGCTTCCTCAGTCCACCCGCAGCACTCTATGACCGCAATCTTGGAGCAAAAGACAGCCTCCGCCGAGGTCGATGCCAAACGGAATTGCTGGTCCAAGGCATTGAGGCTCGCCACTAAATGCTTAGTCGAGAGCAATCAGTTTATCCTGCGAAGATTCTTTCAGAGGTGGCCAGACGGGCTTGCACGCGAGCTTCTTCGCCAAGCCCTCTCGGAGGGCCCTTTCTGAGAAATCTGGTTCAGCTATCAGCCTACGGAACAGTTCGGGCGGCGGGACAGTGGACCCGGATTCTAGCAATTGACCCGCAAGGCTTGGGTGGACGACATTAAGCCCTTCGGATCCATATCCAGCCAACACCTGCGTAAGCGTAACGGTACCGGCGGCCACTTGTTCGAGATGTTTCGAACGGAAGTCAGAACCATTGTCGGTGTAGAGGACATCCGGGATTCCGCAGATCCGCCAGTGCGGATCACCTTTACGCCAGATCCCCTGGCGTAAAGCAAGCGTTGTTCGCAGGGAGGAAGGCGGCTCAAAACCCAGGGAGCAGCCTCCGACAGCGCGGCTGTAATCGTCGATGACAATTCGTCAGCCAAGGCTTCGCGACCGAACCATCGTAGCGCAGCAGCTTGATATCGAGCTGTGCATGATCGACCTGCCAGATCGAATTGGGTTTAGCTGCTTCGCGCCTGTGGATAAGGTCAAAGCCCGGACTGTAGGCCTTGTTGCCTCGATGCGCCAGCATCAGCAGCCCTGATGGAAGGCGACGTACAATTCGGTGAACGACCGCATAGCTTGGTTCGTGCTCTTGGAGGGTTTCGGCTATGGTGCAAGCTTATCGGTGTATGGAACTGATGGGCAGCGGAAGCCGCTCAAGCGCGATGCCTTCGATGGCCTTGATCAACTGTGACCAGGCTAGTCTTCGCTCACCCTCGTCGGCTCGACCCTTGCGAGCTAAAGTAGCCAACCCCACTGCGTTACGCTTGTGCCCAACTGAAGGCGGTGCGGTAGGGAATTAACCCTTCCGAAGCGACTGCTCGCAGTGGGCGTTCTTTCTCCAGGTGTGATCGCAACAACTCAGAAGGTTGCAGAGCAAGTTCACGCGATGCCTGCGGGATGGCAGAAAGGCGTCGACACGCATGAATTTGCCACATAATTAGAACAAAAGTTCGCCAAATAAGAAAAACGACAGGATGCGGTATAAGCTTGCCTAGCGGGTGTGCCGTCGCGACCCACTGCCTCGCGACTGGAAAGAATCTTTGGAAGGGGACCACAGCTCGTCCGGGGATGGAGTCCACACCTCGAAGAGGCGCATCGCGGACTCTTGCAGGGAGAGCATCCGTCCGAAGGGCGGGGGTGCTTTGAGCGCGGCACGCTGAACGCAGGCTGAAAGGTAAACCAAAACAGGGATGCCTCTTGTTCAATGGAAATCCCTCTGACGCGAGGGCAGAAGCCATTTCCGGAACTTGAATTTAGATAGTTCAATCGTTCACCGATCTTCCCAGGTGACACGCCGATGTGTCGCCTCGGTATCTCAAAGCCCTTAGCGTCCGCTTCAGGTTGTCTTAAGGCAATTGTGAGAAGCTCTGAGATAGATTTTATATAGGAACACTATGCGCGTGCTCTTAGTTGAAGACGAAATTAGACTCGCGGAAAACATTGTCGGAGCTCTGAGGGAGACTGGGCTTGCTGTCGATCACGCGGCGGATGGCAGGCTGGGGCATGAGCTTGCTTTGCAGGCGAACTATGACACCATCGTTCTCGACCTCATGCTGCCCGGTAAAAGTGGCCAGGAGGTGCTTCGCGAACTTCGACAAGCAAAGATCAGCACACCCGTCTTGATCCTGACGGCGCAAGAAGGGAAGGAATCGATCATCCAATTACTGAACTCTGGGGCCGACGACTATCTAAGTAAACCTTTCGATCTAGGAGAATTGCTTGCAAGGGTCAAGGCCCTGATTCGAAGGGGAAAGGGAACCGCCGATCCGGTCCTACGCTTCTCAGACCTTGAAGTTGATACCATCCAGCAGACGGTGACCCGGCAGAGAAATCATCTAGACCTGTCCCCAACCGAATATCGCATCCTCGAGTATCTAGTGCATCGCCCGCGGGCGGTAGTTTCCAAGCGAGAGCTTCTCGAACATCTTTACGACTTCGACTGGGAGCATCATTCGAATGTGATCGAGGTTCACATTTCCAATTTGCGACGCAAGTTGAATGTTACAGATGGTGGGCCGATCATTGAGACACTACGGCATCGCGGCTATCGCCTGCATGAAGAGATGTGCAAGCAATGAAAAGACAACGGTCTCTCCTGCGCAACATCATTGCGATCGTGCTTCTGCTTGAGACGGCATCCGCCGCGGTACTTCTCACTGGCATCATCTTTCACGAACGGCACACACAGTTATCGGCCTTTGATGCGACGCTGCGCGGCCAAGCACAAAGCATTGTGGGGGCGGTGCAGGACGCCGAGGACGAAGGCGACAGAGTCGTGCTTGTTCCGAGCGATCTCCAGCTGCCAAGGCGCGCCGTTTACAAGGTTGAAGACGAACGTGGACAGATCATTGGGAGTGATGGAGATATCGCCGGCTTGGTCATTCCCGCGGAGACAATCTGGAAAGACTCTGTGGGCAGCGTGGAATATCGCTTCACGCAGATGCAGGCCTTACGTACAGTGGACCCGGGACGGCGCGACGGCGGCGTTCACCATACGGTGAACGTTGTCTTTGGGATGCCGGTGGGGCACGTATGGCACGAGGTGCTTGAGGCCGTGCGCTTCTACATCCTGCTTACCGTTCTTTTGATGGCCGTGACCACGGGGACTATGATCCTGACGCTTCGTCGGGCACTACATCCTTTGGACGAACTCGCGGTCGAAGCGTCGCGTATCGACTCCGGCAGATGGAGCTTTGAGGCACCGAAGAGCGCGCATGAGCTGAAAGAGCTACAGCCGCTGGCGATCGGTCTGGAGGCCGCAATCCATCGCCTGCAGCGCTCTTTCGAACAACAGAGAAGATTCACGAGCGATGCGGCGCACGAACTCAAGACGGATGTGGCTATCGTAAAGTCTTCACTTCAGTTGCTCTCGATGAAGAAGCGCAGCACCGAGGAGTATGCGCGTGGTCTGGATCTTTGTCTCGACGATTTTCTCCGACTGGAACGCACCGTGCAGGAGATGTTGACTCTCGCTCGTGTAGAGCATGAGGAGGAAGCCATGCATGTTGTTTCTCACTCCTGTTCTCTATCTGAGGTTGTAAAAGATGCGATGCAGCACGCGAGCGCACTCGCCGAGGTGCGCAGAATTCGCATGAAGTTGACGGTCAGCGATACACCTCTCGTTCGTCTGGATCCCCGAGACGCACTCCTTGTCTGCAGTAACGTTCTCCTGAATGCGTTACAGCATTCCCCACCGGAATCAGAAATCGCTCTGCATGTGGGGCAAGCGCAAGGTCACGCGGAGCTGTTATGCGAAGATGAGGGCGAAGGAATTCGCGAGGAAGATCTGCCCTATGTTTTTGAGCCTTTTTATCGTGGTGATGGTTCCCGAAGCCGCAAGAGTGGAGGAACCGGCCTGGGCCTATCCATATGCCGTGCGATCTGCAAACGTGTCGGCGGCGTCATTCAGTTGGATAATCGTGAAGACGGCGGCGCCATGGCGCGGGTCCTTCTTCCGTTGGCGACATATCCCACAACCACTGCGTGATCTTCATCTCAGCTTAAGGCTGCTCCTGCAAACTACGCTCTAAGACGGATCAGTGAGATCGGTCTTGGGAGACTTTGTATGGGAAGACGTATCGCTCTTTTTTTACTTGGCGTGTTTCCGATTCTGACAGCCGTTCAAGCCTCATCAGCCCAAAGCTACCACGTGGTAGATAAGTGGTTGATTGGTGGCCAGGGAGGCTGGGACTATCTGGTTGTCGATTCCGATGCTCACCTTCTTTATGTCGCCCACGGCTCCAGAGTCGAAGTAGTGAATACGCTCACGGGTAAAGTTGCGGGCGCGATTACGGGATTTAAGGGCACACACGGGATCGCGCTCGATCCGGATGGGAAGACTGGCTATATCAGCGACGGCCAAGGAAACAGCGTTGCCGTCTTCGATCGCAGAAGCTTTGCCGTGCTCAAGACTGTGCCTGCAGGTATGAATCCGGACGGTATCGCCTATGAGCCAACGACAAAGACGGTATGGACCTTCAATGGGCACAGCAATGACGCGACAGTCATCGATGCTGCTACGAGACAAGTCATTGCAACGATCAAGCTTCCGGGTAAGCCAGAGTTTCCACAGGTCGATGGCAAGGGGCATGTCTTCGTCAATATTGAAGATAAGAACAGTATTGTGTTGCTCGATGCAGCTGGTAAAAGGACGATTGCGACCTGGTTGCTTGCTGGATGCGAGTCTCCTTCCGGGATGGCTATCGATCGTGAGCATCATCGTTTGTTCTCGGTTTGCGATGGAAAGAAGATGGCCGTTACCGATGCGCTCAACGGGAAGCAGATTGCTCTCGCGCCAATCGGAGACGGACCGGATGCGGCTGGCTACGATAACAAAAGACAGCTCGCGTTCAGCTCCAACGGAGATGGGACGTTGACCGTGATCGATGCGGCGCATAGTTACAAAGCTGTGGAGACCGTTGCAACGCAGAAGGGGGCGCGCACAATGAGCTACGACGAGAAGACTGATCGCCTCTATCTTGTGACAGCCCAGACCGGCCCAAAGCCTGCGCCAACACCGGAGAATCCCCGGGCTCGACCTGCTATCGTTCCTGGAACCTTTACGGTGCTTGTGGTGGGACGCAAGTAGTTTGAGAAGTGACTGCAGAGTGAAGTCAGCATAGAGAAGGGCGCGAGTTCTCCCTTTATATTTTTGTGTGTTCGCGTGTGAGGAGAAAGTAAATCACCGGAGTAACGATAAGACTCAGAACCATGGAGATGAGCAGGCCGCCGATGACGGCGATCGCGAGAGGCTGAAGCATCTGCGAACCAGAGCCCAGGGCAAATGCGAGAGGCAGCATGCCGGTGATCGCCGCGGTCGCCGTCATCAGGATGGGACGCAGTCGTCTCTGGGCCGCATGGACCATCGCTTCGCGCGCTGGAACGTCCTCTGCGCGATAGCGTTCGTCTGCGTCCAGCAGGAGAATCCCATTTTTGGCGACGATGCCGATCACCATAATGACTCCCATAAACGATGCGACGTTGCAAGTCTTGCCTGTCACGAGAAGTGCGAACACAACCCCCGAGATCGAGAGCACCGACGACGAGAGAATTGCTATGGGCGCAGAGAAGTTGCGAAACTCTGTGAGGAGCGTTCCGAAGACGAGTGCGAGGGAGAGTAAAAGCACCTTGAGCAGTTCGCTAAAAGACTTTTGCTGTTCCTCGTAGGTGCCGCCATACTCAACACGAATCGTAGGAGGTAGATGCATGCTCGCAACGGTCTGCTGAACTTTCGCGATGGCGGTGCCGAGATCAGAACCCTCCAGGCGCGCTGTTACAACCACAAGCTGCTGCAGGTTCTCGCGACGGATCTCGTTCTGTGGAGGAAGCTGCTGCATCTGCGCCAGGGAGCCGAGTGTCGCTGTTTTTCCGCTTGAACTGTTGAAGACAGTGTTCTGGATCGTATCGAGAGACTTTCGCGTTTCGTCTCCCAGCCGAACCCGGATTGTGTACGGACGTCCATTTGCAATTAGAGGATCGGTCGTAGTCACGCCATCCAGAATGGAGGTCGCATCTTCTGCTACTTCAGTAGGGGTAAATCCCATGCGTCCTGCGACTGTAGGATCAACTTGAAAGCTGGTCGCCGGCCCGCTGATTGTGTTGTCGATGCCGTTCTGGATATCGACGACGCCTCTTATCTTGCCAATCGCTTCGGCAACGCTAGGGCCAAGAGAAGAAAGCAATGAGGGATCGCTCGCAAAGAGCTTGATCTGAATGGGCTCCGGTGCATTGGATAGATCGCCGATCATATCCTGAAGCACCTGCGTGAACTCTACATGGAGTTCTGGCTCAGTTTTATTTATCTCCGCGCGCGCATCGGCGATGACTTCGTCGATGCCACGGTCCCGCGACGTTTTGAGACGCACCGTGATGTCGCCAGTGTGGGCCTCCGTCACAGCAGCCAGGCCCATCTGCAGGCCAGTCCGCCGGGAGGTGCTTTGTACTTCGGGCAAATTGCGTAGAACTTGATCGACATGGGCGAGGACTCGGTTCGTCTCTGTGAGCGAACTTCCGGCAGGCATGATGTAGTCCAGCATGAAGCCACCCTCATCCATCTCTGGCAAGAGGTCCGATCCAAGGCTTCGGTAGGCAAGGAAAGAGCCGGTGATCAGAACACCGCACAGACCGAGGAGCAGCAGCGGCTTGCGGAGAGCCCAATCCAGGGCGCTTCCATGCCATGTGAGAACGAGGTTCATCCAACGGCCATGCTCACGTTTCTTTGTCGGACGCTGGGAGTTCCCGGTTGCGACCCGATCTTTCAGCAGCCACATACTGAGACCAGGTGTCCATGTGAGGGCGAGAACCAGAGAGGTGAGAAGTGCTGCCGTCATCGTGACAGCGAGCGCGCGAAAGAAACTCCCCGTCACGCCGGTGACGGTGATGAGAGGCAGGAAGACCACGACCGGGGTAACCGTAGAACCCACGAGCGGCACCGCGATCTCCTTAAGCGCCAGTCTTGCGGCTTCGACCCGCGATTCTCCGGCATCGCGATGGAGCACGATATTTTCGACGACGACAATTGCGTCGTCGATCACAAGACCGATTCCCGCCGCCAGGCCGCCGAGGGTCATCACATTGAAGCTCGCGCCAAGCGCCCAGAGAAGAAGTACCGTAATCGCAAGGGTCATTGGGATAACCAATCCTGCGACGAGGGCCGAACGCCAGTCGCCCAGGAAGACGAACAGGATGACGCATGCCAGCACGAGGCCGATCAGGATGGCGTCGCGCACACTCCGTATGCTCTCGCGCACGAGCTCTGATTGATCGTAGTACGGAGCAAGATGTACGTCTTTGGGAAGTATCTTGCTGAGCTGTTGAACTGACATTGCAACAGCGTCTGCCACAGAAACGGCGTTGCTCGACGGCTGACGCGCAATGTTGAGCAGCACTGCCGGTTTGCCATCGGCGGCGACAGCGGTGTAAACCGGCATCACCCCTGGCTGGACGGTCGCAACGTCGGAAACGCGCACTGCGGCACCACCCACGGTAGTCTTTACGACGAGATGCGCTAGCTGCTCGGCATCGTGGACCTGGGCTCCTACGAGGCTGAGCACAAGCTGGTGATTTTCTTCATAAAGTCCGGGTGAATCGACGATGTTCGATGCCTGAACCGAGTTGACGATGTCCAGAATTGTCACCCCAGAGTTTTGCAGGCGTGCAAGGTTCGGAACGATATGGAACTCCGGAATCTTTCCGCCTTGAATTGTGACGGTACTTACGCCAGGAACCCGATTGATCGGCGGCTTCAGTTGGTAGGTGGCCAGTTCCCATAGCTGTGTCTGAGACAGCGTATCCGAGGTCAGGCTGTAACCGAGAATCGGAAAGGTTGCAAAGGTCAGACGGTTCGTGGTGATGGCAGCGGTAGCAGGAAGCGTCTGACGCACTTTGCTTAGTGCGGCATCGACCAGCTGCAACGTGCTGAACATGTCCACATTCCATGCAAAGAAGAGACTGACCTCGGCGGAGCCGCGACTTGTCGTAGAGCGAACAGTGAGCAGACCAGGGACAGAATTGACGGCGTCTTCAATGGGCTTGGTCACCATGACCTGCATCTGTTCGACGGGCATCACGCCGTTGTCGACACCGATCACGACACGAGGAAAGTTCGTGTCAGGAAAGACCGAGATCGGCACACGCTGTGAGGCGTAGACGCCTGCGACGGAGAGAACAATCAGAAAGAAGAAGATCGGACCACGAAAACGAGCGAGCCAGAATGAAGTACCTTCCTTAGGTGCAAGAGTGGAATGCGTCATCACTTTGCGTCCTCTTCTGCCGCGCCAACCTTGACTTTAGTTCCTTCATCGAGTCCATAGGCTCCGGTTGTGATCACGGCATCATTCGGCGCGATGCCGGTGAGTACCTGCACGTCAGTGCCATCGCTGATACCGAGTGTGACGATCTTCTTATGCGCCAAACCGTCAGTACCGGCGACCATGACATATTTACCTGGTTCCTGCGAAGAGACAATCGCAGTGAGCGGAATTTTCATTCCCTTCGGAACACTTCGTCCCGTGATGGATGCTCTGACGGGGGTCCCCGCCTTGTATCTGCCATCGCGGTTATCCACTTTGAGCCAGACTTCAACGGTGGTGCTTCCCGGATCGAGAGCGGGACTGATAAGAGCCACCGTAGCCTCTACCTTATCGTCGACGCCCGGAATCGTAATCGATGCCTTGTCTGCAAGGGTAAGACGCTGCGCTACGATTTGCGAAAGGTGGACTTTCGCCAAGAGGCTGGAGGTATCCATCACCGTCATCAAGGTGCTGCCTGATGCCACGGTTTCTCCTGGAAAGAGAGGCCTGTCGGTGACTACTCCGTCGATGGGGCTTTGAATCTTTGAGTACGAAACCTGCGCTTCCGCGTTAAGATACTTTCCTTTGGCAGAGGTCAGTTGACCTTTCGCTTGATTGAGTGCCGATTGGCGGCTGACATTGCGCAGTGACTGCAAATGATTCGTCGCCACATCGTAGGTAGCTTGTGCCTGCACGAGTGCGGCGGCGGCGGTGTCGTAATCGCGTCCGGGGATTGCACCTTCGGTAAACAGCTTCCTGCGCGCGGCTGCGATCTCACCGGCAAGATTTACCTGAGCCTTCGCCTGGGATACATCGAGTTGGGCCTTCGCGAATTCCTCAGGGACTTGCGCTCTTGTCTGTGTCTCATAGGTCGCCTGTGCCGCTTCGAACTGCCCCTGGTTATCAAGGGCCAGTGCCGCAAGATCTCGATTCTCTAGAGTGGCCAGCAACTGACCCTTCTTTACATGCGCACCCCGCTGTACGAAGAACTGATGCACTGGGGCCGTGATCTTCGGAGAAATGGACGCCTGTGCAAGTGGTGAGAGCGTAGCATCGGCGGCAATCCGTTCCGCGATTTTGCCAATCTCTGGCTTTTCCGCCTGCACGGTTACAAGGGCTGCCGTATCACTGCCTTCGGTCGCCCTCTTGCAACCATTGAGAAGAAAGAGAGGTATGCAGAAAGCAAGAAGAGTGGCAAATTTGAAGCGGAAGACCTGAGTCATCTCTGTCATTACAGGGTTCCTGTCAGAAGCTGAAGGTTAGCGAGTGCGTTCTCGTAACGAGAAAGGCCGTCGGCCTGGGACGCTTGCTCGACGAGAAGTGTGGTTTGCGCGTCAACCACTTCAAGAGCGGTTGCTTCACCCGCGGTATAGCGAAGACGCGTGAGCCGAAGACTCTCAGCGGCCGTCCGAACGCTGAGGTCGAGCAGGCCGAGCTGATCGTGTGCCGTTGCGGCCTCGGCGTAACTTTCTTCTAACTTAGCGACGAATCTCCGCTGGGCTGCAGAGAGGCTTACACGCGCAACGGTGCGGCGAATCTGGCTTTGCTTCACTCTCTTCTGCGTGGAAAACCAATCCCAGACCGGGATGTCGAGGGTGGCGCTCATCGAATATCCCAGATTATTTACACCTGCTTCCCCGCGCTTTGCAAATTGAGGAGCGTCTATACCGTAGGTAAAATTCAATCCTAAATCCGGCAGGTAAGCCGACTTTGCGGTCAGCACCTCCGCATCCGCAATTCTCATTGAAGCCAGCGCGCTCTTGATCTCAGGGCTGCTCGTGCCGGCTGCTGCAATCATTTCAGCGCGCGTCGGAATTCCTTTTAGAGGGTCCGGAGCCATCGTCTCATAGGACGTTCGTGGATCCGAGAAAAGTAAAACACCCAGTTCCAACTTTGCCTTCGCCGCGGCCACTTTAGCATCCATCAAATCGCGCTGTCGTAGTTGCTGCTGTAACTGTGCCTTCAATACGTCGGCGTGGGCGACCTCTCGGGCTCCTTCGCGTCTCTGTGTCTGATCCGCGAAGTCCTGCGCCTCTTTTAGCGCCTCCTCAAGAAGTGAGAGTTTGCGGTTGGCATTGACTACTCCGTAGTAAAGACTGACCACCGCTGCGACAAGACCTCTGCGAGCTATCTCCAACTCCGCAGCGGAACGAGCGGCATTGGCCTCTGCAGTATGAATCGAAGCAAATTGCTTAAGGCCGATCGTCTCATTGATGGAAGCCAGGCTGGCGTATTCGTGGACCGCGTTGTTGGCAATGAAGATCGGAGAGGGCTGCGTCCCGGCCTGGCCACCTTGGTTGGTCTGTCCATTCGGCTGAGTGTAGAGAACCTGATTGTGGTAAACCGCCGTGGGCAGAAGGGCGGCCTTTGCAAGATATTGGTCGATGCTAGCGGACTTGCGATCCGCCACGGCCGCAGCGAACGCAGGCTCGTTCTGCTGCGCACGATGAATTGCCTCATCGAGGCTGAGTGTTTGCGTCAAGTCGGCAGAGTTACCATTTTGCGAATGCAGTATTTCAGGCCCGAGGAGTACCAAGAGTAGGCAGAGGAAAGCTGTGCATGGGAGGAATGGCCTCCTGGGTCGATGAACCATGCTTGCAAGCTTATTTAACCAACCTTAAGACGAACTGAATGATTACTTAGATCAGAAAAACCATTGTGGTTTCTGCGGTGTGGGTCCGCTTCAGCTTTTGAAAGGGCTGTATAGGGCTAGGAGCCTTCCATTCGGTTTGCCAGTTCAACTCAGTGCGGAGAGGAGGCTTTTATTGTCTAAAGTTGCCACGCTCTTCTCCTTCGTGCGGTAGTGGGGTTACTCAACGACGGAGTGGTGACCCCAGTCGAAGCGTCTGCCCACAATGCCTTTCACGATCAAGTGATCTGTCCCAGCAGTTGGACCCACACCAATGCCGACATTGATCTCCCACTTCGGGGAGGTATTCAGATCAGTGACAACAAAGAATTGCTGCTGCTGAGTGTGTAAAGTGTCGAAGGCGCCCAGGCGACCGTAGTCTGCGTAGTATTCGAAGCCGGCGCTTACAGCGCGCGTGAAGTCGTAGCTTACCTTCGCGCCGGGAGAGAATCCGAGTCCCTGATGGATATCCGGTCCATGCCAGGTACGCTCCAGTGCTGGATTGAGTGCAAAGTACCATCGTCCCAGGGTCTTATCGATGATGGGCCGGACCTCCCACGTCCATGTATCTGGTGAGTACACCGCTCGTTGATAGCCGACTTCGGTAGAGAGGCTAAGCCCCACGGGGAGATGCCAGCTATCGGGCGCGCGCACACGAGGGCGTATGTGATCTCCAACCCATTGCAAGCCGTGACCATCCTGTTCGCTTGTGAAGATGTAGAAGCCGATCTCGGACCAACTATTGATGCCCTCAGTGAGTTCGATGGTCTCGTGCTCCTGGTGGTTCGTCGGGATGACGCCACCGATGTCAAACTTCTGTCCCTGGATGGTGTAGTTGGAATGGAGTTCGGTCATCAAGGTCTTAGGAGGCACTGTAGCCGCACCGTAAACCTGAATCTCGTAGTTTCCCTGTGCTGCTGCCGATCTCACACATAGGAGCGCCACAAGGACCAGTGCCACGTTTGCGAGGAGCTTGATGGCCAGGTTACGCATACTTGAACACCATCATGAAGCCTCGGTCCATGTGATCCTGCTGGTGACAGTGAAAGAGTGTGTCACCGGGATTGTTTGCAACAAACTCAACCTCAACGGTCCTACCGGCAGGGACGAGAACAACGTCTTTCCGCAGGCCTGCGATCTCTGCCCCGTCTTCTAGACGCTTTACCTCAAACGTATGCCGATGCAGGTGAATTGGGTGGTCGTCCATGCTCTTGTTCCTCATCACTAAGCGGTAGCGCTCTCCAGACTTCAACAGGGGCGCGTGTTCGGGGGTGGAATTCTCTGGATACGAGAGGCCATTGATCCTCCAGAGCTCTTCATTTCCGTGTCCCTGAAATTTGGAGTCGATGATCAGTTCGATTTTCCTGGTCTCCGGGCTGAGGCCCGCGGTGTCCGCTTTGGCAAACGCTCGATAGCTCCAGACGAGTTCCTGCGGTTGTGTCCATGCCGGCTTCCCGGTGGAGTTAGCGTACTCGACGACAATGCCCATACCTGTTGCCTGTACGTGCTTGCGCACCTCGCCCAACACCCAGATCCCCGGGTTGTTCATCTCGACAATGGCTGAGACGCGCTCCGCCGGAGCAAGCCGGAGCATCGCGACCGTTTGCGGTTCCGGAACCCTATTCCCGTCGAGCGCGATGACTTGGAAGCTGTGCCCAGCAAGGGAGATCCAATGAACCTCCGTGGGGCTGCTGTTGAGGATGTGCATCATCACGCGCTCGCCCTGCTTCACCTTGATCGGATCGCCAAAGCCGAGCATCTTGCCATTGATGGTCGTGACATCATAGACGGGATTCATGGAGCCGTCGTCACTGCCCAGGAAGTGTCCGCGCCAATCATGAAGCCCGAGAAAGACCTCGCGATCATACGGCGCTGGGTTGTCTCGAGGCTCAACCAGAAGGAAGCCATGCAGACCGCTGTACTGCGCCTTGGTCAAATTCTTTCCGGCGAAGGTATGCGTGTGATACCAACGAAAGCCTGCTGGCTTTGGCACCATCTTGTAATGTGCGGATGCTCCGGGCGCGATCATCGGCGTGCCTTCTTCCATGGCTCCATCGATTTCGGGTGGAAGAAATAGCCCGTGCCAGTGAACGACCTCCGCATCGCCTGCCATATTGCGAATTTCAACCGTCTGTTCCTGGCCGTCACGCATGCGAAAGAGTGGACCAGGCACTTGACCGTTATAGGCCACGGTTTTGATGTGATGCTTTGGTGAAGCCTCCAGCGTATAAGGAGCAATCACGAGGGAGACATCCGGTGCGGTCGCGGCACGAGCCGCTTCGGGTATCGCGAAAGACCCAAGCGCCATTCCTGAAAGCTGAGTAAATCGTCTGCGGGTTAGGGTAGGAAGAGGCATCTTGGTTTGCATCGTTTGCTCATATCTCCCGCTGCTGTCTCGGTCTATCGAATGCAAAACGCCGATTGCGAGGAGAAGAACTTTCCCTTTCAAGAATAGTTGAAGCTCAATTTCTGACAGTGCCAACTAAGTTGAGTTCTACTGCGACATCGTTCTTAGCCTTCCAGATCAGGAAACTTGGATTTTTGAGACCCCACTGCACATAGGGAACGACGAAGTGTCCCTTCGCTGTCACATTCGGACCATCGAGATGGATTTGCATCGGGACCGTTAGGTCGTGGGGCGACCCCAGCAGAGTAAAGATTCCGGTCACTTGAATGGTGGAGTCGCCGGTGGCGGCGATGGCTCCTGTATATGCCTTCGGCGCGAAAGACACAGTAGCAAACTGCTCGGCCTTAAGAAGGCCTTTGTTCATCTTCTTGTCGCGGCTATCGTTCCCTGTCTTGCCGCTCCCTGCTGCGACAACGACCATCCCAGAAATTTGGGAGGCTGTTCGGTCGAAATCGATTGAGCCGGACTGAACATGGAACGTGCCGTTTACCACCTCGTGGGTCGTGTTCAGGGTGATCTTGACTTCGCTGGCGTCGGGGCTGACAGCGAACGTCTGATGCTGGGCGGATAGGAGCGGAGCGAAGATTAATGCGGAGACGAAGGCTGTGAATGATTTCATGTTTCCCTGAGAGGTGTGGAGTGTCCAAAGCAAAGTGGTGGTCGCTCGATTTCAGTGGGCAAAAGCCTGAGGAGCGGTCGCCGCTCCAGGTTGGGTGACACGCGTGAGCTTAGCCGTCACCCGCATTGCGCCCGGCCAGACCTTGAGGCCGAAGGGTAGAACAGCGCGCGCTAGTCTGTTATTCAAACCGTTCGCTGCAAACTCCGCAAGCCTCATCTGGGGCAGCATTGCGGAGCGCAGTTTTGGTTGAAAGACTGGTGCGGGCTCTGCGGCAAGATAGGCGGCGGAGGCGCGACGGGCGGTATGCAGGGCAATGGATATGCCATCGCCCGTGAATGAAGGGATGACGGCTGCTTGATCGCCGATGCAGTAGAGCCCCTCCTCGGTTGCGGGGCGCAGATAGCCATAGGGGAGATGAGTGATCGTGATCGGTTTGTCGAGCAGTGGCTCCGCACCGCTAAGGCGCATTGCGAGATGAGGACAGTCTTGCTGCATCTTCGCAAGAAGGCCTTCCCAATGAAGACCCGCGCGAGCAAAATATCTCCGTTGCACCACACAGCAGAAATTGGCCATGCCATCTTCCACCGGTTGGATTCCGCCGTAGCCTCCGGCATAGAGCGTTAGCTCGGAGGCGTCTGCCAAGTCAGCGGTCTGGGCGGCGGACAGCCGGTAATACATTTTGAAGGCGACCCATTGGCGGGGGTCCTTTGGACGACTATGGCCGCGCATATCGTGCTTGCCTGTGGCGAGGAAGGCGGTCGGAGCTTCGTAAGTGGTGTCGTCGTCGAGCTTCGCCTGCCAGAGTTGACCGGTTGTGCGGCTAAGGGACCGCACACTGCGACCGCGCTTTATGTGGACTCCTGCGGCGATGGCTTCAGCGATGAGCGCCGTATCCAGAGCTTTGCGCGTGAGCGAAGCAGCGGGAAAGGGGAGCGGCGCTTCTGCGGCATGCCTTGCCGCGGCGAGCCGTACGTAATTTAGGGGCACGGCACCGAGTGAGGCAACGTCGATCCCAAGTGTATGCAGATCCTCCAGGGCCTCTCCGCTTAGAAACTCTCCGCAGACCTTATGGCGTGGTGTGGGCTCGCGTTCAATCAGAGTCACACTACGTCCCTTGCGAGCGAGTGCGATTGCAGCAGCACACCCTGCCACGCCGCCACCAAGAATGAGAACTTCGTCTTGCAAAATAGTGCTCCCACTTCACTGGATGTTTCGGATCCAGAGCGAGCTTCTTTTCTTCTATCTAACTCTGTAGACGAGTGAAAAACTGTTCTGAAATGACTTTCTGTACAAAACGTCATCTTGAAGCTGGTGACGGGCGTGTTCTTTTCGTCGCGTGCTCCGTCTCACAAGTTAAGGTCGAAGAGAGCTCGGTGGTTACTGGTTTGTGGTCAGTTCGGATCTGGAGAGACCAGCGTCGGGAAGTAGCTGTTTTTACATCCATTCAGGAACGGCGCGTGGTGAACTCATACCAGTTGAGGCCGATATCGACCAAGGCTTGAAGCCAAGGTGAAAGCGATTAACGCCAACTGCTGACAAAACGTCGCCAAGATGGTTCCAGTAGGAAGGCACAAGAATTTAGTACGCGACTTGAGACGAAAGTGAAAGTGCCCGCATAAGAGAGAACGAGAGGGTAAGAGCAAGCAAGAAACGAAAACCGCGTGAGGCGGTCTCCCGATTCAAGAGAGGCGATCAGTCGTACCACGGTTCAGTGACACTGCCCAGAGTTACTGTCTCGTGGAAAGGCCGACAGCATGACGCTACGTGCCGGAAGAACGCTGATGTTATCTCCCGCAGCGATGGGCGTCTGACCGACGGTATTGAATGGATCTACGTAAGTAGCTCCATTGGCCACAATGTTCTGTGTGACTGCGGTTCCCGTGATCGACTCGCTTGTAATGCTGTGCTGGTTGAAAAGATTGTTGAAGCTCAATCGGATTTTGCTCTGATCGAAGCGGCCACCGGACCGGATGGTGTAGTTGAAGAACATATTGGTGACGCTGAAAGGGTTGATCGTTGCCTGATTATGATAAGCGCCGTTGTCTTGGTAGAAAGTGCCGACACGCTTATTGAAGAGACCGAGATCCCACGCCTTGTGCTGGTAGGTCACACCCTCAGTCTGCGTGTCAGAGGGCGTGTTCGCGACCCAGAGGCCCGACGGAGCGGCCACCGAGATCGGCGCGGAAGTGCATGGTGCCGTGCAGTTCACATTGAGGTTGCCAGTGTACGTGGCGCGCCCGACAGAAGCATTGAGGTAGGCGCTGAGTCCGTGGGTGATGTAAATATTGCTCTCCGCCTCAAAGCCCTTGGTGATTGAGCTCGGCTGCAGGAGGTAAACCGGCTCGCCAGTGGAGTCGAGGGTGGAGGAATAGCTGTTCTGAAAGCGAATATGGTAGAAATCCGCGTCCAGCGTTACGCGCTTTAACTTGATTACGGTGCCGGTCTGGTAGGTGGTGGAGCGCTGCTGCTTGGGCAGAGTCTTCACCGGAATGCTGGTGGCACTCTGCACGTAGTCGAAGACCTTGCTCGGCGGAACTACGCTTCCCGTCGAGACCTGACCGTACACCGACCAGTTGGTGCGCAGGCGATAGTTGGCATCGATCGAAGGCAGCCACGCAGAGTAGGAGCCATTGTTGGTGATGAAGGTGTTGGGGTTGTTCGTGCCAAGGCCGCCGATGGTTTTGCCGTTGTCCGCAAACTGCTTGGTCGCGATGTTGTAATGCGAGAACTTGGTACCCGCTGTGATGTTCAGGTGGCGAGTAGCGTGAAACTCACACTCGACGTACGGCTGGTAGGAGTTGGTCCAGAAGGACTCGTTGAAGTTTGAGAGAGCCTGGTTGGCTGGTCACGGTACTCTCTGCTCGCTTCTACACGGCGTGGAGGCTCAAGGAATTCTGGGCTCGAAGCAGCCAGCGGAGGTGGTAGGCAGCGTAATCTCCTCGTAGCCACCCCTTTGGGCCGCAAAGCAATACAAGAAGGTCCTAGAAAAGTTCACGACCCCTACGCGAGATGGACGAAGGAGGATGGCCACATCTTTCACGAGCATAGCGCCAGTTAAGGCTCGTAGGGCAAATGAAAATTAAGCTCAGCTTAAGACGGAAGAGCCTTGGCCCCGCGATGCAGTGGTGCGTTATTATCAGATTTCGACATACCGTCAGTCTCGTCAAAATCGAGGTATTTCGACAGAAGGAATTGGCGATAAATGACTTTTCTTCGTCTGCCCTTGCTTGTGCCGCTGGGTGTACTACTCCTCTTTCCGCGCGTGTCCGTGGCGCAGGTGCAGCAATCGGAGACACTGCTCACGCTCAATTCAGTTGTAGAAGACGCCGCAAAAAACTACCCTAGTGTCCACATTTCGGAGGAAGAGTTGAATGCTGCGGGAGCGCGCATCCAACTGGCGCGCACCGCTTATCTACCTCATGTGGATGCGCTGGCACAATTCAATCGCGGAACGCGAAATAACGTCTTTGGCCCATTGCTGCCTCAGAGCAGCATCCCATCGATCTCCGGACCTGTCATAGGCAGCAATAACGGCGGTTCGGTTTGGGGCAGCGCGACGGGCGTGCTCATCAACTGGCAGCCGTTTGATTTTGGAGCAAGATCCGCAAGTGTTCAGGCAGCGGAGGCAGGGCGTATGCGTGCTTTTGCCGCCAGCCTGCGAACACAACTGGAAGTGGAGACGGCATCCGCCGATGCCTATCTCTCGGTCATCGCTTCACTGCAGACGCAAAAAGCTGCTCAAACTGCTGTCGAAAACTGGGAGACCTTGAGGCGAAGCATTCACGCTTTGGCGGCGGCAGAGCTTCGGCCTGGAGCGGATGAATCGCGTGTGAACGCGGAGAAGGCCGCCGCGGCCAACCAGCTGGCTCTGGCGCAGCAGGCGGTTGATTCCAATCTCGCAACGCTGCGAAAGTTCCAGAGCAGCCCTGCAGCAGTTGCAGATACCAATGAAAAACTCCTGACCAGGGTTCCAGGGGCAACGGGCAAAGAGGCTCCCTTCACTGCGAGTTCCAATCCGTTGATGGCTGAACAGAAAGCCACGACCGCAGAGAATGAAGCACAGTTGAAGGCGCTTCAGCGAAGCTGGACTCCACAGTTCAATTTTGAGGGTTCTGCATACGCGCGCGGAACTGGCGCCGATACCAATGGGCAGCGTCTTTCTGGAGCGAACGGTCTGGCACCAAACGTCGGGAACTACGTTGCGGGCGTGAACATCACCTTCCCCTTGATGGATTTCGCCAGCATCCATGCGAAGACAGCGACGCAGGCTTCGCTGACGAGAGCCGCGAAGGCGCATGAAGATTTGACCGAGCGAAATCTCCGGGAGCAGTTCGAACAGACCCTGGCGGAGCTTCGTGCGACAGAAACCATCGCGCAGAACACGCCTGTGCAACTGCAGGCTGCACAGGCCTCGCTTGATCAATCTTCCGCGCGATACAAAGCCGGACTCGTAGCAATTGACGATGTGGCGCAGGCGCAGCGGCTGCTGGTCCAGGCAGACATCGACAACTCCATTGCACGCCTGAATGTATGGCGCGCCTTCCTGAAACTTCAATACATCCGCGGAGACCTGCAGCCATTTTTGCAGGAAGCCAAGCGATAGAGGAATCGATCGGTTATGCGTCTCGTTCTTGCAGCTCTCAGCCGTCCTCTCACCGTAGTCGTCGCGCTGCTTGCGATCATTACGGGATTCTTCATGGCTGTGGGACGGATGCCGATGGATATCTTCCCGCAGGTGGGCAATCCGGTCATCTATGTAGCCCAGCCTTACGGCGGAATGAACCCGGCGCAGATGGAGGGTTACCTCACCTACTACTACGAGTACCACTTCCTCTATATCACCGGTATTCAGTCCGTCGATAGCAGAAGCATTCAGGGCGCTGCCCTCATGAAGCTGACCTTTCGTGAAGGCACGAACATGGAACAGGCGCTTGCCGAAACGGTGGGATACGTCAATCGTGCCCGCGCTTTCATGCCGCCCGGCACCGTGCCGCCCTTCATCACGCGCTTCGATCCCGGCAGTGTCGCGGTTGGCCTGCTTCTTTTTTCAAGTAACACGCACTCACAGGGCGAACTGCAGAACTTCGCGCTCAATCAGGTCCGCCCGCTATTTGCAACACTTCCCGGCGTCTCTGCACCGCCGCCGTTCGGTGGCAATCAGAGAACGATCGTTGTTAATCTCGACCCCGATAAGTTGAAACAGTATGGCGTGTCGCCGGAGCAGGCGATCGAAGCGGTCAGCAGCGGGACAGTTGTGGTTCCTTCGGGCAATCTCTATGACGGTTCGCTCAATCGCATTGTGCGCACGAACTCCGCACTTGGGCCAGATCTATCCGACCTGATGAATGCGCCTATTCATCCACATTCCGGAGCGAACATCTATCTCCGCGATGTTGGGACAGTTGAGAACGGTACAGACATTGTGACGGCATACGCCCACGTAGACGGCAAGCGCACCGTGTACATACCGGTGACCAAGCGCTCCGATGCCTCGACACTCGCGGTCATCGCGGCGGTCAAGGCAGCGATCCCGAATTTCAAGAAGGCCATACCGGATGATGTGAATGTGCAGTTGGCCTTCGACCAGTCTGGCTACGTCTCGAACGCGATCGGTGGTCTGGTCAAAGAAGCGCTGCTCGGTGCGCTGCTGACCGGCCTTGTCGTATTTCTTTTCCTGCGCGATTGGCGCGGCGCTCTGATTGTTGTTGCGAACATTCCTTTTGCGCTCTTTACCGCCGTCGTTGCCCTCTGGGCCGTCGGGCAGACGCTCAACATCATGACGCTCGGCGGTCTGGCGCTGGCGGTGGGTGTGCTCGTCGACGAAGCGACCGTCGAGATCGAGAACATCCACACGCAGATGCTGCCCGGAGTTTCGCGAGCAAAGGCTGTGCTGGAAGCCTGCAGGCGCACCATCATCGCGCGGCTGCTCTCCATGCTTTGCGTGCTGGCCGTCTTCGTTCCATCGTTCTTTATGAAGGGCGTTGGACGCCAGCTCTTCACACCACTTTCGCTCGCCGTCGGCTTTGCGATGATCGCCTCGTATCTGCTCTCGAGCACGCTGGTGCCAGTCTTCGCAGTGTGGTTCATGTCTGAGTCGCATCGAGGCGAAGAGAACGAAGGTAGCTTTGGACGGCTTCGCCACTGGTATAACCGTTATCTGACGCGCGTTTTGAAGAGAAGCCGTCTGACTGTTGTTGGCTATTTTGCTCTCTGCGCCTTGCTCCTCTTCGCACTTGCTCCGTTCCTTGGTACAGAAATTTTTCCTGACGCTAACGGTCCAGTGTTGAGGATGCGGATCAAGGCTCCTGTCGGTACACGCATTGAAGAGACGGAGCCGCAGCTTCTGCAGGCGCTCGCACTCGTTCGCAGGACCGCTGGAGAGAAGAACGTGGCGATCATATCCGACTACATGGGTGTGCAGCCATCGAGCTATCCGGTTAATCTGATTCACCTGTTCACGGCAGGCCCCGAGGAGGCTATCGTGCAGGTACAACTCGCCGCAGGTCATCCCAATGATGAACGCCTCCGCGAAGACCTGCGTGCAGCGTTTCAGAAGCAGATGCCAAACCTGAAGATGTCTTTTGAAGGTGGCGATATCGTTTCGCAGGTGATGAGCTTCGGCTCGCCCACACCGGTCCAGATTGATGTGCAGGGTGTCGACCTTGACCAGGACTATAGCTATCTCTCTAAAGTGGAAGTTGAACTGAAAAAGCTGCCGTTCCTGCGCGACCTTTCCATTGTTCAGGCACAGCAGTACCCCACTGCGGACATCAAGATCGATCGTGATTATGCGGGGCAGTTCGGCCTCAGTATCGCCGATGTCACGACCTCGCTCGTGCCTGCAACCGGCTCCTCGCGCTTCACCGCTCCGAACTACTGGCGCGATCCAAGGACCGGCAACGCGTTTCAAATTCAGGTACAACTCCCACCCAACCGAATGCAAGGGCTGGCTTCTTTGTCGACTTTACCCGTCATGCGCGATGGAAAGACGCAACCACAACTCGACCAGGTTGCGACTCTGCAGACGGGAACGATGCCGGAGATGATTGAACGTTTCAGTGGCCAGCGCATCGTAAGCATCACTGCAAATCTTCACGGCGTTGCACTCGGGGACGCGCAAAAGAAGATCAACGAAGTCTTAAAGAAGATGGCAGCGCCGCCAAAGGGAGTGGCCGTTGTCGTTCGCGGACAGATTCCTGCACTGGAAGACACGATCTCCGGGCTACGCGTCGGTCTGCTGCTCGCCATTGCGGCCATCTTTCTCCTGTTGATGGCGAACTTTCAATCCCTTCGTCTTCCGCTGGTCATCCTGTCGACGATTCCGGGCGTTCTTGTTGGCGTCGTACTCATGCTCTTGCTCACCGGTACCACTCTCAATATCCAATCGTTCATGGGAACCATCATGGCCGTTGGTATCTCGGTAGCAAATTCGATCCTTATTGTGAGCTTTGCGGAGCATGCCCGACATGAACGCAACGATGTTGTGGCATCGGCACTCTATGGAGCTACGAGTCGCCTACGCGCTATTCTGATGACCGCCACTGCGATGATCTGCGGCATGCTTCCGCTGGCTATTGGCTTTGGCGAGGGGGGCGCGCAGTCCGCGCCGCTGGGCCGAGCGGTGTTAGGCGGTTTGATCTTCTCCACGATCACCACGCTGACAGTTCTGCCAACAATCTACGCTGCGCTTCAAGGTAAGGCCAAAGCCCAATCCAACTCACTCAACCCTGAAGATCCGATGAGTCGCTATTATGCAAATTCGTAAAGCCGCTATTGCTCTGCTGCCAATCTGCTTCCATCCGGCCTTTGGGCAAGGCGCAACCAGGATCGCGATGGTCAAGGTTGAGAGCCGAAGTCTTTCACGCACAGTTCCGCTGACGGCGGCACTCAGCCCTTTTCTTCAGACAGACATCGAAGCGCGCGTGCCTGGCTACATTGAAAAGGTCCTCGTGGACAGAGGAAGCAAAGTCCGTCGTGGCCAACTTCTGATCGTTCTTTCCGCTCCAGAGATGAACTCGCAGACCAGCGCATCGGAGGCGAGTTTTCATCAAGCGGAAGCGGATGTGGCGCAGGCGAAGGCTGCTGCCGCTGGTGTGACAAGCACCTATGAGCGCTTACTGGAAGCTGCCAAAACTCCAGGCGCCGTCGCCGGCAATGAACTCATCCAGACACAGAAACAAAAGGAAGCCGCAGAAGCTGTTGTACAGGCACGCGAAGCGTCCGCGAAGGCCGCGTCCAGTCAACTCAGATCGACGAGGGAGTTGCAGGCCTACCTGCGCGTGACTGCGCCCTTCGATGGCATCATCACTGAACGCCTCGTTCATCCGGGAATGATGGTGGTTACAGGAAGTCACCAGGCTCTCCTTCGACTGCAGCAAAATGCTCACTTGCGTCTGGTTGTTCCCATACCTGAGACCTATGTTGGAAAGCTCACGCAGGGAAAGCAGGTGACCTTTCATGTGCCGGCCCATCCCGGTAGGACTTACTCGGGAACGATTGCGCGCATCCCGGAATCGCTTGATATCCAGAGCCGCTCCATGATGGTGGAGCTGGACGTCCCCAATACGGATGGCTCGCTTGCGCCTGGCATGTATCCCACCGTTGACTGGCCTGTATCTTCAGGCGACAACCTGCTGTTTGTTCCGAGTTCAAGTGTGGTCAGTACAACGCAGCGCACGTTCGTCATCACCTCCGTCAATGGAAAAGCACATTGGGTGAGCATTCGCAAAGGTGCAGCGTCAGGCGATCAGGTTGCCGTTCAAGGCGAATTGCAATCGGGTCAGATGGTTGTAAGGCAAGCCACCGACGAGATTCGTGAGGGGACACCCCTGCGATAGTCGAGACCTTCCTCTGCGGTGTTCTCCCTATCCCGATTCATCCTGTTTTAACGCGTTCGGTGTAGCCCGCCCGTGCCTGTAATTTTTCAAATTGGGGTCACTACACCAAACGTCAAAAATCGTACGCTACGCAATTTTGATCACTCGTCCTGGACCGGATCTAATGAAACCCCGGCATCAGACGCAAAACGGGGAACCTCTTCTTGGGATGTGATCGCATTACGAAGCATGGATTCAAAGAACAGCAGAGCCGAGATTGTGTTGATCAACGTGTGATCCCTAGCTTTGCGGCCAAACAAGACAACGCCGACACTAGCCGTTCGTACTAAGATTTGGGCGAGCTGAGAGAGCCGTTCACTGACAGTGCAGCCATATATAGCTCCTGTCCTTGATAACCAGGAGCCAAGCCGTCCGTCGGGGTAAGGCCGTAGGACGACCGGAAGACTACGGAGCGGTCGCGATGCCAAACTCATCTCCCATGGAGAGTAACTGTCAGGACACGCGGAGGTTCGAGAGGATATCGAGGTCAATCTTTCCCTTCCTGCCTTGACCGCGTCGACGGCCAATGCCTCCAAGATGCGGACAGTTCGAGCAGTCACTCTGTGCATGCGTTCGAGAAGCACACGCGGCGAAACGCAGGGCTGGTGAGGTCTGAACCTCTACGCAGCGGCAATGCCGACTGGAAGCTCACGAGTAGTCTTATGACGCTTCATTGTTTTGCCATAAGGGCAGATCGTAAGCTCCGAACCGATCGGCCAGTTGTTCATTAGTAAGTGCGATTTTGGCGTCTGAGGTGTCGGCGTAAATCAGCGGATACGTAGTTTGTTAGCCATATACCGCAATGTGTTGAGAAGTATTCTTCGCTGTCGGTAGGTGCTCGCGAGCAGCGTATGTACTTCATCGATGTTGAGCATGTGGGTGCTTACAAACCCCGGCAGATCTCGAATATGGCGCATCTGATGAACATTCATCGAAGTCCGTATAGGCGCATCAAGCGAAGACAGCAGCTGAATGTAGAACGCTTCTCATCCGGCTCGGCCGGCATCTGCATCGCTACAATCTGCATCTTCTGCACGCCGACAGTCGAGTCAAAGACCGGAGGATGCGTCCTTCGAAACCTTGCGCGGGCAGCGTCGTTTGTCCATGCCAGTAGCGGTGTGCAAAAGCAGACAGGGCATTCGGTCGCGTTGCGGATATTGCAACAGCTCATCAAGCCGGGCGAGTATTGTCGGGGCCTGTTCGTAGCCGATCCGAAAAGATTTCTTTCATTCCAATGAAGGCTGGGTGTAGAGTGTCTACATCATAATGATGTAGAGGTTCTACGGCCTATGGCGAAGACTAAATACCAAAACAGGGTTGAGCTATTACAGGGAACGCTCGACATGCTCATCCTGAAGACCCTCCAGTGGGGCGAACAGCATGGGTATGGGATTGGTCAGGCGATCCGAGCCAGTTCCGGTGAGGTGTTGCAAGTCGAAACCGGGTCACTCTATCCGGCTCTCCATCGTCTAGAACGCCAGGGTTGGATCTCTGCCGAGTGGAAGAAGAGCGAGAGCAATCAGCGAGCGAAGTTCTATCGGATTACGGCGTTGGGCAAAAAGCAGTTGGCTGCCGATTATGAGCGCTGGGGCAAGATGGTTGCCACAATTGAAGGCATCATGCGAGCTGATGGGGGTGCGGCATGAACTTCTTGAGCAAGATACTGCGGCGCAAGACAGATTTAGCTGAGGAACTGAATACTCATTTGCGCATGGCCGTGGCGGACCGCGTAGCCCGCGGAGAGTCTCAGGAAAGCGCAGAGAGAGCCGCTCGACGGGAGTTTGGCAATGTGTCCCTTGTCGCAGATGTGACACGAGAGAAATGGGGATGGCTGCGGTTGGAGAATTTCGTTCAGGACATTCGGTACGCGCTGCGGCAATTGTGGAGGACGCCGGGATTCACGATCACGGCGATATTGACGCTGGCCCTCGGCATTGGGGCGAATGCTGCTGTGTTCACGTTGGTGAATGCAGTGCTGCTGAAGAACCTGCCGGTTGCGGACCCGAAAGCGCTGGTGCGTGTTGGAGACGCGTACCAATGCTGCGTCAACAACGGAGCACTGGCTGACGGCGATTATGCGCTCTTCTCCACCGAGACCTATGAGCAGTTCCGGAAGAACACGCCGGAGTTTGAAGAACTAGCGGCGATGGAGGCAGGATTTAACTTCTTCAATCCCATGACCGCACGCCGTGATGGAACGGACAGTTTGCCTTATTCTGCCGTGAGTGAGTTCGTCTCCGGGAACTACTTCCGTACTTTCGGGCTGCAGGCAGAGGCGGGAAGGCTGTTCAATGAGGCTGACGACGTGAAGGGCGCGCCCGTGGTGGCTGTGATGAGCTACGAGGGTTGGGCGAATCACTACAATCGCGACCCATCCATCCTGGGAAGCACCTTCTGGATCAATACGAAACCGGTGACCGTAATCGGAATTGCTCCTCGCGGCTTTTATGGTGACCGCCTCAGCACCGCACCGCCCGACTTCTATTTTCCGATGAAACAGATCGGGCGACTCAAAGATGGGGATTATGCCGACGACCCCGACCGGATGTGGCTCTATGTCCTTGGGCGTGTCAGGCCGGGCGTCGATCGCGCTGCACTGCAGACAAAGCTCAGCGTAGAGTTGCGCCAGCTTCTGGGGGCTACCTCCAGCTTCTCGTCCGTGCATGACAGGCCACTGCTCGAAAAGGCTCATGTTGTACTCACCGATGGAGGTGGCGGCATCCAGATCATGCAGTTGAGCTACACATCGAAGCTTAAGCTTTTGATGTGGATCTCCGGCCTCGTGCTTGTGATCGCGTGCGGCAATATAGCGAACCTGTTACTTGTACGCGGGATGGGGAGGAAGGCTGAGATCACATTGCGAGCGGCACTGGGAGCTACCCGAAGCCGAGTGATCCAACAACTCCTCACGGAGAGCATTCTTCTGTCGGTGTTGGGTGGGATCGCGGCGCTCGGTGTTTCTTATTTGGGCGCGAGGATGCTGTTAGCGCTTGCCTTCTCTGACTCGGATGTGCCGATTCGCGCTACGCCGTCTTGGGTGGTGCTGGGATTTGCGGTGAGCGTCTCGATTGTGACCGGTGTGCTGTTTGGCGTAGCACCAGCATGGATCGCCGCGCAGTCGAGACCTATTGACGCTCTGCGAGGCGGCATGCGTGCGACCTCGGGCGGGGCTTCGCTACTGCAGCGCAGCCTTGTGATCCTTCAAACGGCACTTTCGCTTGTTCTGCTAGTCGGCGCGGGGCTGTTTGCAGCTAGCTTGCATAAGCTCCAGAACACGGACCTGAAGTTGCAATCGAAGAATCGCTACATCATCCGTATCAACCCACAGACGGCAGGATATTTACCCTCGCAGGTGGGTGCGCTTTATCAGGCGATCGAGGAGAACTTCCGTGCAGTGCCTGGAGTAGTGAAGGTGGGTATCAGCACTGTCACTCCTATGGACACCCGTAGCAACAACGATCCAATCCAGATACAGGGCCGGCCGGACCTGCACAAGATGGCGGGATGGAACCGCGTGAATGCGGACTACTTCGACGCCGTGGGCACGCGCATTGTGATGGGGCGCGGCATTGGTATACGAGATACACCGTCGGAGCCAATGGTTGCCGTGGTCAATCAGGCCTTCGTTAAAGCATTCTTCAAGCCCGGAGAGTATCCCATTGGTGCACGCTTTGGCGATCCTGGGCCCTCCCCGAGTGCTGCCACTATTGTCGGCGTCGTGGAGGACACGGCCTACAACGATGTGCGCACGAAAGGACAGCCAATGACCTTTATCCCTATCCTGCAGCGCGCTGCGGGAGATACGCGGCCGCTCGACAAGATGAATTCGTTCTATGCCGGCACGATTGTGGTGGAGACGTCACGTCCAATAGACGATCTGCAGGCTATTGCTCGAAGAACGCTCTCTGCCATCAATCCCAACCTCACAGTGATGAAGTTCCAGACCTTCGATCAACAGATTGCAGACCGCTTCACGCAGGAGCGAATGCTCTCTCGATTGATGGTGGTATCCGGTGTGCTGGCCCTGCTGTTAGCAACGGTGGGACTCTATGGAGTGACTTCCTACGCCGTCGCGCGCAGGACTACCGAGATCGGGGTACGCATGGCATTGGGAGCTGAGCGCACGGAAGTGATCGGGATGATTTTGCGCAGTGCACTGACCCAAACGCTGATCGGATTGGCTGTTGGTATACCGATGTCCTTCTACTGCGTGCATCTTGTGAAGTCGCAGTTATACGAAATAACGAACGTGAGTGCTAGTTCCTTGGCGATTGCCGTTGTTACCTTACTTCTAGCGGCGTTTGTGGCAGGTCTGGTTCCCGCGCGGCGTGCAGCCTCCATCGACCCGATGCGAGCTCTGAGAATGGAGTAGCACGCCAAGGGAGATGGATGACGATGACGCGATGGTGAAGGTGGCGTGCGACAGGCTTCGGTTGCCAGCCTAAAACGTCATCTTTCCAAAACTTCGACCCTCACATGACGACAACAGGCCAATGTATTCATCGAGCAAGGGTCCGAGCCGACCTTGGCCATTAGTCGGCAAAACGCGCCTGCGGAAAGTGGGACCCACGTACCCGGCCGGCAGGCCCGTCGTGGCCGGATCACTTCCGATATGCCGACTTCTCAGGACTGATTCGCCAACCGAGTGATCCGTTCGCTGAACGTCCTCGAAGCTAGCCTCCTGGAAGCTATCTGTCACTCTCGAAATCTGACACGCTGATCACGCAGCGGCATCTCTTTCGGCTGTGGGACAGGCTTGGAGTCCGAATCGTAGAAATCGAACGAGTCGAGTAGGTATGGAAGTGACTCGGATCCTGCTATGGAATCCTCGTCTGACAGCTGGAAGTGAAGATGAGGTTCTGAGCTGTCACCTGCGTTGCCGACAAGGCCAATCACCTGCCCCTGGTGCAGATGCTCGCCGAGTTTCACGCGGATCGATCCTGGCTGCATGTGACAGTAGAAGCCGAACTGTCCCTCACCGATCTTGACTGAGATGCTGTTGCCACAGACATTCTCCCGCGTGATCTTGACAGCATGCGAACCTGGTTTGTTTTGGGGAACGTTGTCCGTGAGAGACGCCACCACGCCTTCAGCGACGGCAAACACTGGCTGACCGTAGGCGTAATAGTTTTTGTTATCACTGGGATCGCCTGTGAACGTTTTACCGTGCTCATCTACCTTGACCCAGTCGATGGCAAATCGGTCAGGAAAGCGTCCTACGCCCCCGTTCGCAATCAGAGTGGCCCAATGTCCTGAACCTGTGCCAGGTCCATTGAGGGCTTTCCAAGTTGCACCCCGTAGCGGCGGCCCAAGTACTGGCGCGAGGCGTTGCGAAATATTCACTGGGGCTACATCGAGGACTTGACCATCAGCAACAATGCGATGGCTCAACTTTGCAGAAGGACGAATTGACGGAGGAAGGGTGAGCCAAATCCGAGCGATCGAAAGACAGCCCGCACCAAGCGATCCGGTTTCAGTATTTCGGCCGCAGCGCTGCTCCAATATCTGTTCGAGAGCACCGCCTTCGAAGACGCCGAGTGTCTCGGAACCATGGATCACTTCGATCTTCTGTATATGAAGCGGGCCTGAACCGACATTATTCAACCACAGTTCGTATGCGATTCGTTTTTGATCACCGGCCCGGAAGATGACGGGCGAGATCTGGACATGAGCCTCAACCGGCGGTCCGAATACGAAGGATGCAGGGGCGCTCTGCGTAGCGGTCACTCTCACAAGAGACAATCCTGCAGAAGAGCCGTTTTGCGTCCAGTCACCCTCCATGCGGTTTCCATCGATGTCGAGTAACGCATCGTAGGTGCCTTTGATAGACGGCAGGGAGAAGTGGACCGTTCGTCCAGCAACGCTGATGTTGGCTAAAGCGACTTTGACATTGTTCTGATCCAGACTGATCAGCTCTCCTGTCACATTTCCATCCGCTTGCCTAGAGAAATTCACGGCAAGATGAAGTCTCAGACTGTTCACCAACAAGATGCCGCTCCAACGGCCAGCAAGGTCTGTCTTGATTTCTTCACCAACTGCCGCATTCCTCGTGAGGAAGGCGAGGCACATAACAATCAGGAGACACTTCAGACCCGAAACGACGGATGAGCAATTCAAATGAGAACCTCCAAAACCTGTCTCATGGACACAGGGGCACTTGCGATCCCACTCGCGACGGCAGCATATCTATGAGTGCCCTCCTTTACGAGAGAGCAATCGTATGTCCATTTTCAGCGTAGCAAGAAGATGGAATACGGCGACAAATCCATCACCTCTTGGTTCAATGCGCGGGAAAGTGTCCAAAAACAGGTTCAGGTGTCCATAAGCGAACATCAATCAATTGACTTCTTCCGATGCCGATTCGTCAAAAACTCAGACAACAATGAGGAATACACGCGCTTAGTACCGAGAAACGCTCTTCTAGCCCTTGAAGACAGTGCAAAGAGCATCGCCAAAAACTCGATGACCTTCAACCGTGTTTGGCAAGAAGAGTTCCTCGCAACCGCGAGGAATCCACCCCTTCTCGGCTTCCGCAGGTAAGCCCGAAGCGGTTCATCATAGAGCTCCAAGGTAGTCCAGCCTACCGCCACCATGCTCAGAACACCGAAGGCGGCTGCCGTCCCAAACCCGCGAGCAGCAAGGTTGTGTTTTCGCGCCAGATCGCCCCAGATCCAGATCACAGCGTAGTGGGTCATATAGAGCGGATAAGAAAGCTCGCCGGAGATACGGCAGAGGCGTTCCATCCTGGGTGTAACCTCTGCGCCCGCGCCCAGTGCGACAAGCAGAGGGAAGTAGAGGATCACCACGGCGGCTTCTCTCACCCACGCGCCCCGTGCGTAAGGCATCACCAGAGCGAGGACAAGCAGAAGACCGAGGCCCACAAAGCTGAGACGCAAACGTGGACGCCACCCAGATCGATAAACAAGCAAGCCCGCACAGAACGAGAACGCCACGCGGACCCCGCCATCCCAGAAGTTGCGCGAGCTCCAGCCACCCGAAAGGTCGCCTGCACGGTAACCCGTCCAGCAGAGCAGTGCCGCTGCCAGCACCGTAAGCGCCGCTAACGTCTTTCGCCCCGTCCGGTACAGGACCAGACCAAAGATCAAATTCGCAACATACTCCCAGAACAAAGACCACGAAGGTGCGTTCAGGCCAAACAGGTTGTGACTGCGTTCCTGCATCGCGCCATAGGGAATCAGTAAGACCGAAGCCACGAAGAGGAGCGCCATCCGGCCCGGTCCGTAACCCGGCGCAAAGTCCTGCTCATCGTTTATCCCGTTCTGTTAGGCACTGGGAAGCGCTTCTTTGCGGAGGGAACCCCGGCGCGCTCCTTCGAACTCGTCAGCACGAAAGCTCTGTAGTCCGGCATCATCCTCAATACCTACAAGGTCGCCGGCCCTTTGAAGACCGCATAGACACGCGGTCACGTCGTTTGAAGGCGCGGCACGCCACCACCAGTCACCGACGAGATGCCGACGCTGGATTCACTTCTGCAGCACGAAGGCGCGCGCTTCCGCCAGCTGCGGACGTTCTGATTTGTCCGCGTGCTTTGCGACGTCGAGTAATTTCTGAAAATAGACTTTAGCCTGTTTGCGATCGCCGCTCAGCTTCGCTGCTTCAGCTGATCCATAAAGCGACCAAAAGCGATTGGGTTCTCTTGTTAAGGTGGCTTGAAATTCCTTCAACGCTTCGGCGGGTCGCTTCGCCTGAAGCAGAAGCTCTCCCAGCGTCTCGCGCGCCGGCTTGAAGGGACCAGGAGTCACAGTGGCTGACTCGGTCTTGTCTTCCTGGTCAGCGGCGCGACGCATTGCAGTGATCGCTTCGTCCTGATGACCTTCCATCAGGTTCTGCATGGCAACAAGCTCCTGCCGTTCGATATCTACCTGATCGGCCCAGTAGTCATCTTTCGTCTGGGCCAGTTTGTCTTGTATCTGCTGGAGAGAATCAATTGCCGCATGGAGTCCGGGTCCATCTCCGACGTGTGCGGCCCCAAGACCGCGCGCGAACGAAGTGATTGCATTGACCCATGGCAATGGGCTGGGGGATGGCTGAAGCCTAGCCGCATCAGACCAGGCTTGTCGCTCCAGATCGTAACGAGCAGGAATCGCCGCGTGTGCGAAGTACGCCGCGGAAGCGGGCGCTGCTCCGTTTGCGTGTGCAGGATCGAATTCAGTGAAGGTCTGGGCTGATGCTTCTACGACACGTTTTGCGGCTTCATCCTGTACGGTCTGTAGATAGGCGTAGACCATGTAATCGCTGGCATGAAGTACGTCGGCAGGTTGATGCGCCGCCCGGGCCGCCGCTGCCGAAGCAACGTTGGAGTCAATGGAAGAATCCCAATCGCCAACTCGAGTAAAAGTATGGGACGGCATGTGCAAAGCATGTGGCGTAGAAGGCGCGATTGTTCCATAGCGCCGCGCCGCTTTTGATGCTCGGGGAGCCAGGGCTGGATCGTCGTAGGCATGAATGATGTAGTGCGCCAGGCCCGGATGGTCGGGCTGCTTTGCGAATAAAGCCTCGAGGAGCGATCCGGCCTTCAGTCGGTTTGCATAAGTCTTATCGGATGGATCGGCGTCCGCCGCCAGCGCAAGAGCGTAGAAGATGGTTGCTTCGGTATCTTCCGGGTACGCGGCCCTTACCGCATCCATCGCATGTTCATAAGCCAGAACACGTGTGGACTGGCTGAGGTGAGCGCTATCGACATAGAGATGGGCAACCGCCTCGAGATAGGCGCGCTCCCGCGCAGTGCCCCCTTCGATAGCGCGTCCCCGTTCCACGGCACGCAGCCCTTGCTCCACCTGGGCCGAAGACTTGGAACCGGCGAAGGGATTTCCCCAAGTACTGAGCGCGATGCCCCAGTCCGCGATTACACACTTCGGATCGGCTGCAAGCACGGAATTGAAACCCTGAATCGCAGAGCCAAACTGGAAGGAGTGCATCAGAGCGACGGCACGATTGACCTGGGGCTGAACCGCAGGTTTGCAGGAGGTGAGGAAGGTGACACTCCCCAACGCCTCCGTCGAAGGATGGTTGTGGACCTGAGATTGAACCGGGGGCACAACGAACGCACAAAAAACTAAAGTAGCCGAGACGAAACTCCTCATCCTTAGCCTCTTTCCCAAGCCATCGCTCATAAGCGATGCTTGCCGATGCATCGTCATGATAATGCTTCCGAGCATCCCTCAGACACTGGCTTTAGGGTTTGCCGGACAGAGCAGTCCAGGCGTGCGAACTAAATCCGGATTCGGTATAAATGGTCTGCCAAAGGCAATCAGATCGACCCACCCAGTGTTCAACCCTGCCTGGGCCGCGCTTGGTTAATTCACCACACCAGATCAGGGCTCCATGAAACGCCTTACGGACCCTTCGCATAAGAGCATCGGCAAGATGTGTCTCGTTGGCCTTACTGTCCTGCATATTTCCTGAAGGCATCAGTTGATAGAGCAGATGAACGTAGTCGACTCGGCGATGGCTCAACTCTGTAACCAGATGAAACAGGGTCTCTTCAGCGTGAGGATCGATGGGCATGCTGTTGTATCGTCCGAAAGGAGCAAGCCGAACACCTACTTTATCGGAACCCAGTTCCAGGATTGCGGCGTCGCGCCACCGTATGGATCAGTGTGTGTATTGAGCGCTCAGTTCATGAATCGAGTGGAGAGGTTCGGAACTTAATCACTTCTTCAGCGTTGAGATGAAAGCATCTATCTCCCGCAGAACATCGCCCTCGTTCGATACGAATATGTAATGGCTTGCGTGCGGCATGCGAACAATGCGCGCAGTCGGTACTTGTGTCTCGAAGGCTTTCACCTGATATTCAGTGATCCGTAGATCCCGTGTCTCCAGCTGTGCACGTGCAGGTGAGTTGTCCGGCGGCCCGAAGTCATGAGGTACGGCGAAGAGCGCGAGTGTCGGCGTATTCACAGTAGGAAAACTCTCTTGGCCGGAGAATAAGGCGTAAAGATAGGGTGGCGGGTCGGGGCGCGGCCCCGGAGCTGTCATTGCGGGTGTCAATAGTGGCAGGTATTCCGTAATTTCTCTATCTACAAGCTTGAGCTGCTCTTGGATTTCTTTGAGAGATTTGACGTTATCACGCGGAATCTTCCCAGGAATGATGTTTTGTAACATTTCCTGTAAACGCAAGCCGTCAAGCATGAATTGCCCATGAGCCTGGTCATAGAGAGCGTAAGAATAACCAGCGTCCAGGTAAATGAGGCCCGCGACGGCATCTGGATGATGAAAACCAATATCGCTGAGCTCTTCCCCTCCAAAGGAGTGGCCCGCAAGGACAGGACGGCCTAGATGAAGTGCCGCGATAACAGCGAGCACGTCATCGCCGAGCCGGGCCGCCTTGTAGTTAGACGTTACAAAATCTGGCTTGCTGGATACCCCAAACCCGCGCCGGGTAATTCCGTACACGTGATATTTGCCAGTGAGCTTCGTAGCAAAGGTGTCAAAGACATGCGCCGTATCGCCCATGCCTGCGAGCAGAATAAGTGTCTGTCCTGATCCACCCCAGTCGAGAACCTCTAAGTTGACGCTCGGTTCAACTGAGACCATCCGAGCTGAATGAGTAGAGGTGTCTGGCTTCGGCGCACTCTGCGCGATGGCCGAACTGGCACACGCAAGCACCGCAGCTAAACATAAGGAAGATTTACATAAGGAAGATTTTCGCGTACGCAGCTTCATAGATTTGATCTCTTTGTCGGACTAACCACCCAGCCCAAAAAGATCATAGGTGATATTGAGCTTTCAACGGAATGGTCTCGGGAAACGAGCTTACCGTCATCGCAGGGCTCAACACCCTGCGTGCAAACCAGAAGCTAAAGACGCAGCAACAAGCTCTGCTCGTGGCCCGCGAGAAGGCTCAGACCGCTCTCTATGAGAGAGTACACCGGCTGAACCTGCCTCCGGCGACCACGCTCACCTTGTCGGATTCTGAGGAATATGTGAACCACTCGTTCTCAGGACGAGAGGCATCGATCGAAGCAGCGTTTGCGCAGAGATCGGAGATTATTGCTCTCGGAAGCCGTATCGATGCCGCGAGACGTGACCTTCCAAGCGCACGTGGAAAACGTCTCCCCTCTGTCAACATCAGCGGTTCCTGGAATGAACAAGGAAATCTTCCGGACAACCTGATCGCCACCTATCACTACGAAGGCGGACTTTCGATCCCGATCTTTACTGGCGGTCGCATCCGGTCGCAAATCGCTATTTCCTCGTTGCAAATCGATCAGCTAAAGCAGCAGGAGCAGGAGCTTAGGAACCGGATCGCACAAGACGTAAAGACCGCTGCGGCAAGGCTGGAAGCAGCTCTTCAGGAAGTTAATGTTGCGGATGATGGACTAAAGCTCGCACAGGAAGAGGTAGTCCAAGCCCGCGACCGATTCGAGGCTGGCTTCCGACAACATCGAGGTCGTGACTGCGCAGGACACGCTTGCCCGCGCTTATGATGACCAGATCTCGGCGCTGTTGAAAGTCAATCGGGCGAGAGCTGACCCGGCTCGATCGGTCTCTGCGGGCCTCCGCGGCAGGGCAAGGAGGGATTGCTGGAGCGAGCTGTGCGGAAGGCAGCTTCTTCATCAGAGCTTCGCGACCGCATCGTATACGGGATTGCCGATAGACGCATCGGATCGCATCATGCGTTTTGGGAGTAAGGCGTCGATCAGCGTTAACGAGTCGCGCTCACGAACCAAGTAGCAACTGACAAGTATGGGACGCGGTAGCATGGAAAAGAAGGCGGCACAATGATGGCTGTAACGAACAAAATTGTTCCTGAGAGTACGTGCAGTGAAGAGGAGCGGAAAGCGGTCGTCGATATCCTGGATCGTCTCGGTGACAAATGGACAATCATGATCGTCGGGGAGCTTTTCCATGGAGCCTGCGTTACAGTGAACTGCAAAAGTGCGGCGGCGTTATCTCCCAAAGCATGCTAATCCTAAGCCTGAAGGCCCTGGTAGACGATGGTCTGGTGACTCGCACCGTCTACCCCACAAATCCGCCGCGTGTCGATTACGGGTCGACCGAGCGCGGGCTTAGCCTTCACTTCGGGCACTGTGGAAGTGGGCTATCGCGAATATGCGCGCCGTAAACTGCCTCCCGAGAATTGATTGGGGAACGGTAACTAGCATTGGGTTCCGATACGCCTGCGTCAGAGTACGGTCTAATCGTGAACTGACGAATAGAGGCGAATGCGCGTTTCCAGGCAGGACAACTTCGGAGAGTGACTCGGCGATTTACCACTAACTAGGAACGAAGGTCTGTGGCGAAGGACGGTTCCCGAGGACAACTGTGTCCTCAGGAACCGTTCTGCATGAGTTCAGCTGCGAGAGGTATAACGAGGCGCGGGCTGAGGCTGCTGTGATGCCGCGAGGAGTGTCTCAGACGCTTCGACATACTTATGCACCAGGGTTTCGTCGTGCACAGAAGGCGCAGTGATGAACTCGCCATCATCGAGCCCTTTCAAGGCAGCATCCACACACGCTTCTGTATCCATGAGCGCGCCTTCACCAAGGCTGGACATTGGGACGCCCATGACGTCCCAGATCTCAGAGACGGTCCCGGCGGGTGCGACATACTGCAAGCGGATGTTTGTTTCGGCAAGCTGCAGCTTCAGGCCCTGGGTGAAGTTCTGCACGTAGGCCTTCGTTCCTCCATACACGGGAACCCAGGCAAATCCGGTGAAGCTGACGACCGAACCGATGTTGATGATTGTTCCCGCATTCCGCTTGATAAAGCTGGCCAGGACGGACTTCGTGAGCACGGTGAGCGCTGTGACGTTGAGAGCGATGAGGTTCGTAATGGTTTCGGCAGAGACCTGAGCGACCGGTACAACGCTGGAGGTGCCTGCGTTGTTCACGAGCACGGTAATTGCAGCATCAGCGCTGAGACGCCGCGCGACCTCGGCCAGTCCGTCGGGATGAGCGAGATCGGCTGCGAGCACATGGACCTGCACCGGAAAACGAGATTGCAAGTCGGTGGCGATCGCCTCTAATCGATCCTTGCGCCGCGCAATGAGAAGAAGATCGTAGCCGCGTGCGGCGAGGCGCTGCGCATAGACCTTGCCAAGCCCTGAGGATGCGCCGGTGACCACTGCTGTGCCGAGAGAACTGGGATTTGCCTGATTCAATTGAAGGCTCCTGGAACATATGTGCGAAGGAAAACAGCCTGATTAGGCAAATTTCCTACCGTACAGTAAAGGATGAGGACGGCGGCACAAAGATTCATAATTACTACCGATCGGTAGAAAATGGAGCGGAGGACTTCTCTTTGGCGTCTAATAGTGACGATGACGAATAAAGCAAAGCAGACTGAAAAGGGGCGAGGACCGGGGCGACCGCGCGGCTTCGACCGCGAGATTGCCCTGCGTGCCGCCATGCTGCTGTTCTGGAAACAGGGCTTCGACGGAACATCGTATACGGACCTGACAAGGGCCACCGGCATGAGCAAGCCAACGATCTATGCAACCTTCGGAGACAAGATCGAACTCTTCCGGAAAGCCATGACCTTCTATGCGGAGCAGGCTATGACGGTATATCAGGACGCTCTGGAACAGCCGACGGCGCGTGAAGCGGTCGCGGCGTGTCTACGGCTCGCGCGGGGACTGAACGACAAGACAGATGAGCCTCTTGTCTGCTTCCTTGTGCAGGGTGCCCTCACAGGGAGTGCCGATACAAAGGAACTTCGCGCCGAGTTAGGAGCACTCCAACGGCGGGCCACACAGCTTTTGCAGAAACGCCTGGAACAGGGGAAGCGGAAGGGCGAACTGCCAGCAAAAGCGAATACAAAGGCCATGGCGGAGTACTTCACCTCGGTCGTTACAGGGCTCTCCGTCCAGGCTTCGAATGGCGCGACGCCCCGTGACCTGCATCAAGTCATCGAAATGGCAATGGCGGCATGGCCAAATGAAACGTGAGCCTTGACAGGTGAAGGTCGGCTGGCGAGAACAGACCAACGCACGTTTCCAGCCCCGCCTCAACGAGTGATCGGCGATTTAGCATTCGTCGAGTCACTCGCTTGGGGCTGATGACGAGAAGGGCGCTTCTCGAGACCAAAATCCTTCGAAACGAACCAGATGCCAGAACGTAGCGGATTCGGTTGGAGGAAAGGGCGGTAACTCAGTTCTCCAACGGATGTGCGGCGGTATCGATGGCTAGGATTTGCACCGGACCCTTTTGGGAATCGAGCTTGAGACCGAGCTGCTCCCGGACGGCGGTGAAGAGCGAGGGTTCGGTGGAGTCGGGGTCGGGGTCAGGATCCCAGACGAGGGTCCAGTCATATTTACCAACGAGCCCGGTCTTGTCGATGACCGGGTGTCTGAGTTGAATACCGAGGACGGTGCTCAGATACGAGACTGGCACGTTGGTGCCGACCATTCGGCCCAGGTGGGGAGACTTGTTGGTGTTCAGGCCAGGCTCTGTGGAGGAGTTCGCGGCCACCTTCAGTTTGGAACCTTTCTTCGCGACAGCCAAGGTGTAGACGTCGCCCTGACGTGTCTCCCAATGAACTTTCAGCTGGAAGCGATCGGCAAGCATCCTCCTGACCAGTGCCCTGTACTCATCCTGAGAGACCTCCGCGCGGTCGGCTGTGACCGCTGAGACATCGTAGGTGTCGCTGTCGAGCCAACTGGGACCTCCGACGAATTGATAGTTCTGGAGGTCGTAGGCGGTGCGGATAAGGGTTCTGAGGGAGGCATTGTTCATGGTTAGCCTGCCACGCATGAAGTCGGTCCGGGTGTCCCCGCCGTTGAGGTTGCGATGGATAGAGACAACATCGAATGCGTGCTGGGACTGTGCCGCACCCATACCGGTGGTGAACACAAGCAATGCGGCGGGGAAAAGGGTGGGGAGATTCATGGCGTAACCTCGGACGGATCGAAGAGGACGGTCAGAAGTGCGGGGGAAGCGTTCGCTTGCATGTACGCAGATGAGGTGCTCGCGGTTCCCTGAAAAGGGCTTGCGCGGATTTCCGAGAGCTTCAGGAAGGCTCCTGGATTGACGCCAAATCGAAGGTGACTCATCGAGGCTACCGTTGGTAACGGTAAGTCGCCTTGTCGGAAGCAATCCGCGCTAACGGTCCTCAGCTGGCGACAACAGGCCAATGCACGCGATGCGGGTGTTCCATGGGCGAGCACCGAGTGGTGGGCGAATCGCTCACTTCGGAGCAAAACGAGCTTGATTAGCCGATCTTAAACGAGGATCGTTGCGCAGGACGATATCGGTCCGAGAGATTCCGCAGTAAGTTATCGGCGGTGCGCGACCCTCTGGGCAGAGGGCAAGGCATCAATATCGTCGATTTGATCGCTGTTCGTTGTGCTGGTCACTCCCACCGTTGATGGTGTGCATTCCGAGGAACCCACTTCTGGGCAGTGATCAAAGAGTGGATGAGTGACTTGGCGATTTGGCACTCGTTGAGATGTCTCTCGCTCAGAGAGTGACGGGAGGGCATCCATCTCGGGAGAGCAGTATGGGCTGTGGTCAATGCGAAGATCTCGTAGGCTCAGCCGTTAGGATTCATCAGCCGGGAGGGTTGGCAGAATCATCGTTTGCGATGACTGCGTTCTAAACGAGAGACGACGTGGAATCGATCGCAATAGCGTGAGGCTTGCAATTGGACGAGCTAAGCTTCATCGTCCCGGTGACAAACAACGCACCGCAGGCGCTGCGCCATTCCAAGTCAGTATGGCTGAATCTAGGGGCGGACTGCGACCAAGTCGATCTCAACCAGGGCTCCGCGGGCGGCAGCGGGCAGAGCCGCCTGCAACGTAGTGCGTGCGGGGATCCCGGGCTGCTCCTTGGTGCCGAAGTACTGGTTATACCCGGCGGTCATGCCTGCGGTATCGATCTTGTTGTTTTTGGCGGGGTCGGGGCCCAGATACACCCGCAGCATGACAACGTCGCCCATGGTGAGCTTCTGCGTCGCGAGGAACTTCTGCAAATCCTGCAGAATGCCTACGGTCTGAGACGTGGTGTCTGTGTGGGTCTTCATCTCCGGATCCAGCCATCCGCTAACGTACAGCGTGTCTCCGGCCCAGACTGCACCCGCAATTGGAAGAGTCGAACCTGCCGGGTTTTGGCTGGGCGGCAGTGCAACCCGCTTGATCTTCTGCGCGGAAGCTGTCAACGAAAGAAGTAGCGTAGTTGCGAGTACGGATAGGCGCCAGATCGACATGAGCGCACTTTATCAATGTGGAGCGAACGCGCACAAGCAAATTGTTCGCCGCTCATAGGAGAGCGCATTGTGAGGACCCGCCAATGATCGATAGGCGAATCAGGCGAAACGAGTTTATTGCCACGGACAGCCATGTGTGCTGCGCGGCGAGTGCTGGAATGTGTGGATGGACCAATCCGCCGAGGCGTTGGCGACAACAGCCCGAAGCGCGTTTCCAGCAATGAAAATAGACGGCGGGTCACTGATGTCCGCGCGTTGAGCAACGGCTGATCATAGGCTCCCGCCCAAAACCATAACCGTTGACAGTGAAGCACCCCTAGAGCGAGTCTTGTAGTGCTGCGTAGGGCGCATTGGATGATCGAAGGGCAACGCCTACCTACGGTACTTGAGCGCGATTGCGCCTGCGCCGAACATCGAAAACCTCAAGAAGCAAGCCAAACAGTAACTCCGCTGGCATCGTGAACGGTATTATCCGGTCGCGGCTCAGATCAGGACCCCGCTACCCCGCTTTCGTGTGCTGGGAGACGTGGAAGTACTGAACTCAGGCTTTAAGCTCGCGGATGCCCAGGAACTTGTTGCGCGGCAGGAGGGGTTCGAGAGTTGGCAGGCGCTAATCTCAGGAGCGGACATCGTGAAAGAGACAAGGACCCGTCGCCCAAGCCTTCTTGCCGGACTTATCGAACCATTCGCGTGCCGCGTCATGCTCATCGATCGCTAGGGTTGTTCGCATGGCAGTAACTCAAAACGTCTCGCATCAATCATCACACATCAGCAGTAGCGGGCAGGTATCAGTTACTCAACAGTGAAGACATCCGTCGATAAATTTGCCCACTGTGTCCTCATTTCCCTAAGCAAACCAGAGCGCGAGATCAAACGAACGATGGAATAGACGAAAGCTTCAGCTAGGCCGCGCGGTGCAGGATGCTCTTTTTATCAAAGATGAAAAGCTATCAGGACGCCGGCACAAGTCCGCACTCAGTTCTTGGTCAGGTGGTAGGTATGCCGGCTTGGATCTGCGCTCATACGCTAGACGCCCTGGCTCTCGCTGCTGCCGTTTGAAGGCTACCTTTTGAATATTGAAAGAGCCGTTCGCAGCGCCGCTGCCTTTTTACCGGTTCTCGCCTGTAAACGGTTGAAGGTATATTCCCCTCTCTCGGTTATATAGATCGTCTTCTGGTTCGCATTGGTCCACTTGCTTCGGGCGGCGACGCCACGCTCCTCTTCATCCAAAGCGTACCAGTCGATATGGGGAGGATTTGCGAACGCGAAGCTGACGACCTTGAAGGTAGGGTCATAACAGAGGCCATCCACTTCCACCACCCAATGATCTCCAAAACACCACCTGCCATCGATCGAAGCGCTCCCGCGCTTTCCGTTGAAAGTTACAAGACCCGGTTTTGTAACAATCCGATAGTTTTCCTTTTCAATGTGACGAGCCCGCAGACTGCTAATGGTGAGCGGAAGGTGCTGGACAAGCTCGACAAAGATGTCCGCCAGTGACTTGCAGTCCGTGACCGTGGTTAGATTCGACAGCACCCTGTCGGCCGAAGTGAGCTGACCAGGTTCATATCGCCACCGTGTCGCCCCATAACCGCACATATTCCCTAACAGCGCCTGCAAATTATGTAAGTTGGATTTGTTGATGCATATAAGGGAATTTCCGCTCTCAAGAATTTCCATTGCTACGGGATGCTGCTCAAACCAGGGATCGTTTTGGAGAAAGATTGCTAGCGTTGTATCCAGGGGCATGAATTCTAGGACCTTTCACTCTCGTTCTTGGGATCAAGCTCTTAAAAAGCTCCCACTCTTTGAATGAGCGAGAGCATCCTAAGTCTTATTCCGCTCCGTCCTCGCCCGGAATGAACAAGAAATGAACAAGAGGCTATTAGATAAACAAACTTTGCAATGGTTTATTCCCCTTTTTCTGGCTGTTACCGCCGGTGGCGGATGGGACTCGCGCAAATTGCGGAAGATGGCCGCCGTTGGAGATTGAAGCGCTCGGGAACAAGTTGGATTAGCTGACGGAAAAGATTGGCGATCTCGACCAGCTCACATTCCACTCTGTCGATATAGCGTGCCAGTCGACAGGGTGCGGCAGCATCACGTTGAGCAAGAGCTTCCATGAGTCGCCCGGATTCCTGAGCGAAAAGTGGCTATCCTCTGAATTTTCCTCCCTCAGAAAAGGAAAGAGAGTCCGGCAGTCACGCGCTGCTGGCGCATCGCACCTTCAGAGTCAGGACCGAACACACCAAGGCTGTAGTTCTGCATGAAGTCGGCGCTCAGGATCTCGTCTTCCGCCTTCGACCAGAAGTTAGGTTGAGAGGTCAGAGTCTCTTTGTAGTCGGCGCGCACCAACCAGCGCGGAGCTACCCTATACTTCACACCGCCGCCGTATTGCAGCCCCACCTGAAAAATCCCGCCGCCATCGAGCGGTGGTGCCGATCCGAACTGGTAGGCGGCAGTAATGGAGCCGATCGTGCTCAAGCCAAGTCGGAACCAGGGCGATGCTTTCGTTACTGGCGCATCCGTCAGGTGCATGAGCCGAAGCGAGGGCCCGGCGAAAACGTAGGGTCGAAAGCGAGACTCTCTCCTCTTGAGGTGAAAGAGGGCGTTGTAGGCCACCTCTGTTGTTGACAGCGTGGCTTCATCAAACTGAAATTCCGTCGCGCTGGTCGGATCGGTCTGCTCAACTCCATCGAGGGCGATGGTGGCGAGACCGACGGTGAACCCGGTGCGGTTGTAGTCGAAGGTGACTTCGCTGGAAAAGTGCTCGTGCAAGTTCAGTGTCACTGACCCGCCGAGGCCGAAACCATTGCTATGTTCATCTGCAAGCACTGCGACAAACGCCTGGTCTTGCGTAGGATCATCCGGAATGAGGTAATACCCGACAGCGCTGCCATTTCCACCGGCGTACCCGGCAAAGCTCCCATGCAAGCCCAATTCGACGGTGTAAGGCTTGAAACGGAGACCGGCTGTGGCAGGTTGCGGCGGAGCAGCGATCGCCCGCGGAGTATCTGCGCCATGCGGAACCAGCGTTGTTGTTCCGCGTTCTCCTCCAAGCAGGTATTGCGGCGCACTTATGACTGATTGCGCTTCCAGTGGTGCCTCCGGGGGAGTGGGGTGTCGCAGCCCGGTGACCGTTCGAAAGCCAGAGTACGCTGTGACCGCAATGTTATCGCGCAGCATTGAGTTCCGGAGCGAGAGGACCGACTGACGAACGCCTCGCGTCATCGCATTGACCTGAATGGGAAGTGCAGCAGTCTGGTCGCGTTCGGGTACATGAAGAGGTGCGGTACAGTCGTTCACGCGCAGTACGGCCATGCCGCCATCGGTTACGATGGGCTCCCCGGTACCATTCTTCGCATCTTTCGGCAGCCAGGGGCGGTCCACCATGTTGATCGCAGTGACGCATCCGGTCAAGAGCAGGTCATTCACAACCTTGGTGCGTTCATGATCGATGTTGTGGTCGATCTGGTGAATGAAAGATTTCTGTGAGGCAGCAAAGCCAATACCGATGTCCTGTGTCGAAGAGGAGATCCAGACGGGTTGACCTTCCCATTGCCCCTGCGCAGCAAAGACACGAAGGTGATGGCGCTTCGAAAAAGTGTCCAGCGTTTTTGCAAGGGCAAAGCGAGGCGATTGCCCCTCGAGAAGCAGCGTCGACATCGGCGCAGCCTGATACGCCTGAGCCTCCGAGATGGCGCGGACAGTGCGATAGGCACTGGCAGCATCCAGCACCTGAACCTGCATCCATCCCGCTGCGGTAAAGGCGCGCAGGATCGCTTCACTCTGCCCGATAAACATCAGATTCGTCATGTCAGAGGGAATGTGCGACCGGTCTGTCTCTGTTCGGAAGGCCTGATGGCGCACCAGCGTGCGCAGATCCTGCTGTTGCGCCGGGGTGTCGGCGACAGTCGCGGTCTCCGGCGCATCGCTGCCAACGACCTCCAGCGGAGCAGTGAGTTGCAGCATCAGTTCCGCGTTTGCAGGCAATGAGATCTCGGGATCGGAGAAGCGGAGCAGTGATGCGGAAGAGGCCGTGGTAAAGATCAGGGCGATTGGATTACTGAATGCAAGCGTACCGATAGCTCCCGCCGTGCGATGGCTCATCGTGGATGTGGCGCGCACGCCTTGAATGTCCCCGGACTTACCCACAACCTCGCGGGAGTTCTCCAACTGGACTACACGCGCCGAAATCTTCAGGGTCGTCGCATCAGGAAGGATGGCGCGATCCATCCGCAGACCAAGAGCGGCGGTCTCATGCACAAGGCCGAACCGCACAGATTGCACCTTGATGACGGTTCCAAGGATCGTGCTGCCGAGTGGCAGAACCACGCGATTGCCAATCATCACTGGTGCGGAGAGCACTGCCTGAACCGCTCCGCCCTCACGGTCCTGCTGTGTCGCGATGCGCCGTGTCAGGCGTATCTCCATAGTCGTACCGGCGGGCAGAAGCTGGTGCGCGGGCTGCTGCTGCGGAGCGATCTGCGCCTCGGCAGAGAGTGCTGCGAGCAGTCCAAGCACCACGGCGGCGCTTCTGAAACCAATGTGCATTACCTGATCCTCGTGCGGTCAGGCGCCATCCTATCTGTGGCCAGCGGCACTATGAATACACCCAAAGCTCTCCCATCATCTGCCTTCGCGGTATTGACAACCAGCATGGAAGCATCTTGCGGAAGCGATTGGCCAAGGGAACCACGGCACCGAGTAAGAACCGCACTGTAATAGCGTTTGGAGTTTGCATGGCTCGCTATCGCAGAAATCTTTAGGAATGGCGCAAGGAACAGCGCAAGTCTTGTGGATCAACAAGAGAGTTTACAGATAGAAATACCGACAACTGAGATGCACAGTCGAATGCCCAGGCATCGTCGGCAGCAAGAATTCACGAATCCTTATGCCTTCCTGACGCGTTTGAGCATGCAATAGATTCAGGTCGATGGAGTGCAACGAGAGAAGACTCCTTTGACCCTTAGGGGACAAAACAACGTAATGCAGGAACGTGATACTTACTTCGTCATTCCGACGCACCGGTTGCGTGACGTCGGCGACACCATTCGTGCCTACGACGAGCATTTCTGGAGAAACGGTCACTCGCCTCAAATCATCGTGTTCGATGACTCAACCACCTCCAACTTCGAGAAATATTTTCATCAACTAAAGGACATCAAGACGCGATCGGATCTCTTCTACGTAGGGCCCCAACAGAAAGAGCAGTTCCTGTCCTATGTAAGCTCCCGGTTGCGAAACAAGCGCCTTGAGCCTCTTGTGAAGAACTTATTTCGGCCCAGCTACGGAGGCAATCGCAACTACACACTCATGTACACCTTAGGCGGTCTCATGGTGAGCTCAGATGACGACATGCGCCCGTACTCTCTGATGGAGGACAGCCCCGAATCCCTGGAACCGAATGAAATCAGCAGGGGACGACTTCATCGCGTCGGCCAGAATGGATACGCGCGCAAATCTTTCGACATTATGTCGGCATTCCTCGATGTACTTGGGAAGAAAAGCAGCGAGGTTCCAGAGAACTATGAACGTGGCGAAGTACTGATCGACACCGCGATGGAGCTGGAGACAAACGCTACCAAGGGGCTTGCAGAAGAAAATACGATGAGGCTGGAACGGGGCGTTATGGACAAAGATGCCATCGTGAAAATGGCTCAGACTTTCCGCTCGGGAACGAACGATATCGATGCGATTGATTTCGTCGATATGTTTCTTGGAAACGACGAACAGATTAGTCCCGAGGACCTGAACGATCTCTACGTTCTTGAGAACTTTCGTCCGGCTCTCACGAATAAGAACTGGCGCATGGACTGCGGAGTTGCAGGGTACGACAACACTTTTGGCCTGCCACCGTTTTTTCCAACACGCCTTCGGTTCGAAGACTATATCTACCGTATCTGGATTCAACAGGGAGGCATCGTTGCAGCCCATGTGGATGCTGCGCAGCATCACACCAAGAGTAATTACATGCGGAATCCTCCGGCGTCAGAGGTTCTGAATGAGGAGATTGCGAATCTTCTGAAACGAAAGATCCGCGAGTCTGTGACGCAAATCGATGAACTCAGTGTCAGCTTTGATTACAAGGGTGAGTTAACGGCGGCGGACGCCGAAGAGATCCTCGAAAAGATCACCGGCCTTCACACGCGGGCTCTGGACGCCGCGGAAAGGGCGCAGTCGGCGGAAAGGGCAGAATCGCTACGACTCTTCGCCGCGAATCTTCAAAAAGCCTTCTACGGCTTCGAGTCGGATTTCTTCCAACATAACCTTGTTCGGATTGTGGATGATGCAGTTGGAACCATTCGCTCCTCCCTGGAGCTTTGGCCAACCCTTGTGGAGATTTGTTATTTCCAGAAGCTTCGACATGGTCTGCCGATGATTCAGCTTAGCTAGGACATACAGATGCGCATTGCACAGATCGCACCACTCTTTGAAAGCGTTCCTCCTGATCTTTATGGCGGGTCCGAGCGGGTTGTCTCCTGGCTTACTGAAGAGATGGTTCGCATGGGACATGAGGTAACTCTTTTCGCCAGCGGTGATTCAAGGACTTCAGCAACTCTCGTTCCAGGCTGTGAACGCGCGCTCTGGAGAGACAGCTCCTGCCGGGAGACGTTGCCCCACCATGTCCTGCTGGTGGAAGAGGTGTTTCGCCGAGCTTCCGAGTTCGACGTTCTGCACTTTCACTGTGATTACGTACACTTCCCGCTGGTACGTCGGCATCAGGCAGCGACTTTGACGACGATGCACGGACTTCTTCACCCACCGGATCTTCGGCGCCTTCTCGAAGAATATTATGACGTTCCTTTGGTGTCGATCTCGCAGAGTCAGCGGAGTCCCATTCCTACCGCAAACTGGAAGGGGAGTGTCCATCATGGGCTTCCTTCCGATTTGCACACGTTTCGTGAGACGGCAGAGGAATACATTGCATTCCTGGGAAGGATCTCACCCGATAAGGGAGTGGAGCGGGCGATTGACCTCGCGATCAAGACGCAAATTCCGCTGCGGATCGCGGCCAAAATTTATGAGGAAGACCGCTCCTATTTCCATCAAAAAATAGAGCCCCTTCTAAAAGAGCACGCGGGCCTGGTGGAGTTTCTTGGTGAAGTCGGGGGGAAAGATAAGGATGATTTCTTGGGAAATGCCAAAGCACTTATTTTCCCAGTGGAATGGCCCGAGCCCTTCGGTCTAGTCATGATTGAGGCGCTGGCATGCGGCACACCCGTTCTGGCTTGGAACCGTGGGGCGGTGCCCGAAGTCATTGACCATGGGGTCAACGGCTTCACGGTTGATAGCGTCATTCAGGCCATCGAATGTCTGCCGCTTTTGAACAAGATCGACCGACGCACGTGCAGGCTTTCCTTTGAGAAGCGTTTTCGTTCTGAGCAGATGGCAGAAAAATACATCTCCCTTTATCAAGGGCAGATCGACAATCTTCGCAGTCTCAGGGAGAAGGCACATGTCTAGGACAGAAAGTGCTTTTCCCGAGGCATCGCCTCTTGAGGATGAAGTGACTGGAGCATCCGCCGTAGAATCTCCGATGGATTCCGTAAATTCAACCCGGCGCATGCTGAAACACACCGACGCCTTTATCATTTGTAACGCGCACGGCGATATTGTTCCTGGCGAAGCAAACGAAGAAGGGTACTACTTCGACGGCACTCGCTTTCTCTCGAAATTCAGCCTGAAGATCGCTGGACGGACTCCACTCTTGCTCGGATCTCATGTCAAGGACCAGAATGATGCCTTGGTCGTAATCCTCACCAACGCATCTTTGGGAACAGTACAAGCGAACGAGATTCGAATATCGAAGCGAATTTTCCTTTTTGAAAGTTCCTTTTATGTGGCGGTGAGGTGCGAAAACTTCGCGGATAGAAGGGCAGACTTTGAACTATCCGTGGAGTTCGCCGCGGATTATGCGGACATCTATGAGATTCGAGGAATGCCGCGAGCGAGGCATGGAACGATCCAGCGGGCGCATGTCGAGGAATCATCAGTGGATCTGGCATATCTTGGTCTAGACCGGGAAAGCAGATCGACGCACATCGAATTCGAACCAATCCCGCAAGCGATCTCTGCCTCGAAAGCGGAATACGTAATCAAACTAGAACCAAGAGGAGCCATCACTCTCACTGTTGTTTTCACGTGTCGTCGGGACGGACGCGTGCAGAATAGGATCTGGTCGCACCAAGAAGCGGAAGAGCGAATATTCGCGGAGCGACAGGGTCAGATCTCCTCTTCAGCGACAGTTCACTCCTCCAATGGCCAATTTAATGAGTGGTTTGATCGGTCCTTTGCAGATCTGAATATGATGACCAGCGAACTGCCGACGGGTTCGTACCCCTATGCGGGTATCCCTTGGTTCAACACACCCTTCGGGAGGGACGGAATCGTCACGGCGTTTGAATGCCTCTGGATGAAACCGTCCATTGCGCGCGGAGTTCTGTCTTACCTCGCGGAAACTCAGGCCACGGAGGTGGTCCCGGAGGAAGACGCGGAGCCTGGAAAGATTCTTCATGAAATTCGTAGAGGAGAGATGGCGGCTCTCAAAGAAATGCCTTTCGGTCGCTACTACGGAAGCGTGGATGCCACGCCTCTCTTTGTGATGCTCGCGGGTGCTTACTATGAGCAAACCGGCGATTTGGATTTCATCCGTGCCCTGTGGCCAGCAGTTCGAGCGGCAATCACCTGGATGAAGATCTACGGCGACACCGACGGTGACGGTTTTATTGAGTACAAACGGCAGGCGCCAAACGGCCTGATTCATCAGGGTTGGAAAGACTCTGACGACGCGATCTTTCACGCCGACGGATCTCCCGCACAAGGCACACTTGCAGTATGCGAGGTGCAGGGCTATGCATATGGGGCGCTTCGCGCGGCGGCGACCTTGGCTGAACGCCTCGGTCATTTTTCCGACTGCGAAGAGCTCACTGCGAGGGCAGAGAATTTGCATGAACGATTCAATCAGAGCTTCTGGTGTGAAGAGCTACAAACTTATGGTCTGGCCCTCGACGGTGACAAAAAACTCTGCGCCGTTAAATCCTCCAATGCGGGGCAATGTCTTTTTTCTGGTATCGCAACACCTTCGAGAGCGCTTGCGGTGGCGAAGGGTCTGTTTGCGACAGATTGTTACTCTGGATGGGGCATCCGTACACTTTCGTCCAATGCGGTTCGATTCAATCCCATGTCGTACCACAATGGAAGCGTGTGGCCGCATGATAACGGTCTGATCGCCCTGGGCCTGGCCCGGTATGGTTTGACAGAGTATGTCTGCAGACTTTTTGAAGATATCTTTGCGTCTGTAACCTACTTCGATCGTTACCGTCTTCCAGAACTGTTCTGCGGATTCGAACGCGAGGAGGGAGTTGCGCCCGTTCTGTATCCAGTGGCCTGTGCTCCGCAGTCATGGTCGGCAGCTTCTATCTTCCTGTTGCTTAGAGCCTGCCTTGGCCTGCAGGTAGACGGGATCTCCCGTCAAGTTTCTCTCACGCGCGCGATGCTGCCTGCATCTCTCCGCGATCTTCAAATACAGAATCTAAAAGTCGGAGACATTTTTCTAAGCTTCGAGGTCAAAGGGAGCGGACGGGAGATCACTCTGAAGACCACTGGAGATCTTCAGGGTGCCTCGATCCTTATTTGTTGATCGATTCAGTCTGCGAGCAGGAATAAAGCGGGGTTGCTATTGGTACAAGGCATCATCTTCCACTTTCTCAGTTCGGTGGCGGAGAGCGGTTTGAGTGCGTCTATGGGAAGCGGATCGTGGATGGAAGAATGGAGCCATCGATCCTGATCCTGTGGTTCAATCACGACTGGCATTCTTTGGAAGAGCGGTCTCAGAAGCGGTGCGGTGAGGGTTGAGATGATGGCAAAGGTCTCGAGTTGGCTACCGGCATCGTTGGTCCATGAGTCCCAAACCGCGGCGAGCGAGAAGATCTCATTAGAAGCCGGAGCGAAGGAACATTCCTGGTCTCCTCCCGAGGATAGATGTCCGTGTTCGTTGAGCAACCTTGCCGGAAGCAGGCAGCGGCGGCGACGGAACGCTGTTCTCAGCCAGGAGGAGCAGCTGATGGCTTCCGCGTGCGCCTCGGTTCGCAGCTCCGCGCCGGTGTCGTCCTGGGCGTAGGAGGGAACTAAGCCCGCCTGCATCCAGACCAACTCACGGAGGCCGCTTTGGACATTGAATCGAAGCGTGAGATAGCGTAATTTTTCCGTGCTGAGTATTTCAGATGGACAGTCGTTGGGTATTTCGTCCACCGGGATACTCGCCCATGCTGCTAACTCGTGACGACTTGTGCTGAGTTGAAATCTGGAATGCATTCTCATATCTCCAAGAATCGACGGATGCCACGCGGAGACTTATTGTCTGCGCTTCAGGCCGGATATGGCGCAGTGAAAGGGCGGGGCTCTCGGCCCCGCCTTCTCGTTGAGGTTGAGTTTTAGAAGTCGACACGCAGCGCAACCTGTCCAGTGCGGTTGCCTGCATTCTCGGCCGTCTGAGGCGCGCTCAGCACACCAAACGTCGAAGGGTTGTCGATCTGTGTCGCGGGAGGAGCGAAGTTCGTGTGGTTGAGGACATTTGTGAAACTCGATTCGAATCTTAGCCTGGCCCGTTCACGGAGATCAAAGACCTTCGCCATGCCAAGGCTTACGGCAGCAGTCCCCGGTCCCTGCAGAATGCCTACTCCTGCGTTGCCAAATCTTCCTGCACCGACGGGTGTTGCCGCAAAGGCCGAGGCATCGAAGAAGTGTGAACGGGACTGCCCTTGATAAAAGTTCTTTGAGACAACGTCGGGTCGCAGTGTCGCTCCACGATTGGTCACATTGGTGTTCGATTGGTCGCTGCTTGAACTAATGCTTGGCGTGAGCCATGGTCCCGTTTCCAGGAGGGTGACGGTGTTGAGTTCCCATCCACCGAGCACGTGACTCATCCACCCGTTCGTAAGATGACCGCGTCCGGGACCGAAGGGGAGCTGGTAGGCGCCTGTCAGGAGAGCGCGGTGACGTCGAGTACCTTCCACATTGCCGTAATTCCGGTTGGGATTGAAGCGATCTGTAATAGGAAGGCCATAGTTTACCTCCCCCGCAAATCCGGTGGGAGTGTCGCCCTGGTTGTTGGCAAGATTTTTAGCCAGGGTATAGCTGGCATTGAAATAGAGGCCCCGCGACATGGCGTGCGTCATCTCCGCTTCCAAGGCATGGTAGTTCTGCTTACCCGCGTTGAAGGTGCTGAAGATTTCGAACCAGTTTGGGTATGGAGAACGAGGATCGACGTACGGACTTGCAGCGGTCGTCTGGAAAGCAGTGGTGCTCGCTGGTATCTGGTTTAAATCTTCCGTGATGCTGAGACGGTAGGTATGCATCCCGGCATATGTTAGACGAAGGGTATCGGTCTTTGTCAGCTGTCTTTCGACAGTCATGTTCCACTGATTCGCCTGCGGGTCACGGTAGTTTGGATCCACACCCTGGTCCAGGCCTCCGCCACCATATTGAATGTCGCTGCTGACAGGTGCAGTGTTGGGGAACTGGATGAGCGGATGGGTGCCACTCGCGTCGGTAACGGACGAGTTCGAATATGTATGCAGGTTGGACGTAGGATTGCCGCTGTTGTTGAAGGAGAGTGGACCGAGGTTCGTCATCGTGAATATCCCGAAGCCGGCACGCAACACAGTCTTTGTGTCGTTGAAGGGGCGGTAGGCCAGCGAGAAACGAGGTTGGACATTCCCGTAATAGGTGGAGCGCAGACTTTGGGGAAGCTTGTCCTGGCTGGCGGTTAGATACTTCGTGCAGGGGAGGGAAGTGTGGTTCAGATTGCAGGCGTTGAAGGATTCCTGGAAAGCCAAGTTCGAGTTCCCCAGATTGTTCTGTGCCAGGTACGAAGACAGTTGGTCCGGAACAACGATCGAGTTTGTATTCTGATCGAAGTTTGCGAAGTTACCGCCGTCTCCTTTGAAGGCGGGAAGTACTGTCCAACGAAGACCATAGCTCAAGGTCAGTCGAGAGTTGACCTGGAATTCATCCTGGGCGAACAAGCTGTATTGCCAGGCGGTACCGGCCACGTCCGGACTGGAGACGGCAAAAAATAAGGTCGTAGGTGCGCCAATGAGTAAATCGCCGAAGGAGTTTCCTGTGAACGTGGGCTGAAAGGTGAACTGGCCGAAGTCGTCCGATGCCACAAAGGTCTCAATGTCGAAGTAGCGAACGCGACGGGCATCGATCCCACCTTTCAAGGTATGTTTTCCCAACGTATACGTGAGGTTATCGGTGAACTGAAGTGTCTTCGACTGCGTAACACCGGTTTTATCCCGCCCGATGGGAGTAAAGCCTGTTCCGTTGCTGAAGTTGAAGGTGGGAAAGGCATGGCTCTCAGGATGCTGGCTGATATCGACTCCCTTTAGGCCGAGCTGCTGAAGAGCATCCGCCCCGCGAATTGCAAAGTTCACACTGGTAATGACGTTGGTGAAACCAAAGCGAAATTCGTTCAAAAGATGCGGCGTGATGGTGTAAGTATGCGAAACCAGCAAGCTCCGGTTATGAACGCTGTCGACGTCATTAGGCAGAAATGCGTTGGCAAAGTTGGAGGTGATGTTCTTTCGGCTGAAACGTGCATAGACTGACTGCTTCGAATTGATCGTTTGATCCACACGGATATCTGCCCCGTCCGTCGATGCAGGAGTGCTTTGAAAGTTTTCGTAGTTGAAGTTGGACTGGCCTCCTACGTTTGGCAGAGGGTAGTACTTTAGCAGAGCGATCGCCGTCGGTCTGATAGACCCAGGAGCAATGACCGGACCAGCAACGCAGGTATTATTACTGTCGCAAGTCTGAATGCCAGAGAGATCGCCATTACGTTCTGCGGCAGTGGGCACCAAAAACTGCTGCGCGATGGCAGTGCGGCGACGGTTCCCTTCATATGTGAAAAAGAAGAACGTACGGTTATGACCGTCGTAGAGACGAGGAATCTGCAGCGGTCCGCCAAGCGATCCGCCAAAGGTATTAAACCGCTTCGGCGCTTTGCCGCTGAAGCCGTAGGGCGAAGCATCGAGGGCGTCGTTCTGAAGATATTCAAAGAGGCTTCCATGCACCGCATTGGAGCCACTCTTTGTCACGAACGTGACGTCACCCACCTGAGAGAACTCGGGACTGTTATTGAAGGCGGTCACTTTCACCGCGGAGATCCCTTCCTGAGAAGGGTAGGCATCCTGGAGCGGACCGTTCTGACGGACGTTTGCGGTTGAGATACCGTCCACCGAAAAGTTGACCATTGAGGAGCTTGCTCCACCGACGGTCATATTCCCCTGGCTGTCCTGCTGCACGTTGGAAGAGAGCGTGAGCGCACCCAGCGGACTCGTTGTGGTAGCGCGGTTGTTGAGTGGAAGCTGCGTGATCTGAATATTGTTCTTTTCATCCGAAATGATGGCGTTTTCCGTGTTGACGCCGCCGGTGTCGGCCTGAACTTCAACGACGGTGTCTTGCGAGGCAACCGTCATCTTGAACGGGATGCGAAGTTCCTGCCGAGCGGTGAGTGATGCGGAGAGCAGGGCGGAATCATTGAATCCGTCATGATGTACGGTCACACGGTAAGAACCAGGTTTTACGTTTTCAAAATTAAATTCGCCGCTTTCGTCTGTGGTCGCGACGCGATCCGTATTCTCTGCGATGGAGTGCAGCGTGACCGAAGCTTCGGGAATCATAGAGCCGCTTGCGTCCTGCACGGTGCCACGAATGGTGCCAAAAGTAGACTGGGCGAAACACAGCCCGGACAAAAGAAGCAGCATCGCACCCACCGTCAGAATTGTACGCGCCGTAAGGTGCTTCTTCGCAGGTGCGTGCTGGCGGTGTATAAGCTTATCGTGAACTTTCAGTCTCAACCGCAGCGCTAATTTCTCCTGCTCAGTGAGGTCGGTGGCGTAACCAAAGGAACCTCCAAAAGTGCTGTGCATCATGCTTCTATCTCCTGCCGGTGCATGCCGGTCATAGTCATTCCATCGCGCAACGGATCAGGAAGGCATAAAGATCTATGATCTTTACGACTTTCTTACGGCTTTCTGCTTAGTCTCGATGTAGCGCAATGAAGAGAGCTTTCCTAGTCCGGCCGCTTCTTTGGGGATGCGGCGGATGTGCCGGTATCTTCATCCTGGGCGCGGTGGCGTTTCGCTACGAGCGTGGTGCCGCTGCTTCGGTGCCGCTCTACATGTTTCTCACTCTGATCGTGGCGTGGAGAGGAGGTTTTCGGGCTTCGGTTCCGGTCGCGATCTGCGCAACCCTTGGTCTGGATTTTCTCTTCACTGAACCGCGATTCAATCTGCGTGTAGCTTCTCCGCAAGATGTTTTTTCACTAGCTTCGTTTGCGGGAATTTCGCTGGTAGTAAGTCATCTCTCAAATCGAATCCGAAATAACGCCGCGCGCTTACAGGGGACAGAACAGGAACAGCGCGCACTCTATGAGATCTCTCGAAGCGCGTTGCTCATCGATTGGAATAACTCTGGAGGTGAGCAGTTTTGCACCTTGATCCAGGAAAAGCTTGGCCTATCAGGTGTAGGGATCTGGGACGACCGCGAACGATCGTTTAGCTGCTCGGGAGACGCATCCGAGTCAGGGGAGTCTTTGCAGGCAGCCTTTCGAGCAATGAAGGACTTCAATCTTCCGACGAAAGAGCAGCGGATACGGCTCCTCCGTTTTGGTGTACGCACAGTGGGCGCAATCTATTTCCGTGGAGAGATCGAACCGCTTATGGCGGATACGGTTGCCACGCTCCTTGCAACTCATCTCGAAAGAATCAGGGCTCTCAAGGCAGAGTTGAAGGCCGCCACGCAGATGGTTTCAGAGCAATTGAGGACCGCGGTGCTCGACGGTCTTGCCCATGCGGTCAAAACTCCTCTGACCACCATCCTTGTATCAAGTTCAGGATTAAAGGAAA
>Ga0157290_10000034_pt1 | contig 58255 bp, 54 predicted proteins | sample NitcycUS149409B1_FD_108389 | JGI IMG/M metagenome (GOLD analysis project Ga0157290, IMG submission 108389) | Soil microbial communities from Arlington Agricultural Research Station in Wisconsin, USA - Nitrogen cycling UWRJ-S149-409B-1 | ecosystem: Environmental > Terrestrial > Soil >...
GATCGGGATGAAGACGGCCAGCGCCAGAAGGTACGACGTGACGCCGATATTTACATCGACGACACCCGTGCGGAAGCTTGCCGCCATGGCCGGAAGACCTGTGGCGATGATCGTTCCGTCCAGGTTCTCCATGAACAGTGCGCCCGCCACCAACATTGCGATCGCAAACGACCGCCTGGAAAGTCCACCCGGGCTCATCTCTCCATCTTCGCATCTGTGCCCGACTCAGGCCAAGGCAGGAGTCTTCCTGGGAAGCAGCCGCATCGGCTGTTTCTTCCAGTAAGTCAAGGAACGCCACACCCACTCCGCTGGTCCGAAGCGGAAGTAGCGAAGCCAGACGGAACTGAAGACGAGGTTCACAGCCCACATGCAAAAGACGACGTAATAGATCTTGTAATACTCCATGTAGCCGTACCAGTGCAGCGGACCCCAGACAAAGAGAAACTGCATGCTGATGCTTGTGAGCAGATAGTTCGAAAGCGCCATCTGGCCAACGGCAGCAATGCGTTGGAGCGCCCATTTGAAGATACCGCTCTTCAGCAACACCATAAGGAAGGCAGCGTTCCCGAGAGCCCCGGAAACTCGCCCGATGTCATAGGGAAATAAGGTCCACTCGTTCGCCTGGAAGAAATCAAATCCACCCTTCCATGCAACGTAGGTGCCTACCCCCACTACGCTCCATGAAACCGCCAGACCGATGGCAGCGGTCCATGCGTATGTTCTACGCGACAGCCTTCCGGTCAAAAACCCATTGCGGTAGAGGGCCATACCAAGGAGCATCATGCCGAACCAGTCGCCAAAACCGAAGTAGGCTCCTTTGAGTTCGCCCTTGAGAACATCGCTTGCGGCGTGGCTCTGTGCCGCCCAGTAGCCCTTCTGATTCGCTGCAATATCCTCGTACATCTTTTTCGTTGGAACACGCCAGTTCTCCTGCATGTTCTTCCACTTCTTCAGGGCATCCTGGTCTTTTTCTTCAAGCGGCTGATGCTTTGCCAGCTTAGCGTTCACCTTGTCCGCGGCTCTCTTTGCGCTTACAGCAGATCCAAACTGCCCACCGCTCATCAGCATCGAATTCAGGACCAGCACGACTCCAGCAATCCACATCAGGCGCTTTGCCCGAAGATTCCGAAATGGGAACAGAAACAGCAGGGCGCAGGTGCCGTAATAAAAGAGGATGTCCCCTTCCCATATAAGGAAACCGTGCAGCATGCCGAAGAGAACAAGCCACATGTTTCGGCGCGTATAGATATCGGCCACCCTCAAGCCCGCTCCGCGCTTCTCCCCACGCTCGGTCAGAAGGATCACACCCGCACCAAAGAGCATGCTGAAGAGGGCGCGCATCTTGCCCTCAGCAAGGATCCACCGCAGAAACCAGGCGATGGTATTGACCTTCCAGTGGGGACCGTTGAAGACCGGCTTCACCGTGTTGATAGGAAAGGTGTAGTTCGAAGATCCAAACGCGAAATCGCAGATATTCATCACGAGAATGCCCATCAGGGAGAATCCCCGCAGCATATCGATGCTGCTGATGCGCTCTTCTCGATCGACGGGAGCTACCGCATGCGGCGGACCCGCTAATTCCTCATTCGCTCCTGCAGGGAGCACACCTGTATCAAGCGCGGTGGTACTCATAAAACCCCCTCTTTGTCGCCCCAAAACTGCAAACTTCTTTGGATTGCGGAGATCGTACCACCAGCGAAGAGACGCGCCACAGGAAAATACTTCCCGACTATCCCTTATCCTGTAAGGATGGACTTTCAGCTCGCCACCGACTACACCCCTCAGGGCGACCAGCCCCGCGCCATCAAGGAACTCACCGCCGGTCTAAGCGAGGGCGAAAAGCACCAGGTGCTCCTCGGCGTCACCGGTTCCGGCAAAACCTTCACTATGGCCAAGGTTATTCAGCAGGTCAACAGGCCTGCGCTGGTGCTGGCGCACAATAAGACCCTGGCCGCGCAGCTTTATCACGAGTTCAAGCAGTTCTTTCCTAACAACGCGGTGGAGTACTTCGTCTCCTACTACGACTACTACCAGCCCGAGGCGTACATTCCCTCGGGCGATCTCTACATCGAAAAAGAATCGACCATCAACGAAGAGCTGGACAAGCTGCGCCTCTCGGCAACGCGTTCCCTCTTCGAACGCCGCGACTGCATCATCGTCTCGTCCGTCTCCTGCATCTACGGTCTGGGTTCGCCGGAGGCCTACTACGGCATGCTTCTTCTGCTGGAAAAAGGCCAGAAGATCAAGCGCGAAGACATCACCCGACGCCTTGTCGAAATTTTGTACGAACGCAATGACAACGACTTCCGGCGCGGCACCTTCCGTGTCCGCGGAGATGTGATCGAGATCTACCCGACCTACGACGAAAACGCCTTCCGCATCGAACTCTTCGGCGACGAGATCGACAACCTCTCGCAGATCGATCCGCTCTTCGGGACTGTGAAGCAGAAGTATGCGCGCCTTCCCATCTACCCCAAGAGCCACTACGTGGTGCAGCCCGAGCGGAAGGCCTCCGCAACGGAGTCGATCCTGCATGAACTCTCCGAGTGGGAGGCGCAGCTGGAGAAAGAGGGCCGCATGATGGAAGCGAATCGCATCCATCAACGCACGCGCTTCGATCTGGAGATGATCAAGTCCGTGGGCTATTGCCACGGCATCGAGAATTACTCGCGCCACATGTCGGGCCGCCTTCCCGGAGAACCGCCTCCGACCCTGCTCGACTACTTCCCTCGCGACTTCCTCATCTTTATCGATGAGTCGCATGTCACGGTTCCGCAGCTTCACGGTATGTGGCACGGCGATCGCTCGCGTAAGGGCAATCTTGTGGACTACGGCTTCCGCCTTCCCTCGGCGATGGATAATCGGCCGCTCAAGTTCGACGAGTTTGAAAACCGCACCGGCCAGATTATCTACGTCTCTGCCACTCCGGGTGCGTACGAACTGACAAAATCCGCAGGCGTTGTGGTGGAGCAGATTATCCGGCCAACCGGTCTGATCGATCCGCCGATTGAGATCCGTCCTATCAAGGGGCAGATCGACGATCTGCTCGCCGAAATCCGCGACCGCTCCGCAAAGAACGAACGTGTCCTCGTCACAACGCTCACCAAGCGCATGGCCGAAGACCTGGCGGGTTACTACACTGAGGTGGGCGTGAAGTGCCGCTACATGCACTCGGAGATTGAGACCCTGGAGCGCGTCAAGCTTCTTCGCGATCTTCGCAAGGGCGAGTACGACGTCCTCATCGGCATCAACCTGTTGCGCGAAGGCCTCGACCTTCCCGAGGTCTCGCTCGTCGCAATCCTCGATGCGGATAAGGAAGGCTTCCTGCGCTCACAAGGCTCCCTCATCCAGACGATTGGCCGCGCTGCACGCCATCTGGAAGGCCGCGCGATTCTTTACGCGGATAAGATGACTGACTCCATGCGTCGCGCCATCGATGAAACAGACCGCCGACGCGCGACGCAGGTTGCATATAACGAAGAACACGGAATTACGCCGAAGTCCGTCATTCGTCCCATCGGCGATGCTCTCGCGGGGATCATCGATGCCGACTACGCGGATATCACCATGGAGTCGGACGGCCTGCCCGAGTTCGCCACGCAGCAGGAACTCGACAAGTACATCTCCGGTCTCGAATCCGACATGCGAGAAGCCGCAAAGAAGTTCGAGTTCGAGAAGGCGGCCAAGCTACGCGACACCGTCAAAGAACTTCGCACCAAGGAGTTTCTCTTCGCCTAGAGCGGCTTCCTGCCCTACCCTTTCCGCTTTTTGCGAAAGGGTGGGGTCGCGGGATCGCACAAACCTGATGTCTTAGCCTGCACTCTGTAATTACCGGTGCAGCCTTGACGTATCGAAGTGAAACACAACCCCGCTCCCGAAGCGCAGGTTCTTCTGACGATCATCTACGCCATTAGGAAGGGCGCTCTGCAAATAATCAAGACGCGCGATGCGCAGGCTGACCGTATTACGCAGACGTACATCCACACCACCACCCGCCTCGAAGGCGAACGCGGTAGCCGTGTCGTTGAATGCTGTATCACTCTGGAAGACAGCATCGAAGCCGCGCGCCGCACCAAAGAGACCTTCTCCATAGAGGGACCAGCGCGAACCGACAGGCTGCGTCCAGCGAGGACCGGCAAGCAGGGTGACGACTGAAAGCCCACGGGACGTTCCAGCGACTGTGGCAGTATGGCCACCGGCAAACTCCATCACTGCGCTGAGACGATGCGCGAGCGGCAAGGCGACATCGGCGAACCCGCCACTGAGAACAAAACATCCACAAGTCCCCGGAGGCGCATTGGAGAGCGTCCCGGCGTAACCAAGGCCAACGTTCAGAGTCTGTCCCTGCTTTGATACAGCCTGCGCCCCAACTCTCATCGTGCATACCAGTAGAGCCAACAACCACCAACGACAACGCATACACCTCACCGAACGATTAGAGTGACAACGATTGAATGAACAAGCACTGCTCCATTCACTCCAGGAGCAGTTGCAGTAATGGTCACGGTATAGGGAGTTCCATCCGAAGGAGCCGTAGTGCTACCCGTTCCGCTCCGGTATCCACCACCGCATCCCACGACCAGGAGCAAGGCCGCAAACGCGAGAGGAACAAGTTTCCGTTTCCGACGCCAACGCGGAAAGGCAAGGCCAAGGCACAACGCAAGAATCGCTCCGCCGTCCGCAAAGCGCGCGGTATGCGCCGCCGTCTTCACCGTCAGCAGAATCGTGGCTGGCGCAGAACCGGGCACGAGTGCGCGAGGGTCGAAGCTGGCAGCCGCTCCACCTGGAAGCCCGGTCGCCGAGAGCGTTACGAGATTTGTAAATGAACCATTGAGAGGAGTGAGCGTCAGCTGATACAGAGCACTCTGTCCAGCCGGGATCGTTTGGGAAGAGCCGCCAGTCGATCCCGTTGCCAGCGCGAGATTGAAATCAGCAGCGATACTCGATGTGACGTTGACCGGAGTCGATGTACTCCCCGCATAGACTCTGTCTCCGCTATAGACCGCAGAGAGCAGGTGCGTGCCTGTATTCAGCGCAGCCCCGCGATAGACAGCCGATCCGTTGACAAGCTTCGCAACGCCCAATTGCGTTTGGCCATCGAAGAAGGTCACGGTGCCTGTCGGAGCCCCACCATTCGCAGCGAGCACCTCTGCAGTCAGAGAGATCGGCGTGTTCGTATAGAGAACGGTGCCACCAGCATCGAGCGTGATGGTCGTAGGAACCAGCGAACTTTGCGAGGCAGAACCCACTCCTTGAACGGCAATGGTCTGGGCAGGTACGTTCCCCGTCACACGAATTCTTCCCATATATCCGCCAGCATTGGCAGGTTGGAACGTGATCGCCATCGCGCATCCTGCACCCGTCGCCACCACCACAGGAAAGCTCCCGCAGCTCATATCCTTCAGGGTGAAACCGTTGGGGAGTGTCACTGCATCGAGTCGCAACGATGCCCCTCCGCGATTCGCGAAAGTAAGAGTCTGTGATGCACTCGAACCACCCACGGCCATCGTGCCGAAGTCCATTGAACCTGCGGAAGTCATGAGAAGGTGATTTGATCCCTCACCGCCGATGGTTACGTCTCCAGCCTGATTCACTGCGAGCGCCCCAGGTTCATTCAAACCCACATCCCGCACGCTGCCCTGCGCGACGTTTGCGGATTGCTCGCCATTGCCCACGGCCGTTCCGACGAGATCGTTGTCTCCCACTACGAGAACTCGCTGCGACTTCGTATCCGCGACAAAAAGATTTCCATCCGCGTCGACGCTCACTCCACGCGGCATCGCCAGGGGTGTTTGAACTGCGGTCCCATTGCCTTTCCCACTTGCCGATCCGTTCCCCACAACGGTATGAATAGTTCCGTCCGCATCGATACGGCGGATGCGGTGATTTCTTCGATCCGCGAAAAGCAGGCGTCCCGTCGCGTCGAAGGCCAATGAACTCGGCGAATCAATCCTTGCCAATGTCGCAGGGCCTTCATCGCCCGAGTATCCCTGTTCGCCGGTTCCAACTACGGTGGAGAGACTTCCCGTGGAATCAAGGCGACGGATGCGATGGTCGGCTGTGTCTGCGATAGAGAGCGAACCGTCGGGATTCAGAGCCACCGCAACGGGCTGCCGCAATGCGGCTCCGCTCAATCCAGCGATGGTCGAAATGATTCCGTTCGGTGAGACCGACCGCACCCTGTGATTATGCGAATCGGCGATATAGAGAGTTCCATTCGCTGCGATAGCGACACCCATCGGCGTGTCGAGTTCCGCAGCGACGGCGGGCCCACCGTCGCCCGCAAAACCCTGACGCCCATCTCCTGCGACGGTCGTCCATGTCCCATTCGTAGAGAGCCGACGAATCACATGGCCGCGAGCATCGGCGACGTACAGATTGCCTGCGGGATCGTATGCCATACCCGCCGGCTTCAAAACATCCGAAGACGCAATCGGGGCGAGCGTCGCGCCAGGCGTAATGACCAGGTCAGGTGCCTGCGCCATCGCGAGCCCACACGCCAAGGCGCACAGCGAGGCAATCAACGTACTTGTAAAACGGCCTGCAAAGCTCATCGTCAACGGCCAGAAACAAATTTGAAGCTTAGTCTAAATGCCTCGTGCTCTCGTTATCGTGACGGAAGTGTGACTTCTTCGCCATAGAGTGTCAATAAGGGATGCTGCAGAACCATTCGGTACTCATAGACCTCGCCCGGTTCTACCTTCGGCAGCTCGGTATGATACGTCCCCGGAGCCTCTGCGTCCTGAGAAGAGATGCCAAGCCATCCATGCAGGCGGGACTTCGTATCCTCGCCTGTAATGATGCGGTACTGAAACGCAACCTTCGCTCCCGGTGCGGAGGCATCGCCAGACCAGCTTCCGCTCAACGTGAACGATCCGTTCGCGCCTGCGACGGCTGGAAGCGTATGCACCACCGGAGGCACGAATGCTTCTTCCACCTCTGTCAGCTTGATGACCGAGGGATACGGCCAGACATCGCTGTCCTGGAGCCGCTGTGCACGCACTGCATGCACATGCAGACCATCCTCCTTCTGCTCGAAGGTCGTCTGCGGATGAGCCTTTGGCGCGTACTCTACCACCTGATCATTCTGTCCGAGGAAGCTTGCCTTCGTGTTCGCCGTGGCGCGGACAGTCTTCAGAACAAAGTCGCGCACGCGTCCACGCCGCCAGGTCTCCGGCGTGTCCACGATGACGTAGAGAGCTTTCTTATCCTTGCTTCGCGTGAACCAGTAATCTCCCTCGTTCGTCACCACCCAGGGACGCGTTCCGTAGATTGCCTCTCCGTTGATGAACATCCAGAGGCCGAGTGTCCGCAGGCGATCTTCCTGTTCGACCGGCAGGGAGCCATCCGGCTTTGGACTCACGTTCAAAAGGAGGTTTCCTCCACGCGAACGCGTATGAATCAGGATCTCCAGCAGATCGTGATCGCTCTTGTAGACATCACTCGTAGGCTGATATCCCCAGGACGTGCCCATCGTCATGTTGGCTTCCCACGCCCCCTTCAAAGGCGCGCCCGGAACGTTCTGCTCCGGTGTTTCAATGGCTCCGCGCGTCACGACTGCGTCAGGCTGCTCTTTCCATACGATGTCGCGAAGACCCTTCGCTTCTCCATCGAAGAACGCCATCGAGACCGTTCCGTACTTCGTCATAAGCTCCGTCATCTGCTTCTGATCGCGTGCCAGCAAACCCGGGTTCACGCCCGGCTGCACCTCTGGCACGAGCCTCTGGATCTGCTTGCCGTTTTCGTGCAGCCAGAGGAAGTCATCGGGAGAAAAATAAACGCCCGTTGCAATTCCCTGCTTTCGAAACGAGGTAAACAGTTCGCGGGTGATGTCTTTTCCGTATGGCGTCTTCATGACGTTGAAGTCGGTCGACTTCGTATCCCACATGCAGAAACCGTTGTGATGCTTGGTAGTAAAGACCATGTAACGGATACCCGCCACCTTGGCCAGGCGCGCCATTGCATCCGGGTCGAAGTGCGTCGGATCGAAGGTCTTTGGCAGCTCACGGTAGAAGCGATCGACGTAGTCATCGGAAGCACCAGCCAAGGAGTGGCTGATGATAACGCCCAACTGGCTGTCGATGCTCCAGTGAACGAACATCCCCAGACCCTGGTCACGGAACCACTCCAATCGCTCAGGCTTGTTCTGATCCGCGCTTTGCGCAAACGCTTCAAGGCAAAAAAACAGAGACAAAATACCAGCCAGATACCGCTTCTTCATTCCTTCTCCCCAACTACGCAAGTGCCCTGTCGAGATGCACGTACCCACCGTCCACCACGATGTTTTGCCCCGTCGTATGCCCCGACTGTTTGTTCGACATCAGGAAGACGGCCATCGCGGCGATTTCCGCGGGGGTCGTCATGCGGTGGCCGAGCGGAATACGCGACTCGATCTCGCGTACCTTGGCCTGTCCATCGCCCAGCGTCTTCACCCAGTTCTCATACTGCGGCGTCATTACCTCAGCTGGCACGACCGAGTTCACACGTATGCCGTCCTGGAACAATTCCGCAGCCCACTCCCGCGTGAGCGCCAGGAGCGCACCCTTCGCCGCCGCATACGCTGACGTGCCGCCCTGTCCGGTCATCGCAACCTTCGACGCGATGTTCAGGATGTTTCCCTTCGAGATCCGCAACGCGGGCAATGCAGCCTGCGCCAGTACATAGCTATGCAGAAGGTTGTAGCGCAGACTCTCCATGAATCTCTCTGGATCACCGTTCGCCAATCCGATCCCATCGTTCGTTCCTGCGTTGTTCACAAGGACGTCGACACCACCCTCAAGACCTACAACACTCTCCACTGCCGCGCGACACTGGCCTGGATCGGCCAGTTCTACCTCGATCAGCCGAAATTTAGCCCCGGAGGAGTTCATCTCGGAAGCCACTTCTTCAGCCCTGGCAGTCATCCGGGTCAACACCACAACAGAAGCGCCCTCCGCCAGAGAGGCTCGCGTAATCGCCTCGCCGATTCCGGAAGCGCCACCCGTCACCACGATTACCTTGTCCTTTAACCCAAGATCCACTGCGTACCTTTCAAGAACAATGGGCACCCGAAGTGGGTGCCCATTGTTGCAGACTTTGGAGCTTAGAACTGTCCCCAGAGCAGCTGGTTGTAAACGTCGTGGTGGAACTGCACCTCGCTCGGCTTCACAATCGTTCCGAGCAGACGTGCGCAGCGATCTGCGGAGGCCTGCTTCAGATCCGCATATCGGCCCTTCACATCGTCACCAAAGATCTTCGTCGTCCACTCAGACGAGCGGAAGTCTTCAATCGCCGTATAGATGTTGTCCGGAAGATACCGCTCCGCCTGACGAAGGTTTTCGATCTGCGCCGTCTCGCCATCCAGACCGCTCTTGAAGACTGCGTACAGAACCGCGTAAGGATTCGCATCCGGACCAACAGAACGAACCTCGACGCGTGCGCTCTTCTCATTACCGATCGGAATGCGGATCATCGAGCCACGGTCCGTCGCCGAAGCCTTGATCTGGTTCGGCGCTTCAAAGTGCGGATCCAGGCGGCGAAAGGCGTTTACGCTGGCGTTCATCAGCAGGCAGATGTCCTTACCGTGGGTGAGGATGCGATCCACAAACTGCCAGGCCATCGGAGAGATCTTCTCCTGGCCGTTCGGATCCCAGAAGAGGTTCTTCTTGTCCTTGGTGATCGAAACGTTGGTGTGCATACCGCTGCCGTTTACACCGACAACAGGCTTCGGAAGGAAGCTCGCCGTCATGCCCATCTGGGTGGCCACCTGGCGACAGATCAGTTTGTAGAGCTGGATCTGATCGCCCGCTGCAACCACTTCACCATAGGTGTAGTTGATCTCAAACTGCGAGGGCGCGACTTCAGGATGGTCCTTTTCGTTCTCGAAACCCATCGCGCGCTGAACTTCAGCAGTGGTATCGATGAACTCGCGAAGAGGATCGCCGGGCAGGGAGTGGTAATAGCCGCCGGAGTTCGCATACTCGAACGTACCCGTGAGGTGGTAGTTGCGCTCCGCCTCGACACCCTCAAAGAGGAAACCTTCTACTTCGTTTGCAGCGTTCAGCGTATATCCGTTGGCCTCAAACTGTTCCTTGGCATACGCCTTGAGAACGCCACGGAGATCGGCGGCGTAGTGTCCGCCGTTCTTGTCGATGACCTCGCCGAAGACGAGCACCTTGCCCGCGCCAAAGACGTCCGCAGGGGTCCAGTAGAAGGCAGACCAGTCGATGGCCAGGCGGAGATCGCTCTCGCGCTGCGCGGTAAAGCCGCGGATCGACGACCCATCGAATGTGAGGTTGTCATAGCTGCCGATCAGAAACTTCTTGTCATAGTCGAGCATGTGCAGACGGCCTTCAAGATCGCTGAAGACGACCGTTACAGCCTTGATGCCCTTCGTGTCCGTCAGATATTTCAGGCGTTCTTCCTGGATCTTGTCGGGTGCGACACGGTTCTTGCGCTGTTCTTTCGCCGCAAGGTTGAGCTCTTCCAGCTCTTCATAGGGCAGTTCGAGGAAATCACGATATTGGCCTGACATACTTCTCCTTTGTTGAGGCGCATCTCCAGAGCAGATTTCCAGGGATGCGGATGAATCAAAGTGGGTTTAGAGGTGAACCGGAAGAATCTGAGAGGTGTGGAGAACTCAAGAGCACAGACTTTCCCACTCCTCAAAAATAGCAGAAAATTCACACCGTTCAGCCCGTTTTCTACGACGACGCTCTGCCTGCTCATCTCACCCCCAAAACGTGTGATACTTCTATCGGGGCTTTGTGCGGTTTGCAGGCTACTGATCGCGCGCCGCGTCGCGCTTTATAGACTCTGGAGGGTCTTCGAGTTGGGTATGAACATGGTTCCCAAACGCCTTTTTTTCACCAAGGGTGTGGGCAAGCACAAAGAACGTTTGACATCGTTTGAGATGGCACTTCGCGACGCTGGTATCGCCGCACAGAACCTCGTACGCGTCTCCTCCATCTTTCCGCCACAGTGCAAGATGATCACGCGCAAAGAGGGTCTAAAGTATTTGAACCCAGGCGAAGTTGTCTTCGCCGTTGTCGCAGAGAACTCCACCCGCGAAGCACATCGCCTCGTCGTCTCTTCGATTGGCGTCGCCATCCCGACGGATCGCAACACGTACGGCTATCTGTCGGAGCATCACAGCTTCGGCGAGACCGAAGAGCAGGCCGGCGACTACGCCGAGGAACTCGCCGCAGAGATGCTCGCGACGACTCTCGACGTGGACTTCGACCCCGACAAGAGCTGGGACGAGAAGAAGGAGATCTACCGCATCTCCAACAAGATCGTCCGCACGGCGAACGTCACCCAGTCCGCCATCGGCGATAAGAACGGCAAATGGACCACCACCATCGCCGCTGCCATTCTCATCTTCGACGACGACGAGAAGTAGACCGAACACCAGCAAGCATCGGGGAGGCGCTGGCTTAGTCAGCGCCTCTTTCCTTGCATGGAGGTAGATCCAATGAATGAAGGTAAAACCCGCGTCGCTCTGATCCAGATGTCCTGCGACCCCGACACCAAGCTGAACCTCGACAAGGCTGCCGAGCGCATCTACGAAGCCGCCGCCCAGGGTGCGCAGATCGTCTGCCTGCCGGAGCTCTTCCGTGCCCAATATTTTTGTCAGCGCGAAGACCATTCGCTCTTCGATATCACCGAGTCCATTCCTGGCCCTTCGACGGACGTTCTCACGAAGGTGGCTCTGGAGACCGGCACCGTCATCGTCGCGTCACTCTTCGAACGACGCGCCCCGGGCCTGTATCACAACACCGCCGTGACCATCGAAAAGGACGGGGCCATCACGGATATCTATCGCAAGATGCACATCCCGGACGACCCTCTCTACTACGAGAAGTTTTACTTCACCCCTGGCGATCTCGGCTTCAAGGCCACGCAGACCTCAGCGGGCAAGATCGGCACGCTCGTCTGCTGGGACCAGTGGTATCCAGAGGGCGCGCGCGTCACCGCCCTCAAAGGAGCGGAGACTCTCTTCTTCCCTACGGCCATCGGTTGGCACCCCAGCGAAAAAGAAGAGTTCGGAACCGCGCAGTATGATGCCTGGCAGACTACGCAGCGGGCTCACGCTATCAGCAACGGAGTCTGGGTCTGTGCCGTGAATCGTGTCGGCCATGAGCATGGCGATGTGCTCCACAACGGCGTCATGATGAAGGGCCCGGAAGGCGCGGGCATCGAGTTCTGGGGTGGCAGCTTCATCGCGGATCCCTTCGGCCGCATCGTCGCCCAGGCCTCGCACGACAAGGAAGAGATCCTCCTGGCCGATCTGGACAGTAAGCTCGTAGAAATCACACGCCAGCACTGGCCCTTCCTCCGCGATCGTCGTATCGACGCCTATGAGGGCATCACCAAGCGGTTTCTGGATTAGTGCCGGACGCTTCGAAACCAAGTCCTACGAGAATGAATCAAAAGATGAAGACGACAGATCCGAACCCCTATCGCATGCCCGCAGAGTGGGCTCCTCACGCTGCCACCTGGATCGCCTGGCCTCATAACGCAGAGGACTGGCCCGGCCGTTTCCAACCCATCCCCTGGGTCTACGCGGAGATAGTCCGGAATCTCGCCCTTGTAGAAGACGTTAATATCCTCGTCAACGACGAAGCCGCAGAAAAGCGCGTTACGCGCATCCTGCTCCGCGCCGGAGCAAATATGGCGCGCCTGCACTTCCATCTCTGGCGGACGGACCGTATCTGGCTGCGCGACTCCGGCCCGATCTTCGTGAAGAACGCTACGAATGAGAACGTCATCACGGACTGGAAGTTCAACGCCTGGGCGAAGTATCCCAACCACCTGAACGACGACCGCATTCCGCAACACGTCTCCAGGGCACAGGCCGTACAGGCGCTGCAGCCAATGATTGGAAGCCACCGCGTCGTCCTCGAAGGCGGTTCCATCGATGTGAACGGTGTGGGAGCCCTTCTCACCACCGAAGAATGTCTTCTCTCCGAAGTGCAGCAGCGCAACCCCGGCATCAGCCGCGAGCAGCTCGAAGCTTGTTTCGCGGAATACCTCGGCATCACGCAGACCATCTGGCTCAACCGCGGTTGTGCCGGGGACGACACACACGGCCATGTCGACGACATCGCCCGCTTCGTGAACGAGACCACCATCATGGCTGCCGTCGAACACAACACTGCTGACGAAAATCACCTTCCCCTGGCGGAAAACCTGGATCGCCTCCGTGCCCTCAAACAGTTCAACATCGTCGAACTGCCGATGCCTTCTCCGGTTATCTTTGACGGCGAACGCCTGCCTGCCTCCTACGCGAACTTTTACATCGCGAACGATCTCGTTTTAGTGCCCACGTTCAACGACGCAAACGATCGTGTCGCCCTCAACCTCATCGCCGACCAGTTCCCTACACGGAAGACCGTCGGCATCCATTGCGGCGACTTCATCTGGGGCCTCGGCGCACTTCATTGCATGACCCAACAGGAGCCCGCCTGATGTCCGCCACCACCACTCCCTGGCCACCGCCGCCCGATATCGACTCCATCCAGGAGCTCGTTGCAACCGCTGATGTCGAAGGCTTCATCGCAGACGGTTCTCCCGCGGACGAGTACGAGACGGAAGCCGAACTCATCTTCAACGCGGTCGAGAACTTTCCTACGAACGATCTGATTCCGCAACACATCCTTCCCATCCTCGAATCGATCTGGGCCAAAAGTTTCGAACTCAAGGAAGATGAGATCGCCAAACGCGGCCCCGCTCTTCAGAGCCTTGCGGATCAGATTGCCCGCTTCTTCGGCCCGGAAGCACAGCCGCAAGTGCGGGGAGCGTAGCGCAGTTTCTCGGAGGAAGGGGAACAAATTACAGAGTCCGACGTATAAGCTGTTGACTCACCTTCCTTCAAAGATCTCTCCGAGGCGAACGCATGCCCAGGCTTCAGCTTCTCGCGTCAGCACTTCTTGCTCTTCCTTTGCTTGGCGCAGTCAACCCCGTTCCCGAAGCGCCGTACAAACCTGCCTATACCGAGTCGGGCGCGCTCAAAACGCCCACGCAGTATCGTGAGTGGGTTTATCTCACCTCGGGGCTGGACATGAATTACGCAGCGCGTGCAGCGAATGCTCCACCGCCAGATCACTCCGTCTTCGACAACGTCTTCGTCAACCCGGAGTCCTATCGCACCTTCATTGCCACCGGCACATGGTCTGATGGCACCGTCTTCGTGCTGGAAAATCGCGGAGCTGTCACCAACGTCTCGATCAACAAGGGCGGCCAGACGCAAGGCGAAAACATCACGGGCCTGGAGATGCACGTCAAAGACAAAGGCCAATGGGCCTTCTACGCCGCACAGGCGGATGGCACTGCAAAAGCCTTTCCCAAAACCGCGAGCTGTACCACCTGCCACGAGGCCCACGCTGCGGTAGACAGCACCTTTGTGCAGTTTTACCCCACGCTGCTCCCCATCGCGCGCGAGAAAAAGACGCTCAGCGCAAAGTATCTGCAGGAAGGCGCAACGCCTCCACCTGCAGACACTGGAAAGACACCTCTTTATGCTCCAAGTAGAGAAGAAAAGTAAAGCAAATAAGGGACACCTAATAAACTAGCAAATGTGATCGCTCCTACGTCGTTTCTCTATCTTGCGCCCGCATCGCCACGCAGAGAGGTGCTGGTTGACCATTAACGAGATTGAAACCTTCCGAACTTTCATCAAGGAAAACAAACGCGAGCGGTATCTTACGTTGCTCTCCTCAGATAGGGGTCGAGTAAAAGTCATCGCCTCACTTTCGCACACGAATGACTTCGACAAAAAATGGATTATGAAAATACTCCCCTCACAGCAATCCGTGGAAGGGATACTCGCGTTGTTGCGCTCAAAAGGCGCTCCTTTGCGTTGCCTTGTCACCTCCGAGTGGCAACAACTGGATCGAAAGGAATTAGATCTTGAAACGGCTTTAGCAGAAGTTGTGGGTTCTCAGATGGGAAGCCTTTTGACTTGTATCCCAAAGAAGCTAGCTTACTTTGAGAACGAAGATATCCGATTCATTCTTGAGCATGATGAGAATTAGATCCAAGAAGGCTCTCCGACTAATTGGCGGACTATCTTTGATAGTAACGGCGCTATTTTTCGTTTTGGCGGGCTGCAAACAGCCCGACCAGCCCCAGCCAGATCAGGAACGCTCCGTGCAACGCAACCGCCGTCCGCGAGAAGAGCGCTCGCGCGCTCCACGAACGTCCGTCGAGCGTGATCAAGACCACGATGTCACACCGATGGAACCGGTTCCGGTGAACTCCGTTCAGGTTCACTATGCGCCGTTCGAAAATCTCGAACGCGTCGACACCGATCTTCTCTCGCAAGCCCATTCAACCATCGATCTGGCGGCGTACTCGCTGACGGATTATGCCGTCGCACAGGCCCTCATCGCCGCGGCACAACGTGGGGTCCACGTCCGCATCTATCGCGACGCGACACAGGCGGCGGGCGAAACGGCCCACGCCGAAAAGAGTGCCGCCAATCCTAAGAGGCGGGCGAACCGCGATCCCGAAGACGACGTCCCGAACGATGCTGACAGCGCGGACATACTCCGGCGCCTCTGCTCCACGCCGAACATCACCGTCCGCATCAAGCACTCCCACACACTGATGCACCTCAAGGCTTATGCCGTCGACGGAGCCTTTCTGCGCACGGGATCCGCCAACTTTTCGCCCACCGGAGAAAAGCGTCAGGATAACGACCTCATCCTTTTTCATAACGCCGCCGCTGCCGCCCATTTCAGGCAGGACTTCGACCGTCTCTGGTCGCGTCCGGACAACGAGTCCGCCCAATGACGACCGAACAGGATATCGACTTTATGCGGGCGGCGATTGCGGAAGCCCGGGCCGCCGAGGCTGCGGGCGAAGTCCCCGTCGGGGCGGTCGTCGTTTCGCCAGACGGAGACATTCTCGCTCGTGGACAGAATCGCGTCATCCGCGATCACGATCCCTCGGGCCATGCTGAACTGATTGCGTTGCGGGCGGCGGGCATCTCCCTCCAAAACTATCGTCTCACCGGTTGCAGTCTCTACGTCACCCTCGAACCCTGCGCCATGTGCGCTGGGGCTATTCTGCACGCGCGCATCGCCCGGCTTGTCTATGCAGCCCACGATCCTAAAGCCGGGGCATGTGGCAGCGCACTCGAAGTCATGAATCATCCGAAACTCAACCATCGATGCGAAGTCTTTGCTGGAGTCCTCGCAGATGAGTGCTCGACTCTACTGCAAACATTCTTTAGGTCTCGTCGCTCTGTGGCTTCACCCGTTCTACTTGAAGAGTCAGCTGCATCTACAACAAACGAAGGTGAATGATCTGAACAAAATACGGCTCAAAACGCAGTGAGTGTGGGAAGCAATTTTTTGCATCTCATTTACCGGAGGGCATCATGTCGGATCAGCGTCTTGCAGGAAAAGTAGCCATCGTCACCGGGTCTTCCTCGGGAATCGGTCAGGGAATCGCCGTTCGTCTGGCGAAAGACGGAGCGGATGTCGTCGTGAACTACAACTCCGATCAGGCTGGCGGCGAGAGCACGAAGGACCAGATCGAAGCCTTGGGCCGCAAAGCAGTCGTCATCGGCGCAAATGTCTCCAAGCTGGATGAGATTAAGACACTGATCGACGCCGCATGGTCGAACTTTGGACGTGCAGACATTCTCGTGAACAACGCCGGCGTCGAAAAGGGCGCGGACTTCTGGGAAGCAACTGAGGCCGACTACGACCTTGTTCTCCAGGTAAATCTCAAAGGCCCCTACTTCACCACGCAGGCTTTTGTGAAGAAGCTGCTTGAAGCAAAGAGGCCGGGCCGCGTGATCAACATCTCGTCCGTTCACGAAGAGATAGCCTTCCCACACTTCGCCAGTTACTGCGCCAGCAAAGGCGGCATGATGATGCTAATGCGCGATCTCGCCGTTGAACTTGGTCCCTACGGTATTACAGTCAACAACATCGCGCCCGGGGCAATTGCCACTCCGATCAACAAGTCGCTTCTCGACGATCCCAGCAAGCTCGAACCGCTTCTCCGCAATATTCCGCTCGGACGCATGGGCTCTGTGGACGACGTCTCAGCGGTTGCAGCGTTCCTCGCCAGCGACGAAGCGGGATATGTGACAGGATCAACTTACGTTGTTGATGGCGGCCTTATGCGGAACTACAAAGAGCAGTAAAAGGTAAAATAATGGCTATGGATCTCAAGGTTTATTCCGCAGTCTGGTGCCGCGATTGCCGCGAGGCAAAACGGTTCCTCCAGAAACACTCGATTGCCTACACCGAAATCGATATCGAGCGTGTTCCCGGAGCGACCGACGAATTGATGGCCAACGTTGGCAAGAAGGCCATCCCCCAGTTCGTGATCGACGGCAAATGGGTCCAGCCCTACCGTCCCGGCCAGGGCTTTCTCCATGATGAAATGGCCCTTCTCTTCGGCGTCAGCGAAGTCGGCTAACCCTGAGGTACACCGCTCCTCACGCTGGGAGCAGATCCCGGCGTTTACTGGCGCTGGTAGCGGTTCAGAACGTCCTCGAGTGAGAGGACTCCTTCCAGTGCTCCGCGCATGGCCCGGTTGGAGACCGGAATCAGCGGCCAACGGCGGAAGTACGGCAAGGCGCTCGAGAGCATCTGGTCCGGAAACATCAGCGGAGTGCGCTCCGGTCCAAGTCGCTCTTCGAGCGTAAGTCCAGCTTCGGCGTGACTGGAATCATTCCCAATTCCCGCAAAGATCGTCTGAAGCTCCTGCTGTTTTGCCGCGTACCACGCGCCGTCTTTGCATTGGACCAGGACGGCGGGCGCGTCAGCGATCTCCTTATGCTGACCGACGATCTTCATGGAATTCCATATCGTCTCCGAGCCCTGCAGGATGGGCGCAGATACAGGTAGAAGTGCATCTTCAAAGCGGAGATGACTGTCTTCCCTCTCCTCTTCCATCGAAGGCAGATAGAGGCCGTCCTGGTGAGTGAAGACCTCAAAGATCGGTACAGGTTGGAGGCTGCGCGAGATAAGGTACGCGATGGTATTGGCGAGAATTACGGGAAGAATAATGGAGTAGTTGCCGCTGACCTCCAGCACCATAAAGACGGAGGTCAGCGGCGCGCGAAGGAACGCCGCAAACAAAACCCCCATACCCACAAGCGCATACGACCCCACGGAACCCGTGAGATGAGGAAAGATGTGGTTCTCGAAGGAACCCACAGCGGCTCCGAGCATCGCGCCGGTGAAGAGTGTCGGAGCGAACATACCACCGGGCGTACCGCTCGAAAACGATAGGGTCGTCGCGATGATCTTGAAGACCGCCAGGAGCAACAGCATCTTGAACGCGAACTGACCGTGCATGGCCTGATCGATGGCGCCGTAGCCAGCGCCCATCACATAGGGCAGGCCGAAGTAGCCAATGCCTCCGACGAGCGAACCGGCAAGGGCAGGCTGCATCATCTGGAACCATTGGGGCTGGCCCCGCAGTTTAGGACGGAGGTAGCCGAGCGCCTTGGCAAAGAAGAGCGAAGCCACTCCGCCGACGACGCCGAGAACCGCATAGGCAAGAAGTTCGCGCGGATCGCGCAAAGTCACAGACGGGATGCGGAACATCGGTTGCGCACCCCAGAACCAGCGCGCAACAACGACGGCAGATACAGCGGAAAGGACGATCGATCCGAGAACCCCGGCCGTCCACTGGCCGATCACCTCTTCAATCACAAAGAGGATCGCGGAGATAGGAGCGTTGAAGGCTGCGGCCAGACCTGCGGCAGCTCCGACTGGCGCGAGCATGCGCAGACGTTCACGCGAAAGACCGACGCTCCGTCCGATCTTGGAAGCGACGCCCGCCCCAATCTGCAGAGAAGGATCTTCCGGCCCGAGGGAGTGTCCACTGCCGATAGCGAGAGCCGAAAGCAGGAACTTTCCAATCATCGTCTTGATGGAGATGTAGCCATTATGAATGTAGAGAGCGGCCTTCGTCTGGTTCACACCGCTTCCACGAACCTGAGGAAAGACGAAGCGTGTGAGCAAAGCGATCACGATGCCCGCAACGGTAGGCGCGATCAGCAGTCGCACCTGGTGCGGGGCCGGAGCCGAACCAAGCAGAAGAACGCTGAGCCACTCGATGGCCATGCGGAAGGAAACGACGAGAAGGCCGGAGATAATCCCGATAAAGATGGAGAGCAGTAAGAACAGGCGTTCTTCACGCATCGCCGGTTGGACGACTCCGCCGCTCTCTTGCGGATCTTTACCGGCGATCGTCATCTTGGGTGGGCTTTCCATCAACTGGACTCCAGTACAGTTATTGAGCTGCGGTGTGGCGGCGGTTCGCGAGAAGAAGAAGCAACGCATCGTCCCCTGTTGGCGGGCCGCAGACGGGTGCTGTCTGGATCTCCGTATCGTCGATAAGCTGGGTCAGGCGATTTTGCGTCACCTCATCCTCCTCAAGTGTCCTGCGCGTCAACTTCGAAGAAGCCTCTGTCCAGGAGTTCTTCAGAGAAATCAGCTCCGGCGGAACGGTCGTCTGATTGCCAGTGTTGGCGGCGATGCATGACTCGATACGCTTGCGGGCAATGCTGGAGGCCGTAAGAAGGTGTTCTGTGCGTTTTCGCGGAGAGAGGTCCCTTTCAAGGGAGAGATCCAGAAGACGTTCAGAGTTGGCTGCGATCGTTTTGAGCGCGGTGCGAGTGGACTCCTCTGCAACCGTCGCCGGTTCCAGGCGAGCGGCACGGAAAGCCAGACTACTCGCCAGAGCATATTGCCCGGTGTCGTAAGTGAGCTGTGCCGCTTTACCCAGGGCAGTTAGATTCCGTGGATCTCTTGCAATTCCCTTCTGGTAGTAGAAGAGTGCGTCTGAAGGATCGTGGGCCTGGAGCAGCCTGTCTCCAAATCCGATGTCCATGTCCAAGGTTTCCGGGGCATTGCGAGCGGCAACAAGCAGCTCCGCGCGGGCTGAGGCTAAATCTCCAGTCTGAATTAGGAAATCGGAAAGCTCGAGCCGTGCGTCACGGCGACGTGTAATCGCGTCTCCGGGCCAACTGCCAAAGATGGCTGCGCGGTAGTAGTCGATAGCCTGCGAGGTATTCGCTTTTCGCCGCGCCAGACGAGCAAGCTGCAGATTGATGAAGCCATCGCCTGGTTGCGACTCCCAGAGATTGAGGAAGTAGTTCGAAGCCTCATCGATGCGATTTGACTCCGCAAGAGCCGCTGCCAGAAGCATCTGCCTGGGTCGGTCGTCCGGAGCAAAAGAGAGAGACGTGCGAAGTGCACTGACAGCCTGATCCGGCTTGCCGTTCTTCAGCAAAACTTCGCCACGGCTTGCCCAACGAACCGCAAGAGCTTCGCGGTGCGCCTCGAAAGAACGGAAGAGAAACGACGTGACCGCGTACAAGGCAACGACGACCAGAGACAAAGTGAGAAAGGTGAGGGTGTCCCGAAGGACGAGCTTTCGCCTGACCAGGCTCAGACTCGAGTTAAGCGGTTGTTCCAGCGACTTGTGTGTACCTTCATCCGTATTTCGCAAGTCCATTACACTAAAAGTGTATCGCGCTAAAGCGATGACGCATGAGATGAGAGGGGTTCTCCCGAGTGATTGACAGGTATACGCGGCCAGAGATGCGCGCGCTATGGAGTGATGAACGGAAGTTTCAATGCTGGCTTGAAGTCGAAGCCACGGCCAGCGAAGTTCTCGCCGAAGCCGGTATCGTGCCCACGTCGGCAGCGGAGGCTATCCGCTCCAAGGGCCGTTTTGATGTCGCCCGCATTCGCGAGATCGAGCTCGATACGCGCCACGACGTGATCGCGTTCACCACTGCGGTCGCTGAGAACGTCGGTCCCGAGAGCCGCTGGCTTCACTATGGCCTCACCTCCACCGACGTCGTGGATACAGCACAGGCACTCCAGATCAAGGAGGCCTCCGAGCGCATTCGCGCCGGCATGGTCGCGCTTCGTGATGTCCTTAAGCGTCGCGCACGTGAATTCGAGACGACGCCCTGCATTGGCCGTACCCACGGTGTCCACGCGGAGCCGACTACGTTCGGCCTCAAGCTGCTGCTCTGGTACTCCGAGATGGAGCGCAACATCGCCCGCTTCGACGCTGCGGCGGAAGATATGCGCGTCGGCAAGCTTTCGGGGGCGGTCGGAAGCTTCGGGCATCTCAAGCCGGAGCACGAGGAGGAGATCTGCCGCCGCCTGGGCTTGAAAGCCGCGGCCGTCAGCACACAGGTGCTACAGCGCGACCGTCACGCTGCCTACGTCGGAACGCTCGGCGTCATGGCCAGCACGCTGGATAAGATAGGCACTGAAATCCGCCATCTCCAGCGCACCGAAGTCCGCGAGGCGGAAGAGTTCTTCTCTGAAAAGCAGAAGGGCTCCAGCGCGATGCCGCACAAGCGCAATCCGATCACCTGCGAAAACATCTGCGGTCTGGCGCGCGTCATGCGTGGCAATGTGCAGGTCGCCCTGGAAAATGTTGCTCTCTGGCACGAACGCGATATCTCGCACTCCTCCGCAGAACGCATCATCCTTCCAGACACCACAACGCTCGCGGATTACATGCTCTCCAAGGCGACGACGCTGATCGACAAGCTCATGGTCTATCCAGCGCGCATGAAGAAGAACCTGGACAGCACCGGAGGTCTCGTCTTCTCCGGCCAGTTACTGCTCGATCTGAGCGGCGCAGGCATGTTGCGCGAGGACGCTTACAAGCTGGTTCAGGGAATTGCGATGAAGGCGTGGAAGGAGGATCTGGTCTTCAAGGAACTGGTCGCTGCTGATCCGCAGATCAGCGGAAAACTTTCTCCTGAAAAGATCGAGCAGGCCTTTTCTACCGATCGCCAATTGAGCAACGTGAGCAAGATCTTCGCGCGCGTTCTGGGCGAGTAACATGGGCCTTCCGCGGCAGCCTCCGGAGGGCGACACACAGTTGATCCAGATCGTCTCCGCTGCGCTGGCGGACTCCGTCCGGCGCAGCGGAGACTGGCTGGCGTGTCGCCCCGGTTGTTTTCACTGTTGCATCGGCATCTTTCCTATCTCCCCACTCGACGTCGCCCGGCTTCAGCACGGACTTCAAAACGCCAACCCACAGACCGCTGCGGAGATTCGCGAACGCGTGAAAGCTTCTATCGCCGAACTGGAGGAGGGCTGGCCAGGGGATTTCGCCTCCGGGTCGCTCGACGAAGAGGCGGAAGGCTTTGACGATTTCGGAAACGCGGCGGTCTGTCCCGTTCTCGATCCTCTGTCCGGAACCTGCGACCTCTATGCCTCGCGCCCGATAACCTGTCGAACCTTTGGCCCCCCGGTCAGAACTGTCGAAGATGGCCTTGGAGTCTGTGAGCTCTGCTTCATCTCCGCTCCGACCGAAGCGATCGCGGTGGCCGAGATGGACGTCTCGTTTCTGGAAAGGGAGCAGGAGTTGAGCGAAACGCTGGGCCACGAAGTCACCTGCATCGCCCTCGCGCTACGCGACTGCTGAATTAGTCAGCAGGTCCAAGCGTTATGGGCGCGGAAAGCGCATCCGGCGTCGGCATAGAAATAACCGTGGCCGGAGGTGCCGCAAACGCAGCTGAGGAAGGATCCGTTGGAACCGGATCCGGCGCGACCTGGCGGCGCATCAGATGGGCGGAACGACTCACCGGCCGGCTGAGAACGGCAAGCGTCTCTTCATCATCTGGAAGCCGCAGTTTACCGCCTGCGAGCCAGGCCGCAGTGATGACCGCTGTTGGAATGGGAGCGATTACGGCAAGAGGCACAACGTACTTCTTCGAGCGAACGATGGACTCCGTCACCCCGTCCACGCGGCGGGATCTTTGAATTGTGCCGGGGACCTGCGGAATCACAAACGTGCTGAAGGGCACCTCGGGGTGTTCGTTCGAAAAACGAACGAGGGAGCGCGCAACCTGCTTGGGGGTAGTTATTCCGATATCCGCAATGAAGTTCCGGTGAATCGCACCCGGATACTCGCGGTTGATAAATTTGCGCGAAAAGTCAGCGCAGTTTCTGAAGATGATGTTGAAGTGCGCAACGTTCTTGCTATCGTTGAACTTCGCGATCGCATCGGCGTCCTGCTCCGGCGTGGACTCAAGTTGAAAGCCATAAAGCTTACGGTCGTAGGCCGAGCCCACGAGTTGGATCCACTCTCCACCTGGAGCGGTGCCGTCTTTTTTATCTGGAGCGATACGTCGCAGATGATTCCGTCGATATTGGTCGCGGAGTTCCCTCTCCAGCGCTGGAGTTGCCGTGGTCGGCACCTGATCGAGGGTCTCCACCGCATAGAGATAAGGGATCAAGGGAATTGCCACCCAGTCATAGCCATCGACCTTGTGATAGCGGCTGATCACAGCGCCGAACTCGCCCTCGCGGCACGGACGCAGACTGGTTGGCGTCTGGGCGCAGATGTGATCGAGGTAGATGGCGGCGTGGCCGGTCGGATTCAGGTGTCCGAAGAGCCCAAAGGGTTCTTCCAGAAGAAGAGCCGTAGAAGCATGCACGGGGAAACTGGCAAGAAACACCAGCAGAAACGCTGCTACGCTCGCGACAGCCCGACGTTTGCTCATTGCGTTTCTCACCCCTTAAGACTAGACGCAATTTCGCTGCAAGAGTTCCGCAATCGAAAGAGGATAATAGGTTTATGGTAGTGAGCAAAAATCTGACGCTGGCGGTCACAGGTGCAAGCGGTGCCGTTTACGCCCGCGCCATGTTGGGCCTTCTGGCAGCGGATGAGCGTGTATCACGGGTGAATCTCGTATTTTCGGACAGCGCATTGCGCGTCCTTGCCGAAGAACTCGGCTGCGCAGGCCGCTCTCATGTGCTGGCATCCCTCCTGGAGACACCATCGGACAAGATCCACCTGGTGCCCAACGAAGACATCGGCGCTGGCATTGCAAGCGGCAGCTACCCAAGTTACGGCATGATCGTGCTTCCCTGCTCGATGGGTACGCTCGCTGGCATAGCGCATGGATTGGCGCAGAAGCTGATCGAACGCGCGGCGGACGTCTGCTTGAAAGAGCGCAGGCCCCTTATCCTCTGCGTTCGTGAGACGCCGTTCAACCTGATCCATCTGCGGAACATGACCCTCGCCACTGAGGCCGGAGCGGTTATTTATCCCGCCATGCCCGTGCTCTACACCAAACCACAGAGCACCACGGAGATGGCCACGGAGTTCTGCGAGCGTGTTCTGTCCCATCTCGGCTTAAGGCAACCCAATGCGTTTGTCTGGAAGGGCGAAAATCCTAGCGAGGCTTCGTAACTACTCTCTCTGTGTGGCTGGGCGCAACGCGCTCCCCGAGAAAGCGAATCGTCTCGGGCACGACTTCAGAAGAGCACTCGGCGGGCGCGAGATGTCCGCATCCACCCACGCCCACCAGAGCTGAATTCGGTAAAAGCGAGAACATCCGCTGGCCGATCGCGTAAGGAATCAGTTTGTCTTCCGTGCCCCAGAGAATGAGCGTCGGTTGCTGAATGGCGCTGATGCGGAAGTCGAGCAGTTCTCGACCGGAGAGCATCGACGCAAAGGAACGGGAGCTGATCCAGCCCACTTCCCTGTAACGGCGAAGCAGCCCCTTGGTAGCCCAGGCGGGAATATGGATGAAGTGGACATTCGGCTCGATGTAATTCACCAAGCGGTCGACGCCTGCCGCGTCCTTCGGCGTGAAGAGATCGAAGGGAAAGTCGACGGGAAAGTAGATTCCTGCAGGATCGAACAACACCAGGCGGTGCACGGCCTTTGGATGATCGAGCGTCATCTTGAGCGCGATCCATCCACCCATGCTCCAGCCCCCCAGATCGAAGAAGCGGAGACCTTCCACCTTTGCAAAATCGGTGGAGATCTGCGTCTCCTGTTGGAGACTGTAACTGGCGTCGCGCGGTCTATCAGACAGTCCATAACCCAACAGATCCGGAGCGTAGACGTGATATCCGGCGCGCGCCATCTCCGGAAGCATTGATGTCCAGTCTGCCGCGCTGGCTCCAAGGCCATGGACGAGAAGCAAAGGCGGTCGCTCCGGGGAGCCCGCTGGCGGAAGAGCTTCGTAGTAGTGGATCCGGTAGCCGTCTACGGTGACGTAGTGGCTCTGGACTCCGCTGCGGCGAAGGTAGAGGGCGCTTCCCTTTTGTATGAAATAGAACGGGTCATAGACGACCACACCGACGAGGAGCATGCCCAGAAGGACCAGACACACAAGGATGTAGGCGACGGTTGCCCGTCGGGGCACTTTCATCTCTACTTCAACGGACGGCCGAACTCTTCGCCATAGACCGTATGGCTAATGTCGAATCGCCCTCCATGATATTTGTCCTGCCCCTTCAAATGTCCGATCGTCAGAATAGAGACCACCCAATAGCTCATCGGAAGCCGCAGAATTTCGCAGACCTTATCCGGTTCGAAGCCCTCCATGGGCGCCGTGTCGTATCCCATGGCCTCGGCCATCAACATCATGTGCGTCTCAGCAATGGCAACCTGCTTATTCAGCCATCCATGCATCTGGTCTGCTGAGAGAGAAGATAGAAAACTGGCCACGGAGCCCTTCAGTTGAGCCGCGTAGCTCTCGGACATACCGCCTTCAAGTCCCATGCGGATGATCTCGTCCGCATCTCTCCGCCATGAGTCCGCATCACCGCAGCAGACGATCACAACCGAGGCTTCCTCGACCTTGGCCTGGTTGAAGCTTGCGCCTCGCAGCCGACGCTTCTGTTCAGGCGTCTTGACGACGACGAATCGCCAAGGCTGTACGTTGTAACCGGAGGGAGCGCTCAATCCAGCGCGCAGAATCTGTTCGAGATCCGCCTGCGGTATGGCTTCCCCCGTAAAACTGGGTGTGGCGCGTCGATCGCGCAAAACATCTGGAAGAGACTTGATCATTTTTTCCATCGGGCAGAAATAACTATAAACTCGGCCGGTCGTCTAAGGCGAAAGCCTTTGCAAACCGAATTTACAGGGTAAATAGCCCAGGGGCCACCCCTTTTCCGGAGGATCCTGTCAGAGCGTGCCCAAAAAGAACTATTGAAGGTTGGACATCGGCTCCTCACTCGCAAAAGGCGCGACATTTCCAGCCTGGCTGGACGCATCCGCAAGAATCCAGATCCCATGAAAGGCTTCTCGCACCTCGGGATAGGCATGGACGAAGCCAATGGCCGCTTCGCGGTTCCGCGCGCGGCCTGCGGTGGCGTCTAATGCCGCGTCCACTCTGAAGTGCAGAGCCAGGTCGATGGGCTGGGTGCCTAAAGAATCGTCCGTCGCGATCGACGTGATGCGAAGATCCGCTCCGTTGACCCCCTTGAGCGCAAGAGGAGCATCGTTGGAGACTCCCTGCGACAAGGCGCTGGGCGCGGCCCTCGCCATCTCGTCATTGAGCTGGTCCAGATGATTCGACGAAAAAAAGCTCACAGGCCGAAGCAGCAGGGACGCCTGCTGAAAGTAAATCCAGGCATTCATTGACTGCTTCTTTACGGCAAACTCCCTTGCAGCGCGCCAGTACCAGAGACCGTCGTGGCCAGCTGCGGTGGTTGCACGGGGAAAGAAGCCCGCAAGTCGCCAGGCACCGGCGATCTCCTGCAGAATGAATGCCATCTGCCAGGGGGAGGAAGAAGCTGCGTTGACCAGCGCAAAGGCATACCTCCCGGCAGGCAGCGCCGGGATGAGAAAGCTGACCTGCGCCGCCGAACGGTTGAGGGTGCAGAAGAACTGTCCATCCTGCAAAACGCCGTCCGCAGAAGTCTTAAGGTTCGACGCATCCAGCAGCCAGACGCTCTCCACGGTGAACTTAGCCCCGGCAAGGTGAGGCGATGCGGTACGCACGGCGGATTCAATCCCGCCGAAATCAGTTGCGTACTGCGGGATGGTCTGTGCACGGATCTGCGCGATTGCGGAGCTCTCGACCTTCTGCGCCAGACCTAGGGCCGCCGAAGCGATGCCGTCCCGGACCGTCACCGGCATGGCAGACTGCGTCGTACATCCGTCGGCGCGGAGACTGCGCGCCGTAGAAGCGAATAAGATCAGGAGAAGAAGAAGCAGGGTGCGACGCATGAAAGAGACCTCAAGCCAGAACATTGCTAGTCTAGTACAGCCACGCGATGCTGCACTGGCCCCGGAATCACAGGGAGAGCGTCCAAAGAATATGCGCCTCGCAGAACAAGTACGGAACAGTGTGCTGGTCGCCCTTCTCATCGGCACCCTGCATCTGTGCGCGCAATCTGTACCGCGTCCTCTACCGAGCACTGCTCCTACGAACACCGTTCCCAAGAATACTGCTCAAATCGCAACGGCGGCGCAGCCTCCTTCTGTCCTGCCCCCGCGCGTGGGAAATGCCACGGTGATATGGGAGAAGGGTCTTCTCCGTGTAGAAGCGCGCAACAGCAGCCTGAACGGAATTCTTCGGGACATCTCTTTGCGGACAGGCCTGAAGATTGTAGGAGGAGTGCAGGAAGACCGTGTCTTTGGCACCTACGGTCCCGCACCCGCTGCAACCGTCCTGCAACAGCTCCTGGATGGTACGAAGACGAATATGCTGTTGCAGAGCGACTCGGCCATGCTTCCCGTCCTTCTGACGCTTACGCCCCAGACAGGCCACGCCACTCCACCGAGCCCCATGGCCGCAAGAGAGGAAGCTCCGGACGACGATAACAGGGTATTTTCTCCAAATGGACCGCCGCCAGCAGAGACGCGGGCTCGGGATTTCGTACCTTTAGGTGCACCGGCATCGGGAGAGACACCTACCCCTGCCGCCGCTACGGACCAGCCTGCCCCCGACGACCAGAACGGCAATGGAGCGAGGACCCCGCAGCAGATCATGGAACAGCTGCAAAGGCTTCGGGCTCAGCAACAACCTCAAACTCAGTAGTTTTAGTTCCCAGTCAGCTGGGCTGACAAAGTCTGCGCCTCGCGCGAAGCTACGCGTTGTTGCGCGGCCTGCATGGAGTGGACCCGGAAAATACGAAACATACCCAGACAAATACCGTATGCGATCAAGACTCCAGCAGCGAGTGAGGCGAGAACGGCACTTACGAGAAGTGTGAAAGACACGGTTTAGAGCTCCTTGAATCGATTGCAGTGCGCAGATAAATGGATGGTCCGACTGCAAATTACGCTGCCCGTCGAAATCAAGTTTGCCGGTCACTTGCCCGGAAAGGAAGTACCCACAAAGATTCCTCCCCGTCCGTACGGTTATTCTATAGGGATGGTGCTGGGAACCAAAGCCGGCGGCGTGTAGGGTCTTCCATCGAATGAGCGTCACACACATTACTGTTCGCGGTGCGCGTCACCACAATCTTAAGAACATCAACGTCGCAATTCCACGCAACACGTTGACGGTGGTCACCGGCCTCTCCGGCTCCGGCAAGAGTTCCCTTGCCTTCGACACCATCTATGCCGAGGGTCAGCGTCGCTACGTCGAGACTCTGTCCGCCTACGCGCGCCAGTTTCTGGACCAGATGGAACGCCCGGACGTGGACTCCATCGAAGGCCTCAGCCCTGCAATTTCGATCGAACAGAAGACCACCTCGCGCTCGCCGCGCTCGACCGTCGGCACGATCACTGAGATCTACGATTACCTGCGCCTTCTCTGGGCCAGCGTGGGCCGACCGCACTGCCCCAACTGCGGTCTGGAGATTACGCGGCAGTCTGCGGACCAGATCGTCGAACGCGTCGTCTCGCTCGAACCGGGGGAACGCATTACTGTGATGGCTCCCCTCGTGCGTGGACGCAAAGGCGAGTTTCGCGAAGAGCTTGAGGCGCTGGACCAGCAGGGCTTCCGCGCTCGTGTCGATGGCCAGATGATTGAGATTGAAGAAGGGATGCGCCTGGAGAAGCGCAAGAACCACACCATCGAAGCCGTCGTCGATCGCATCCTGCTCAAGAAGGACGAAAACGGCAAGCCTGATACGCGGCGTCTCGAAGCCAGCGTGCAAAAGGCTCTGCAGATGGCGAATGGGCTTGTGCTCATCGGTATTCACGGCTACGACGAGACGCTTTATTCGTCTTCCATGGCCTGCCCCGAGTGCGGCATCAACGTGCCCAAGCTGGAGCCGCGTTCTTTCTCCTTCAACTCCACCTACGGCGCCTGCCCAGAGTGCAATGGACTGGGTTCTATCTATGACTTTGATCCCGCCAAGACCATTACCGACTGGAGCAAGCCGCTTCTCGATGGCGCTATGGGCCCGGGTTCAAGCTCAAGCTACCTTCTTCGCCTCATCAAGCTCGGAGCGGAAAAATACAAGATCAACCTCAAGCTTCCTTTTGAGGAGCTGTCGGAACCGCACCAGAAGATTCTTCTCTACGGTCCGCCGCGTGGCGAATCCGCCCGCACCGGCTTCCATGGCATCTTTTCTTACCTGCGCGATTCGATGGAGGAGTCCAAGAGCGACTCGTTCCGCGAGTACTACATGCAGTTCATGTCCGCGACCGAATGTCCGCAGTGCAAGGGCCAACGCCTGCGTCCGGAGTCGCTCGCCGTTACCGTGGAAGGCCGCTCCATCGCCGATTTCACCTCTCTTTCACTGGCCCGCGCCATGACTGCAGCACGCGCCATGAAGTTTGTAGGGCGCGAGAGGTTGATCGCAGACCGGCTCCAGCGCGAGGTGATCGAACGCCTCGAATTTCTCAACGCCGTCGGCCTGAATTATCTATCGCTTAATCGCAGTGCCGCGACGCTCAGCGGTGGTGAAGGCCAGCGTATCCGCCTGGCTACGCAGATCGGATCTCGTCTGCGCGGTGTTCTTTACGTTCTAGATGAACCATCCATCGGCCTGCACCAGAGAGACAACATGCGTCTCATCCAGGCCATGGAAAACCTCCGCGACCTCGGCAACACGGTGCTGGTTGTAGAGCACGACGAAGACACGATTCAGAAGGCCGATTACGTTCTCGATCTTGGTCCCGGCGCTGGGAAGAACGGGGGCGACTTGATCGCCGCGGGTACACCTGCGGAGATCATGGCCGAGCCGAAATCTCTCACCGGCAGATACATGGCCGGCGAAATCGAGATCCTTTCGCGGCCCGTTCCGCGTGCTCTTAGCGGAAAGTGGATCACCGTAGAGAACGCCCGCAGCCACAATCTGCAGAACGTCACGGCGAAGTTCCCTCTCGGCGTGATGACGGTCGTCACAGGGGTCAGCGGAAGCGGAAAGAGCACACTAGTCAACGACATTCTTTACCGCTCGCTGGCAAAGCTTCTCTACCGGAGCAAGGAAGAGCCGGGCCTGCATGGCGCGGTTCTCGGAGCAGAGCAGCTCGACAAGGTCATCCAGATCGATCAGTCCCCGATCGGTCGCACACCACGTTCCAACCCGGCCACTTATACTGGCGTCTTTACCGCCATCCGCGATCTCTTCGCCATGCTTCCAGACAGCCGGGAGCGTGGGTACAAGCCCGGACGCTTCAGCTTCAACGTCCAGGGCGGACGTTGCGAAGCCTGCCAGGGTGACGGCCAGCGCCGCATAGAGATGAACTTCCTTCCGGATGTCTACGTCCTCTGCGAAGTCTGCAATGGACGGCGTTACAACCAGGAGACGCTCAGCGTAAAGTTCAACGGTCACTCCATTGCGGATGTCCTCGATCTCTCCATCGCCGATGCGCTTACGATTCTGGCCGACATCCCCAACGTCAAGATCAAGCTGCAGACGCTGGTCGACGTGGGCCTGGGATACATCCATCTCGGCCAATCAGCGACGACCCTTTCTGGCGGTGAAGCACAGCGCATGAAGCTGGCGAAGGAGCTCAGCAAGCGCCAGACGGGAAAGACGCTTTATCTCCTTGACGAACCCACCACGGGACTTCACTTTGACGATGTGCGCAAGCTGCTCGAAGTGCTTGACCGGCTTACCGATCTCGGCAACTCGATCATCATCATCGAGCACAACCTCGACGTGATCCGCAACGCCGACTGGATCATCGACATGGGTCCGGAGGGTGGAGAGGGCGGCGGCACCATCGTCGCCGAAGGAACGCCCGAGCAGGTCGCCCGCGTGGAAGCTTCGCACACCGGAGAGTTTCTTGCGCGGCACTATGTGGCCCGTCCGGGAAGTATGCGTCCACCGGCGCCGAAGTACGAAGCTCCGGTTATTGTGAAGACGGAGGTTGCGAACGCTACCAAGTTTGCGCCTTCCGCCGAGGAAAAAGCGGCCAAACGCAAGGCGGCTGCAAAATCCGCGGCGAAGAAGAGCGCCGAGAAAAAGGCCGCTCGCGAAGCGGAAACCTCGGTAGCTTCAGCGAAAAAGGCTGCTCCTAAAAAAGCAGCGAAGAAGAAAGTGGCCAAGAAGTGAGCGATTGGAGGGACAGCTTCCACGACCGAAGCGAGATTGCCAAAACCGGCGAGGTGATCGGAGGCGATCTCGTCCAGGAAGCGCTTGCTGCCGAACCGGAGCCTTTGCCTGAGGATCGCCGCCAACCGCATCTTGGCTACGCGCTTTCGCTCGGTCTCATGGCCGTCGTCTTCACGCCGCTGGTTTTAGGTATCATCCTCGGCTGCGGCATCGCTACGGGCACACTTCCCAAAGATGCCATGCGTCATCTCCTGGACTTTCCCCGCGTCACGGTCTTCGCGAACCTCGCCGGGACGGCTGTGACGCTTCTGGCTGGATGGGCGATCTTTCAGGCGATGTGGAAGCGGCCCTTCTGGTCCGTCGTTCAACTGAATCCCGCCGCCCTTGAAGGACGTGCAGGCAAACTCTTACTTACCGGCTTGGCGATGAGTCTTTCCGCCTCTGCTATCGAACACCTTCTCACGCTTCCCAAAGAGATGCCCATCGAGACCTTCTTTCACGCGCGTGGTGTTCTCTGGATGTTGACCTTCTATGGCGTCGTTATCGCCCCGTTTTTTGAAGAGACGCTCTTTCGCGGCATGCTTCTTCCGGCGCTCGCCATCGCCTTCGATTGGTTTCGCCGCGCGCCGATTGAACCTGAGGACCTGTGGAAGCACGGCCTCTCGCGCCGTGCTGTGGCGCTCAGTGCTGTGTTGACCAGTATCGGCTTCGCCAGCCTGCATGCCAACCAGCTTGGCAACGCCTGGAACGCCGTTGCGGTTCTGGTCTGTGTCGGTATGGGCCTGGCGTGGGTTCGCCTTAAATACGACTCGCTCGCAGCATCGATCCTCGTTCACGCGGCCTACAACGGCAGCCTATTCCTCGGCATGTTTATTGCGACTGGCGGCTATCGCCATCTGGAAAATCTGACGAAGTAAAATCATGCTCATGGATGAAGAACGCAAAGCTCTCCTCGACCTCATCGCAGCCAAGAGCTTTCGCCTTGGCGACTTCACGCTCGCTTCGGGCAAGAAGAGCGATTACTACATCGACTGCCGCATCACCACGCTCGATGCCGAGGGCGGACGCCTCTCCGGCCTGATCCTCGCGGACCTTATCCGCACTCACGCGCCGGAGGCAGAGGGCGTCGGTGGTCTCACCATGGGTGCTGATCCGCTTGTATCCAATACAGCCAGTGCTACGGCTTGGTGGCACCTCTCGCATCCAGAGTCCCCTCTGGTCCATGGCTTTCTTGTGCGCAAGCAGGAGAAGGCACACGGTACCGGACGTCGCGTTGAGGGTTTCGTGAAAGAAAACGCGCCCGTGGTCATCGTGGATGATGTATGCACTACCGGCGGATCAACGGTCACAGCCATCGAAGCCGCAAAGGCTGCGGGCATGAACGTGGTCGCCGTGATGTGTCTCGTAGACCGGCAGCAAGGTGGCCGCGAGACCATTGAAGCAGCAGCGCCGGGCGCAAAGTTTGTCAGCGTCTTCACTGCAGAGGACGTGCGCGCCGTGAAGCTCAGCCAGGCCGACTCGGTCTAAAGATCCGTCGCTTCGCTTATGCTGACGCCTTCTTTGGTAAAGACAACCTTGCACTTCCCGCAGGTGGGGCAGGCTCTCCCCTTCCGGTGTAGTACCTGGGAGGTCAGAAACACTTTGCCACACGCGAAGCAGCGCACCGCTGCGTTATTGCCATACCAGTCCTCGTCCTGACCGAGGTTGTTCTTGTCTAACAGACGCATCTCCCGATATTAGACGGGTCCTGGCCTCTTCGCCCTTTCATCGCCTAAAATCAATCCATGGCTTCCGCCCGTGCCCTGGCAAACGAAATCAACGCCCGCAATCAATCCCGTGCGTTGGAGCACGATCACGACCAGACCTACAGCCCCGTTCCATCGATCATCTATCGCGAAGGCGATGGATCGCATGGCAACTTCTTTCCTGAAGCCTGGCATGCAATCCAGAGAAATCCAGCATGGCGGATCCGGCTTGAAAAGACCTACACCGCATCAGGACGCATTGCGCGGGGAAATGAGCGCTGGCGTGGCGAGCTCGAATGTGCAACCAGCAGCGACGCCCTCCTGATGAATATCTTCTGCACGCCTGCCACGCTGGAATCACACCGGCTGCGAGCGCTCCTCAACCTCGGTCCCGAGGACAAACCAGACTTCGGTTGGCGCAGCCGAACCCCTTTGCTGGGCGATTACGACGACCGCACAGAGATTGATATGCGCCTTGGCGATCTTCTGGTCGAGGCCAAGCTCTGCGAGGGTGACTTTCAGATCGGTCGCCCTGATCTGATGGCCCGCTATCCGCTCTTCGAAGAGACCTTCGACACGGAAGCCCTTCAGCGCAGACAGAAGAGCTTTCTCTCCTATCAACTCCTCCGCGGTGTCATGGCAGCCGTGGAACATGACGCGCGCTTCTGCCTGATGTGCGACGCACGTCGGACCGACCTGATCGCTCGCTGGTTCGGTGTACTCTCCGCGGTCCGCTCCAGCACCATTAGGTGCCGCCTTCAACTCGTTACGTGGCAGGAAATAGCGTTGTGCCTGCCCAGACCCCTGCAAAGCTTTCTGGCGGCTAAGTACGGGATCGGCGAAGGCGATAAAATAAAGAGCGATGATTCCTACACTTGAGTGGACCAAAGATGGCGTGCGCTTCCTCGATCAGACGAAGCTCCCGCTCGAAGAAATCTATGTAACCGCAACCGGCTATGACGATGTCGCCACGATCATCCGCGACATGATCGTTCGCGGTGCTCCCGTCATTGGCGTCAGTGCCGCCATGGGTGTTGCTCTTGGCGTAGAGCGCACGAAAGCGACCGACATCGACAACCTCACCAAGGAAGTCGAAGTGATGTGTGACGTCCTGGCAAAGACACGTCCCACGGCGGTCAATCTCTTCTGGGCTATCGAACGGATGCGTGCGAAGTATTACGCTCTCGCATCGCAGCCGAATGCGACCATACCGAAGATTCAGGCCGCTCTTATCGACGAAGCAAGGACGATGTACGACGAAGACATCACCGCCTGTAAGACGATGGGAGCCTTCGGTGCGGACCTCCTTCCGAAGTCCGGTACGGTTTTGACACACTGCAACGCCGGTGCTCTAGCGACCTGCGGCTACGGCACGGCGCTCGGCGTCATTCGCGCTGCGGTCGAACGTGGAGCCAAGATCGATGTCCTTGCGGACGAGACACGCCCCTACCTTCAGGGAGCGCGCCTTACCGCATGGGAGCTTCTGCACGACGGCATTCCTACCACTGTTCTCTGCGACAACATGAGCGGTTCTCTCATGCGCGCGGGCCGCATCCAGGCTGTGATTGTCGGCGCGGACCGGATCGCGGCCAATGGCGATGTCGCCAACAAGATCGGTACCTACTCTGTCGCGGTGCTTGCGAAAGAACACGGGATCCCCTTCTTCGTTGCGGCTCCCTGGTCCACCATCGATCTCGCCACGGCGACGGGCGATGGCATTCCTATTGAACAGCGCGATGCACGCGAGGTCACGCACTCCAACGGAAAGCAGATGACTCCGGACGGCTGCGGTATTGAAAACCCCGCTTTCGATGTAACTCCGGCGAAGTACGTCACGGCCATCATCACTGAAAAAGGCGTACTCCGCGCACCATATGCCGACAGCATGCGCGCCATGATGGAAGAAGCAGAAACGGCGAAGGCCTAAAGAGTGCGCCGCTCGATGCGCTGGGCGGACTGGCGGGAAAAATCGCTGGTCCGCGGCAACGCGCTCGTTATTGTGTCGGTGATTGTGGCCTTCGCGCTCTCGCACTTCCCATACAACCAGCCTTCGCTCTGGCTCATCCTTCCGACATGCGCTGCTTGCATCGGCACCGTCGATACGCTGCGCTGTATGCAGCCGCGATGGAGCTGGTATCACGGCGGCGTCCTGCTCTGTGTGTATATGGATCTGATGGTAGTTACCCTGATTCTCTTCTTTTTGGTCTACCCCTACCTCGGTTCGCGGTAAGCTGGCAGACACATGACCCAAGGAGCTTCACCATGCTGAAAGGTTTTAGAGATTTCATCCTGCGTGGCAACGTGATGGACCTCGCCGTCGCAGTCATCATCGGTGCCGCGTTTACCGCCATCGTGAACTCGCTTGTCGAAAAGATTATCAACCCGCTTCTTGGCGCGTTTATCGGAAAGCCCAACTTCGGTTTTCTCATCGCGCATGTGCACGGAGGCGAAGTCCGCTACGGCGACTTTCTTACGGCCATCATCAACTTCATCCTGATGGCGAGTGTCGTCTACTTCTTCCTTGTTCTTCCGACGCAATACCTTCTGAAGAAGTTCAATCCCCCGGCGCCGCCCTCCACCAAAACCTGCCCGGAGTGCAAGAGCGATATCCCGCTCGATGCGAAGCGCTGCAAGTTCTGCGCGCAACCCGTCGCAGCCTGAAGTTTTACAATTCCTTTGAAGGTCGAGCCCATGGCTCGGCCTTTTTCCTTGTAGTCTCTACTCATCCCATTCGACCTTCAGGAGATCTCTTCAACGTGTCTCGACTCTTCTCTGCTTCTGCTCGCGTCATCTCCAGTTTTTGTGTCGCCTCGATCGTTTGTGCCACCGGAACCGCGCAGAGCGCGCCGCAGAAGGTATTCGGTTATCGAGACTTCACGGAGCAGGCAAAGCTGGACGCAGCCTTCATGGCGGTTCCAGATGCAAAGCTGGCAGGTGCGCACCTGAAGGAGTTGACCAAAGCGCCCCACTGGGCCAGTTCTCCTGAGGATTACGCCACGGCCGAGTACGTCGCGGCGAAGTTCAAGGCAGCAGGCTTGGAGACAGAGATCGTTCCCTACCGTGTCTATTTGAATAAGCCCAAAAAGATCGTTCTCGAAGCGCGCGACGCTGAGGGCAAGGTCGTGATGACGGGGCCGACGAAGGAGCATGTCGACCCCGCGAAGGATGGCGGCGATCCTTTTCAGGACGATCCACGCGTCCTCCCCGCGTTCAACGGCAGTTCTCCCTCCGGCGACGTTACCGGAGAGGTCGTCTACGCCAACTACGGCACCCTGGCCGACTTTAAGACACTGCGTGACATGGGCGTCGATCTCAAGGGAAAGATCGCCCTCGTGCGCTACGGCCAGAACTTCCGAGGCGTGAAGGTCTACATTGCGCAGAAGCTCGGCATGGCGGGCGTGTTGATCTATTCGGATCCAGCGGATGACGGCTACGTCCGCGGCGATATGTATCCCAAGGGCCCTTATCGTCCTGAGACCGGCGTACAGCGCGGAAGCGTGCAGTTCATTGCAAAGTACACGGGCGATCCGATGACTCCTGGCGTAGCGGCCACGATGGCTTTGCCGGACAACAAGCGCCTCGCTCCGGACAAGCTCACGGAGGATAACCCATCCATCCCCTCCAACCCGATCAGCTACCACGACGCGCTCCCGATCCTTCAGCGCCTCGGGGGACCGGCGTCTCCCCGCAACTGGCAGGGCGGTCTTCCCTTCACGTACCACCTCGGCTCCACGGCCGCCGCCGGCACCTCCCCTGCGGTCAAAGTCGACATGCACCTGGAACAGGACTACGCCGTCCGTACGATCTGGGATGTCATCGGGAAGATTCGCGGAACGGAGGACCCGGACGCCTGGGTGGTCGCCGGAAATCATCGTGATGCCTGGGTCTACGGTGCGGTCGATCCCAACAGCGGCACAGCCGCCATGCTGGAGACGGTCCACGGCCTGGGAGAACTGCTCAAGCAGGGGTGGAAGCCAAAGCGCACCATTGTCATTGGAAGCTGGGACGCCGAGGAGGAAGGTCTCGTCGGATCCACGGAGTGGACCGAGGAGCACGCCGCGGAACTTTCCCACGCTGTGGCCTATTTCAACACGGATGTGGGCGTGAGCGGACCCCACTTCAATGCGGAAGCAGTTCCCAGCCTCAAACAGTTCGTCCTTGAAGTAACGCAACAGGTCCCCAGCCCTTCCGGCGGTACCGTCTACGAGGCCTGGAAGCACGATCAGCAGACAGGGGAGGACAATCGCGCCCGCACACGCTCCACGGCGCAGGGGCTGGCGGGGAGCGAAGTCCGAATCGGCAACCTCGGCAGCGGGTCGGACTACACCCCGTTTTTCCAACACGTCGGTGTACCGGCGACGGACTTCGGTTCAGGCGGAAACTACGGCGTGTACCACTCGGTCTACGACAACTACAACTGGTTCATCAAGTTCGCGGATCCTACCTTCGTCTACGAACAGCAGCAGGCACGTGTTCTTGGCCTAGAGATTCTGCACATGGCCGATGCGGATGTGTTGCCCTATGACTACCGTCTGTATGGGCAGGAGGTCGTCTCCTACATTAACGGAGCGGCAAAAGACGCCGTGACCGCAGGTGTCACCCTGGATACTACAGCTCTTATGAAGGCAGCGGAGCGCTTCCGCACTGCGGGCGAGGCGGTTTATACACGGCAGAGTGCACTTCCAGCAGGGTCGGTCGTCGCCTTCAACATAGGTCTCCGCAAGGCAGAAGAGATGCTGCTCAACCCGGCGGGTCTCCCGGAACGCGCCTGGTTCAAGCACACGATCTATGCGCCGGGTGAGTTTACCGGGTATGCCGCCGTCGTGATTCCTGGAATTACGGAGGCTCTGGATGGCGGCCTTGGCAAGCCAAACGGCACTTTGGCGCAGGCGCAGATCCTCATTCTGACCGAAGCCCTGAACCGTTCTGCGTCGATACTGGAGGACATTACCCGGTAGTACAACTTTGGTGACCAGACAGCGAAACGGATGTGGGATGTTAGTCCGTTGGTAAACATCGCATCATGGCTGTGTCTGAGGCTATTCCAACTCCCTGCCCGGACCAGGAAGTCACTTGATTCATGTGAGCCAACTTCGGACGCACCAGATGTGCTCCGCTCCCTGTCCCCACATCACCTTGCGAAGGGTGGCCGGGATGGCATTCAACTTCAGTGCCTCTCAGGTTACTCAGAACTTCCCACCGCAGCCGGACCAGTCCCCTCCCCCAGGGTTCCGCTTAAGTGAAGGCGGAAGACAGATCCTACGGATCTCGGATCTAACAACGAAATTCGCTTAACGCTCCGAGAAGAAAAGCCGCACTCACAAAGAGTGCGGCTTTTCATTTAACGCTGAGGCTTTTGATGTTAGTTCCTGAGAGCCATCTGCTCGGTAACGATCTGCGTCAGATCCTGCTTCTTCAAACCGTGAACCTGCTCGTTGTACTCATCCACCTTGCTGGACCAGTTCATGGAGCAGAACTTCGGTCCGCACATGGAGCAGAACGCGGCTTCCTTGTAATAGTCGTCCGGCAGTGTCTCATCGTGCATACTGCGCGCCGTGTCGGGATCGAGCGACAACGCAAACTGCTTGTCCCAATCGAAGGTATAACGGGCATGTGAGATCGCGTCGTCACGATCGCGTGCGCCGGGACGATGGCGGGCCACGTCGGCCGCATGCGCGGCGATCTTGTAGGCGATGATGCCGTCCTTTACATCCTTCTCGTTCGGCAGACCGAGATGCTCCTTCGGTGTGACGTAGCAGAGCATGGCAGCACCGTGCCAGCCGATCATGGCAGCACCGATGGCCGAGGTGATGTGGTCATAGCCGGGAGCGATGTCCGTGACCAGGGGTCCAAGCACGTAGAACGGTGCGCCATCGCAGAGTTCCACTTCCTTGTCCACCTGCAGCTTGATCTGGTCCATCGGGATGTGCCCGGGACCCTCGATCATGACCTGCACATCATCCTTCCAGGCCTGACGAGTGAGTTCGCCCAGCGTCTTCAACTCGGCAAACTGCGCCTCATCGGAGGCATCCGCCAAACATCCGGGACGCAGACCGTCGCCAAGCGAGTAGCTGACGTCGTACTTCGCCATTAGTTTGGTGATGCGGTCGAAGTTCTCGTAAAGAAAGTTCTGCTTGTGGTTCGAGGTCATCCACTGCGCAAGGATCGCACCGCCGCGCGAGACGATGCCTGTGATGCGCTTCGAGACCATTGGTACGTACTGAATGAGCACGCCCGCGTGGATCGTGAAGTAATCCACGCCCTGCTGCGCCTGCTCTTCGATAACTTCCAGGTAGAGGTCGATATTGAGGTCTTCCACGCGCTTCACGCGGGACAACGCCTCGTACAGAGGCACTGTGCCGATCGGCACGGGGGAGTGACGCAGAATCTGCTGGCGGATTGCGGGAATGTCCCCTCCGGTGGAGAGGTCCATGACGGTATCCGCGCCAAAATGAACAGCCGTATGCAGCTTGCGCAGCTCTTCGTCCACATTGGACGTAATCGCGGAGTTGCCGATGTTCGCATTGATCTTGCAGAGCGAACCCACACCGATCGCCATGGGCTCAAGCTCGGGATGATTGATATTGGCCGGAATAATCATGCGGCCAATCGCGATCTCGTCGCGGACAAACTCGCCGGTCAGCTTCTCTTTGTGGGCCACAAAGGCCATCTCTTCGGTGATCAGTCCCTTGCGGGCAAAGTGCATCTGGCTCATGTTCGTGTCGCCGGTGCGTGCAGCCTCTTCCTTGCGCTTGACGATCCACTCCGAGCGCGGCGTTGGCACGGCGTACTGTCCGTTACCGTTTGTGGAATGACCGTTGCCGTTGCTGTGTTCACTCATCAATGGGACCTCGTCTCTCGTGAAGATTCATCGCCAAGTATACGCCGCCCTTCGCACTCGTTTTGGGAGGCCCCTCCGCTGTAAACTGGAAGAGACATGAATAATCAGCGCCAGATCCTTCGGTTCGCGATCGCAGCCGTCATCATCGTAGGAACCGTAACGTATCTCGCGATTTCCGGTGCCAAAGCGAACAAGAGCTACTACTGCACCATCGCGGAGATGCACGGCATGGGCGACAAAGCTTACTCGCGCAGTCTGCGCGTAGCGGGCAATGTGAAGCCGGGATCGATTCATCGGATGGGCCCACGCGCCGATTTCATCCTGCTGGAGCAGGGTAAAGAGTTGCCTGTGAACTACATCGGATCAGAACCTCCACCTGACACTTTCAAGGACGATGCCCAGGCGCTTGCCATGGGCCGCCTGGGGCGCGATGGCGTCTTCCATGCAAATCAGCTTCAGGCCAAGTGCGCAAGCAAATACGCGCCAGCCGACCCAAAGACGCAAACAGCCAAACCTGCCTCTGCGGCGGCGATGCTCGCCACTCCGGTAGCGCGCTAGGCTAGTTCTTCGTCAGTTCCACCATGAAGCGGTACATAAACTCTGCACCGGTATCGAACGAAGCCACGGAAAGGCGCTCATCGCGTCCGTGCGCACGTCCCTCATCGATTTGGAATCCTGAGATGCCATAGCTTGGGATGCCCGCTGCCATGGTGTAGATGGAGTCGGTCGCGCCGGTACCCATCCTCGGCAGGATCTCGATTCCCTTCCAGAACTTGTCCGTGGTTCGCTTCAGTGAGCCGAAGACGAACGGATCGAGTGGTGGTGGAGGTAATGCCTTATCCTCCGGATCGTGCGAAGGCGTCTTTCCCTTCATATCTCCAAACTCGACTTCGACTCCGGGATCTCCAACTCTCTTAACCAGCTCCTCGCGCACCTCGCGTGCGGAGTGGCCGGGCAGAATCCGGCAGTTCACGTTTGCCTCTGCGGTCTGGGGCAGAGCGTTTTCCGCGTGGCCGCCGCGCAGCTCCGTGGCCACGCAGGTGGTCCGCAGTGTGGAATTGAATCCCGGATTTTTGCTTAACTGGGCCGCCGCCGTAGCATCCTGGGGATTTGCCAGAAGAGCCCGCATGGCGGCTGCATTCTCCGGAGTTTCCTGCTTCGCTCGTTCTGAAAAATAGTCTCTGGTTACGGTGTTCAATTCCACCGGAAATGGTGTCTCTTCGATCTTCGTGAGGGCGTGGGCTAACTCATAAATCGCATTATCCGGTCGCGGGACGGAGCTGTGTCCTCCCCGGTTCTTCGCGGTCAGGTGGAAGTCGAAGTAGAGCTTTTCCGTAGCGCCCACGCCGATGGCGACGATCTTGCCCTTTTCTCCCTGAACACCACCGGTATCCGGATTGATCGCGAAAGCCGCCTGCATCCAGTCCGCGTGGTGCGAAAGGAGCCACCTCACACCGTTGTCGCTTCCGCCCTCTTCGTCGGCGGTCAGAGCCACCACGATGTCACGGCTCGGCACATAGTGCGCAGCTTTCATCCTTAGAAGAGCAGCGACCACAGCCGCATCCCCATCTTTCATATCCTGCGTTCCGCGGCCCCAGAAGAAGCCATCTTTTTCCAGAAATACGAAGGGATCGACCGTCCAGTCCGACCGAAATGCTTCCACTACATCCAGATGGCAGAGGAACAAAATCGGCTTGAGATTGCTCCCGGGCTTGCCTTTATAGCGAATGAGAAGGTTCTTTCGCACATCTACTGGCCCATCGAGCAAGAGATCGGATTCGTCAAATCCTGCTGCCAGAAGACGCACACGCATCGCCTCCGCAGCCTTGGTCGTGCTGCCGTGCTCGTGCGTGGTGTCGATCTCGATCAGCTGCCGAAAGACCTCGCGCGCGCGCATCTGGTCTTCTGGAGCAGGCTTCAGAATCTGCGCGGAAAGCGACGCGGAGACGACAAACAGAGCCGCAGACTGGCAAAAAACTCGCATGGGATTCGCAGACCTCATCAAGACCTCACAGGGGATGCACTTTATACTCGCATGGAGGTCATCGTTGGACGCAGAAACACAGTTCGCCGTTGAAGCAGTTCGGGTTTCCAAGCTCTACGACACCTTCGCTGCCCTGCGCCACGCCACCTGCAGCTTCGCTACCGGAGGGCTGCACCTTATCCTCGGCGAGAACGGAGCGGGCAAAAGCACACTTCTACGGATTATCGCGGGGCTGTCTACTCCCAACGCCGGGTCTGTTCGTGTACTGAACCAGAAGCCCGGCGCAGCCCAGGGCGTTGCGTACATGAGTCATGCACCGATGCTTTACGACGAGATGACGGCCATGGAGAACCTCAGCTACTTCGCTGCGCTCTACGCGCAACCGAACTCCTGCGGATGCTCGATCTCTCCCGAGATGGCTCTGCGTGCCGTCGGTCTAGACCCGCATCTGACACGTCCGGTCGGGAATCTTTCGCAGGGTATGCGCCAGCGCGCCTCCATGGCTCGCGCTCTGATGGCCGATCCTGTCCTTCTGCTCCTCGACGAGCCCTTCAGCAATATGGATGTAGAAGGCGCGCGGCAGATGCTCGACCTCCTGCTCGACTTCAAGACGTGGCCTAGCCCTCTCGGCACACGCACGATCCTTCTGACGACCCACCAGGCTGACCTCGTCCTGCCCGTGGCGGATACCGTAACACGCATTCATCGCGGTGCCGTGGTGGTCGAAGCAGCATGAAGACCAATGCCGCACGCATCCTGGATGGCCTGAAGATTCCTTATCGGATGATCGAATATAAAGTCGACCTCGACGACCTCTCCGCACCAAACGTCGCCGCCAAGATCGGCATGCCGCTGGAGCAGGTATTCAAAACGCTCGTCTGCCGCCTGCAGGATGGCGAACACATCTTTGCGGTCGTTCCGGGCGGCGATGAGGTTGACCTGAAGAAATTAGCAGGCGCAGCTGGCGCGAAGAAGGCGGAACTTGCGCCCTTGGCGGAGGTCGAACCACTTACGGGCTACGTTCGCGGCGGAGTCACGGTTCTTGGAGCGAAGAAGCCTTTTCGCGCCTTCGCGGATGAGACCATCGAGCTCTTTGAAGAGGTCAGCCTCTCGGCCGGGATGCGTGGTCTGCAGATCGTGCTTGCCCCCGCCGATTATCTGCGCGCTACGTCTGCCACAGTTGCCGATCTCACCAAGGCCGTGCACGGATGAGATATCTCCGCACGATGCTGCATCATCTTCAAAAAGATCTTCGCCTGGAATGGCGCAGCCGCGATGCTGTCATTGGCATCCTCTTTTTTACCCTGCTGGTTGCGGTGGTCTTTTCCATGGCCTTCGACCCCACCGGCAACCCCACGCTGGCGCGCGAGATCGTAGGTGGCCTGCTATGGGTGGGCCTGCTTTTCGCGTCGATTACCGCTCTCAATGGAAGCTGGGACCGCGAACGACGGAATCACGTCCTCGATGCTCACAGGATGGCACCGGCTGCGCCCAGTGCTCTCTTTCTTGGCAAAGCGCTCGCAAACTTTGTCTTCGTCACGCTGGTGGAGTTCATTCTTGCGCCGGTCTTTGTTCTCTTCTTCAACCTTCACGTCCTGGGGCAGGCTTGGTGGCTCGCTGCGATTCTGCCGTTGGGAACATGGGCGCTCGTGGTGAATGGGACTTTTTTTGCTGCGCTGAGCCTTCGCACACGCAACCGGCAGATGCTGCTTCCCCTTGTTCTCTTTCCAATTACCATCCCTGCCCTTCTGGCGATGGTGCAGGCCACCACCGGCGTCGTCACAGGAGAGTTCGAACCCGATCTCTGGCTGAAGCTCCTGGCCGGTTTCGACGTCTCCTTTACGACTGCGTGCCTGCTGCTCTTTGGGGCAGTTCTCGACGCGGAGTAGGCACCTGATCTTCGATTCTCCTTTGGAGAGGTAAACTGGAAGCACGATGAAAAGGTTTTTCTGGATATGGTCCGCCGTCGCCGTCGCGCTACTGGCATACGGCTTCTGGCAGGGGATGTATGTCGCTCCCACTGAGGCCACGATGGGCCCCATCCAACGCATCTTCTACTGGCACGTTCCCATCAACATCTTTGCCGAGATCAGTCCCTACGTGAACATGTTCTCGTCCATCGCTTACCTGCTCTATCGCAGCAAAGACATGCACAAGGCGATGATCGCCGATGCCCTTGCACTGGCATCTGCGGAGGTCACGGTCCTCTTCGTCAGTCTTGGCCTGATGAGCGGCATCCTCTGGGGCCGTCCCGCCTGGGGTATCTGGTGGGCATGGGATGCGAGAACAACGACTTACCTTCTTCTCTGGCTGCTTTACGTGAGTTATCTCCTCGTTCGCCGCTATACCAGCGGTGTGCAGGCTTACACGCTGGCTGCGGTCCTCAGCGTCTTCGCCGGTATCGATGTTCCGATTGTCTATAAGTCGATTAGCTGGTGGCGTACGCAGCACCCCGCCCCCGTGCTCACCGGAGACGGATACCTCGATCCCGATATGAAACGCGCTTTCGCCTGGAATGCTCTGGCCTGGATTATGTGGGGCACCTCTCTCGTTTGGGCGCGGTACGCCATCATCCGACGGGAACAGAAGATCCGCGATGCTGCGGCTCTGGAAGCGATGGAGGCCTAGCATGGACAGCAACTACGGCACCATGGGAACACAGTTTCTGCACATCACCTACGCCGCCATCGCCATTGCACAGATCGCGTACGTGAGCTGGCTCGCCTATCGCTGGTCGCGGACGACGAAAGGCCGTTAGAAGATGAAATGCGGTTCCATTCTTCTCGCGGCTACACTTGTCCTCACGGGATGCAAGCACCGCGGCTTTCCTGACGTTCCGTCTGGATATCGCGAGTTTGCCTACGTCTCCAACGGCGCCAGCAATACGGTCAGCGTGCTGGATCTCGTCTATCTGCGACAGGATCGCATCCTCCGCGTGGGCCATCAACCAACGGGCGTCACGGTGAATCCGAAGACGAACGAGGTGTACATCGTCAACACGGGCGATGGCACGGTCTCCGTCATCAATACGGAGAAGAACGAGATCGTCTCCACGATCGGCGTTCATTCCAAGCCTTTTTCTATCTCCGTAGATCCGAACGGCCGCTTCGGCTATGTGGCCAACTCGGGAGCGAATAATGTCAGCGTGATTGATCTGGCCAAGCGTCGCGAGATCGCCGTCGTCGGCACAGGCGAGCAACCTGGTTTGGCCCGGGTTGCGCCGGATATGCGCACGCTCGCCGTCACGAATCGCCGCAGCGGAAGTGTCTCCCTTTATGATCTCGATCCAAATTCCGCAGAAGCACTTCGTCCGGATAACAACGACGACGAACCAATCAAAGCCCCGCATCTCCGTGCCAGCTTCGCTGGATGCCCTGGCGTGACGGATGCCGTGATCCTTCCGGACTCCTCCAAGCTCTTTGTTGCCTGCTCCGGAGGCCACCAGGTTCTATCGATAGGCCTGGCTGCCGCGCCGGGCTCATGGTCCGCCAAGCAGGATGCGGGAACGCTTACGGACCGCCTCCTTGCACGGCTGGATGTAGGCAAAACGCCGATCCATATCGCGCTCAAGCCGGATGGGGGCGAAGTTTTCGTCTCTAACTTCGACTCCGACTCGATTACGGAGATTTCGACGACCACGAACGAGGTTGGCGGAACGTATATGATCGGCCCCAAACCGGTCTTTGGAGTCGTCAGCGCGGACAACACCACGCTGTGGGTCTCGAACTTCGGTGCCGATTCGGTCAGTCTTTACTCGATCGACGACGGAAAGCGTATCGGAAGTGTCCATACCGGTCCAGCTCCGGATGCACTAGCTTTTTCAGCGGACGAGCATCTTCTTCTGGCTGCGAATACAGGTACGGGAGACGCTGCGGTTCTTCGAACGCAGGATCGCGATGGAAACCCAGGCCTCTTCACCATGCTACCGACCGGAAATCAGCCGAACGCCATTGCGGTCAAGGCATTCAAGCAAAAATAGTTACGCCCGCGCCAGAACGAGGGTGATGTCGTCCGGCTGCTCGTCTGCGCCGATCCAGGCGTCCAGAGCGTCCAGCACCTGCGCTGCGATCGTGGCGAGAGGCTGGTCGCGCATCTGGTGAACGACTTCGATCAGGCGCTCTTCGCCGAACTCGCCGAAGTCGTTCTCCGGCTCCGTTACGCCGTCGGAGAACGCGATGAGGAGGTCGCCGGGGCTGAGAGTGACAGTCTCCTCGTCATAGTGCATCCCATCCATCAAGCCCACGACGGTGCCGCCCTTGGTCAGGCGGCGGACGTTTCCATCCGCGCAGAGGACGATTGGCGGCAGATGACCCGCATTGGAGCAGGTTAGCCTGGAGGTCTCCACGTTGTAGTGAGCGAGAAACAGGGTCGCATATTTTTCCGGTTGCGTGCTGCGATAGAGATGCCGGTTCAGCAGCGCCAGGATGCGGCCTGGAGATTCGAAGACCTCACCCCCATCGGTGATGGCCTCCTCTCCACGGGGCGCGTTGAGGCTGGAGAGCATGCTGCTACTGTAGACCAGCTCTTCCGTAGCGAATCGATACGCACGGACGGCGGAGTGCAGGTTCGCCATCAGCAGCGCGGCGGAGATTCCCTTTCCGCTGATGTCGCCCAAAGCAATTCCGACCCCCGTGGGGGCATTCGCATGCTCCGTGTCCCGGTGAAAGACAAGGAAGTCATAGTAGTCTCCGGAGACGGAGCGCGCAGGCCGACAAACTCCGTAGAGATCCAACCCCGGCACACAAAGCTCGGCCACCGGAAAGAGATTGGCTTGAACCTCCTGGGCAATCGAAAGCTCACTCTGTAGGCGTTCTTTCTCCTTCTGCTCGTCCAGCAGGCGACCCAGCGATGCAGACATGCGGTTGAACGAACTGCAGAGATCCGCGACCTGGTCGTTCCGCCGTACGTCGATGCGGTGCTGAAGGTCTCCCTGGTCGATTCGCACCGTGGCATCGTAGAGAGCTTCGACCGACTCCGTGACCGTGCGGCTCAGCCGACGCGCCATCCAGAGCGCGAAGATCTCCAGGAGAGCAAAAAACACGCAGACTGCGATAAAGACGAAGCGCAGAAGGCTTGTACTCCGACCTGTCAGCGCAGCCCCGAAGAGCTGCCGGTAGAGCACAGAGGGCCGGGATTGCACGTTCAACGGAACGACGGTGGGCGTTCCATCGTCCCACTGCAGCGTAGGAACGGTCGAAAAGAAGCGGACGGTCAGGTCTCCGGCATTCACCTTGGGAGGCATGTCGCCTCCGGCGATGATGGAACTCTTTACATCGGCGCGTCTGATGACTTTCTCTTTGGGAGTGTTTTCGCTGTCGTCGGCTTCGCGATTTGAAAGTCCCGGAATAACGCTGGCGGATCCGAGGTCTTCGGCAACTGAACCCATGAGCTTTCGGTCTACCGGTACGCTTGCAATCACGATGAGCGTGCGGCCTCCGGGCAGCCGTCGCCGATCGATCGCCGCCAGCGAAAGGTGATCGCCGTCCAGGACCAGCGCGTGTGCCTCGTCTCTCTTGCCCTGCAAGAACCACTGGGGCAGCCAGAGCGGTGTGCGTGCGTGGCCCATCGCGCCGTGCATTCCGACAGCGCGTCCATTCAAAAATACTGCGGTCTGGACAGGGAGCGCGGCAGCCTCTTCTTCCGGCGTCGTTGCTGGAATCTCTTCTTCCGTGGGAGGCCTACTGTTTCCGGTAATTAGATTTGCGATGTGGGCTGTAGTCGAGGTGTTCTCCATCGCTACGCGATCCAACTTCCCTTCCATCCGCGCCGTCACCAGGTGAATCGCAAATTGTCCGGCGGCGACGTACGCCGCCAGGCCGAACAAAGCGCAAAACAGCACGACCGGTGAAAGACCGATTAACAGATACGTCAGCGTGAGCTTGTTTCTAAGACGCCACAGCATCTCCCCACGGGCATGGCGGTAAAGCACTGGCATGCCCACGACCACGATTGCGAGAAGCAGGGGCCATTCTAGCCAGCTCACCCAGCCGCCGCCCATTCCTGGCACCTGCCCCAGGGCCAGGCACGTAAGAAAACCGGCCGTCATCCAGCCGACCGCCTGGACACGCGGGCTCCATACCGTCGCGCCTCGTACCGGACTATTCCTTTGGTTCTTCAGACCCATCAGGCTTTCGTCTCTTGTTCTTTCGCCATCTTTAAACCGTGCCGTGTCGCAGAAAAATGTGCCCCCGCCAATAGCAGAAGCCCCGACAGAAATGCCCACATCATCAGGCCTACGGAGATATAAAAGGGGCCGTAAACCCTCTGAAAATCAAGCCACGGGAGTACATGGATATAGAGTTCCTTGCAGGCATCCCAAAGCAAACCAATCACGATTGCCGTGGGCAGAACCGCCATGGCGGGAACCTTGCGATTGGGCAGAATCCAATAGATCAGGAAGAATAATAAAATTCCAGCCAAAACCGCCAGCAGATGCATGAAGTTTTGCGAGACCACACGGTATGTCGCGTTCTGCGTATGGCCAAAAAAGAGATACGCCAGGAGTGTCTGTTGACCCGCAGTAAACGCGATGGATGCCATAGCCAGGGCTCCTACCGCGAAGGCCAGACCGAGAGAAACGATCTGGTTCTGCAGGTAGTTGCGGTTCTTTTTTACGTGCCACACATTGTTCAGCGCGACCTCGAGCGGAAGAAAGACGCCGGTCGAGCTGAACAGAAGCATGAAGACCGAGAAGATCTGCACACCCTTCTGTGGATGAGCGAGGAGTTGCATATTCCGCATTACGAAATCCTGCCCGGTCGGAAGGAAGTAGTGCATCATCTCCCCGGCAACGCCCTCCATCGCGGCGGAGTGAAAGACCCTTCGGGAGAGCGTCAGGAGCAGCACGATAAACGGGAATAACGACAGGATCACATTCGCCGCGACCGAGAATGCATAGGTATGGACGTCAGTTTGCCCCAAGTAGTGCAGCAAGGCAAGAAACTGGCCACCCGATCCGGTTTCGAGCGGCACCGGAAACGGTACGCGCTCTCCTGGAGCCTCAGCCACGGCAGCCTTGGCGGCTGCAACGGCAGCGACTGCGGGTGTCAAGGGATCCGGGACGGGAGCGACACGCGGCACATCTTTCGGATCGTCGGGAGGTGGCAAGATCGAGGGCATAAGGTAGTTGCGGACACGCGTTCATACCGCGCTGATGCTTGTATTGATCCTAATGTTGAGACTTGTTCTGAAACGAGTGCGATACGTGTGTCGATGCTAGCAGAGCAGCCCCTCTCTGGACTTCCGCTCGATCTCCGCGATCGCCCAGGTTGCCGTCTCCGCCAATACCTCATCCTCCCCGGCAGCCCATTCCTTCAGCTTCGGGAGAAAAGCGGCGTCTCCGCTATTTCCCATTGCGATGGCCGTGTTGCGATGAAGCCGCTTCCGTCCCGTCCGTTCCAGGGGCGAACCGCGAAAATGAGCACGGAACTCGGCATTTCCCATCTCCGCAATCCAATGGAGAGATGGATTGATCAGTTCAGATCGCGCGTTCATTCCTGCATCTCCTCCAACGGGAGCCTTTCGGTTCCACGGACAGACATCCTGGCAGATATCGCATCCGAAGACCTGTCGCCCCATGGGCGCACGCACCTCCTCGGGGATACTTCCCTTCTTTTCAATCGTGAGATAGCTGATGCAACGTCCGGCATCCATCTGTCGCGGAGCGATTAGGGCGTGCGTAGGGCATGCGTCGATGCACCGAGTGCAGCTTCCGCAGCGATCCGCCGCCGGGCCCAGCACAGCCCCGGCCTGCACCTCCAGCGAAGTTACGATCACACCCAGAAGCAGCCATGAACCCTGTTCCTGAGACATCACGCAGGTGTTCTTTCCGATCCATCCCAGGCCTGCAAGCTGCGCAAAGTGCCGCTCCACAAGTGGACCGGTATCTACATAGCTCCGGGTTTGCACACCGGGAGCGGCGTCCTGGATCGTCCGTTCCACGGTACGCAGCTTCGCCAATAAGACGTTGTGATAATCCGTGGGATTTCCCCCATCGCCGCTCCATGCGTAACGGGCAATCCAACCTTCGGAGGTTTTTGCCGGATCGATCGAACGCGGCGCCGCGGCGTTGTAGTTGAAGGCGCACAGAACTACCGACCGAGCCCATGGAAACGCTGTATGGAGGGATGTGCGGAGCATATTGCCCTGTTCGTCCGCGCGCTGGAGGTAGTGCATCTCCGCCCCGCGTCCCTGCGCGATGAAGGCGAGAAAGCGTTCGCGCAACAGTCGCTCAGCGTCCGAACCAGCCTCGGGAGCGGGAGCAATCGCAGCGGAGTGAAAGCCTGCCTCGAGAGCGCGCGCTACGATCTTCATCCGCAACGGTTCATCGAGGAAGGCCGCGCCTGGTCCGATTACGGTCTGAAGAAGTTCCGCCACACTTCAAGAGTAACGGCACACCGTGCGGCGTATGAACTCTTAGAGACGATCCTTCAAACACAAGGAAACGTTCGAGCCGGGGTTAGTCTCACCGGAGAACTTCAATTGTCGGCTGAGCGAAATGGCGGAGAGGGAGGGATTCGAACCCCCGGTACCCGCGAAGGTACGTCTGATTTCGAGTCAGGTGCATTCAACCGGGCTCTGCCACCTCTCCGTCTCTCCAGTCTACCGTGAATGTGCGTAAGGGAAAAGGGGTTACGAAAGGACATGGCCACGCCGCGTAGAAAACTGCGGCGTGGCCATCGTATTTGCTCTTGCGGATTAGGAGCTTTAGACCGCGAACCCCAATCTGCGACGAGCTACTACCGCAACGGCGAGGATCCCGGTACTAAGCATGAGCAAGGTGCCTGGCTCCGGCGTAACTGCGGCGGGGGCAGGGTCGTTGTACATCGTGTCAGCAAAGGCATCAATGTTGATCTGAATGGGAGAGTTCAGACCCAATGTGCCACCCTGGGTGGAATTGATTACGAGAATGAGATCCATTCCCACTGGAAGGACCACCTGGAAGTCGCCCCCGGTCCCGGTCTGAACATTTCCGCTATAACCTCCATCTCCAAGCCAGTTGGCCGCTCGATTGTTAGGGTCATAGCTTCCGGAATAGGCCGAGATAAACGTGTTAACACTGTCGTTGGGATCGAAGGATGTGATTTCAACGTAGGGTGCGCCGGTGAAGAGAGACGTCGAGAAGGAGATGGCCCGAAAATAGTACGTCGTTGCTGTGTTGATAGCACCGGGATAGGTTTCAGTACCTGTCCAGTCCTGTGGGATACCGTTGCGCGAGGGCCTGCCGAGTTGAGTAGAATCGGCGGACGTGACGGACGTTGTGAAAGAGCTGATGCTCTCTGCCCCGGAGCTCAAGGTGAAGAGCAGAACCAGGCAGGCAGAGAGGACGAGATAAATACGCTTCATCGGATTCTCCTAATCTTGAATCGGTAAGTGGGTCATGGATCATCTCTTCGAGGCTGGAATCTTTATGCAGCCGAGGCTAATGGATGGACTGAGCCGCCTGTATCGCAGGCAGCGCCATGAGAATTCCGAATCCGCTGTCACGATCGACACCGGCTGCCATGTTGTCCAATGCCGTGGAGGTGAGAATCTGGCGTATCTGAAGATTCGTCAGGTTGAGATTCGCCGATTTGACCAGCGCAGCGAGCCCGGCTGCATGGGGCGCAGCGGCAGAGGTCCCGTAGAACGGATTGAACCCTGGTGTTTTAACGGTTACACCGTCGGCGGCGGTCGCGTCCGGCTTTTGCAGGGTGGTTCCACCGTTTGTGGAGAAGAGAAGGTTACCGGGTGTAATGGCAGTTCCAGCGGGCGTATAGAAGATTTTGCGAGGTCCGTCTGAACTGAACGTTTCGATGGGATTAGCACTTCCGCCGACGAAGAGTTTTGGTCCGGTGTGAGCGCTGTTCCAATAAGTAGCCGCCATGGTGATCGTGCTTGCGGCTGCGTTATGGCCGTATGTGGATCCAGCGGTCTTGATCGCGAGCTGTCCGCGGTTGGTATCGACTCGTAAAGCTCTCTGAGTTCCGTCGTAGAGAACCACCACGATGCGCTGTCCGGCCGTGAAATTACCAGAGATTGCCTCGAATGGATCCTGCGTGCCGGTTTGCGCGGCACCCGAAGCTGCTACGAGGTTTGTACCCGCTGCGTTAAGCAGATACAGGTCGTAGTCGTTGGCAGATCCTCCCAACGGATCCGACCACTTCAAACTGATGAAGGTCGAGGCTGCGGTAAGAGCGTCATAGTATATGGGGCTTCCACCGCTTCCGAAGTTATGGAGCGTTCCAGCACCTGTCAGTGCGCCGCTCCCTGAAGCTCCTGCCAGAAAGTCTCCCTCCCAGGTTCCGGACGTGCCAAGGGTCAAATTGCCGGAGTTCGCCGCGGAGGAGAAGTACAGGGCGCCGTCTGCCGTGACGTCGTTGACGGCCTTCGCTACGGTACCGTCCTGAAAGGCACCTTCCGCGAAGTAAGTCACGTCGTCCACGATGATATCGCAGTGATAGGTAAACCGTAGGTCTCGGATATTTGCGGCAAACTGCGCTTGAGATGGATCTGCCGTAGCGAAGAAGAGCTTCGCGTCAGGAGCCATGTCGTGAACAATCTCCATCATGGCCGTTCCCTCGTCTGCACCGCTGCCCTGCTGACCAGGGAGAACCGTGGTATCTGCGGGAAGGTCCCCGCTGGCGATGAGTGCCGTGACACGAGCCGCAGTCGCACTGTCTGAGAGCACGCCGACACGAACGCCAGCTCCGGTAACGCCTGAGGCAATCGCCTTGTTTGCCCCGTGCGAAACATAACCCTGGGACGTGAGCGAGCCTACGTTCGTGGTGTAGCGCTCTGGTTCATGGAGAGACGTAACATCACGTTGGCTAGCCAACTGGAGCAACTGACCCGACAACACGCGTGCTCGGATTCTGCCAGAGGCGATCGCCGTCTGGGGGATCTGACCATTGACCTTATCGACTCCGGCAAGGGCGGAGTTTGAGAGAAGGGTGGGTGTCATATAACCCTCAACCTCTACAACTGCATTGCCGGTCTTATCGAAGGCCTTGGTGTCGATCAGACCCTTGAGGTCTTCAGGAAGCTGATTCCGCGCAGCTCGTGAGATAAGCACGAGGTTGAAAGACATCTTGCGCTCCGCAGGTGTAAAGCTTCGCTTGAGGGTGGCGATTTCCTGAATCTGCTTGAGGGCAGAGTCCGCTATCTGGGCGTTAGCTCTGGGCACCAGAGTGAGGAGGGCAGCAAGCAGTACGATTAGAACCGTTCTCTTGCGGCCCCGGTTCGCCCGGAATGACATCACGTACCAATTCATAATATTTCTCTCCGAAGACTCAGCATCTATAAATCAATTGTTGGCAAAATCCACCTGCGGCTCAAAGATTTGAACCTCAAGTAACCTCTCTGTGGCTTGACAAGCGGAGTATATCCATAACTTTTCAAATCCGTTGTCGCACTAAGACGGCATCAGGTCCGTTCTTCGCAGTTGTGTATTCATATCGAATTCCATTGCTTCAAGACCTATATTCCCGCCAAGCAAACATTCCCTTAGGCAAAGCATCAGAACTATTGAACCTTTGTTTAGAAAGTAATAAACGTACTAAACGTACCTGGTTGATCCGGTACAGGGGAGAATGAATGACAATTCGCAGGGTTTTGACTACAACTGCTCTACTCGTTGGAACGATGGTTCCTTTCGCTCCCGTGGCTTCGGCGCAGATTGGAGCCGGTAAAGGAGCTCTCATCGGCGGTGGTGCAGGAGCGGGAATCGGCGCACTTGCTGGCGGCGGAAAAGGAGCACTCATTGGCGGCGCGATCGGCGCAGGCGGTGGAGCAATTGTCGGCAATGAAAATGCCAAGCGACGTCATCGTCGGGAACGCGAGCGTGCATATGCTCGCCGTCACCACCGTCGGAACTACTAATTCAAACCATGTGATCAAGGAAACGGCGAGCCCTGCTCGCCGTTTCCTTTTTGGGCAGTCATTTGCCTGGATGTCTGACCTACCCTCGGCCGAGATTCCAAATCGCTTGCATTGCGTGCGCTAAGTTCAGGATTTACTCTCCATACATCAACACACCCGTAAATAACCTGGTACTCGGACACGTTGCCCCTAAGAGCTGACGTGTCTCAGCTTGCTTTCCAGGCTTCGAAATCTTCCCGTGCAAGCAGCGCGATTGCCATGGGAAATCTTTCTCGGGGGTTATCCCTGTAGCGGATTTTCCTTCAAAGCGAAGGAACAGGTCGAACTTATGGCTTCTTTCACCGACAGGATGGGTTGCATTGTCCTATGATGAGATCCCGAAGCCCTTTAGACGAACACAATCTCTCAGCGTCGATTACAGGAGGAAGCTCGCCAGAATGGATCGCTCGTACCGATATCTTTCGCTTATCTCATGCGCGGGCGCGTTGGTTTGTTTTTTTCCTCGCTCCGTTTTCGCTCAACATATATCCAGTTACACATGCAGTGGGGGCAAGCCTAAGTCCGGTACGGTCCGCCTCTCGGCCGCGAGTATTCTTACCCCGGACACTGCTGGATTTGATCTTCATTCGGCACCGCAGAGCTTCAATGGCGATGCCTGCACCAGCGACAAGCCCTTCTTCTTTTCCGCCTACGAACCGGACGGTAACTATCGTGTCACGCTGGTCCTCGGCGGCGACGCTGCCACAACAATGACCGTCCGGGCTGAATCACGTCGCCTGCTCGTGATGAACCACTCCGTCCCTGCGGGCGGCTCTCACACGGAAACGTTCGTTGTAAACGTGAGGACATCGACAATCCACACAGAAACAACGACCGCTTCTCCAGAGCAGGTCAAGCTGAAGCCGCGCGAGATCGGCGCACTTGATTGGGATAACAAACTGACGCTGGAGTTCAACGGAGATCATCCGTCGGTACGGTCCATCACGATTGAACCGACAATGAAAGTGCCAACCATCTATCTTGCGGGTGACTCTACCGTCGTGGATCAGGACAAGGAACCGTGGGCTGCATGGGGACAGATGCTTCCTCTCTTCTTTGGCCCCAACGCCTCCATCGCGAACCACGCTGAGTCAGGCGAGACTATCCGGAGCTTCGAGGGAGAACTGCGCCTGGCCAAAATCATGTCAACGATTAAGCCCGGCGACTATTTGTTCGTCCAGTTTGCACACAATGATCAGAAGCCAGGCAAAGGCTACGTCCCTGCGGCAACCGAGTATAGAGATCTCCTCAAGAGCTACATCACCCAGGCGCGCTCTCACGGAGCTACGCCCATCCTCGTGACATCGATGAACCGTCGTACCTTCGATGCAGAGGGACACATCACGCAGTCACTTGGTGACTACCCTGCAACGACACGTGAAGTCGCCGCTGAAGAGCACGTCGCTCTCGTCGATCTGAATGCCATGAGCAAGACGTTATACGAAGCCATGGGAGACGAGGGTACGCTTCACGCCTTTGTTCACTACTCCGCTAACACGTTTCCCGGCCAAACAGAAGAGCTGAAGGACGACACTCACTTCAACTCGTACGGCGCGTATGAACTCGCGCGCTGCATCGTTCAAAGTCTGCGCGACCAGAAAAATCCTCTTTCCGCATATCTCCGCAAAGAGATAGAAAGCTTCAACCCTGCACGCCCAGATTCCTTTACGGCGTTTCATCTCCCGCAGAGTCCCTTCGTCTCTACGGAGACCCCCTACGGACGTTGAGATAACTGGAAGTTGATATTCCGGATGCCGCATTGCGAGGCAAAATTTCCCTTTGGAAATCGCAATGCCATAGATTTTCAACCAGGCCGTTGTTGAGAAATCTCTTACTCTGGCAGGTTATCCTTGGGTGCGCTTTTATGGGATACTTTCGCGTCTTTCAAGAGAAGGTTAGCGTCTCTCTAAGCTCAAGGAGTTTCATGCGAACCGATTCTCTCACTCAGCTTCGACTCGTCGCTGCGCTTTCGCTTCTCGGCTGCGCTTTTGCCCTCAACCTCTCCGCTCAGACGTATCACGACGTCAAAGATCCGCCGAAGTCCTGGGTCGATCCTGATACCGGACATCGCATCACACGGCTCACGGATGAGCCCGGATCCGCCAGTCTGTACTTTAACGTGAACGGCTACAGTCCTGACGGTCACGAGATGATTTACACAACCCCAGACGGTGTCTCCGTTATCGATCTCAAAACGATGAAGACACGATCAGTGGTCGCTGGAAGCATCCGCGTCATCATGGCAGGTCACAAGACGCCGAGCGTCTTCTACATCAAGCCAGAAGATCACGCACTCTATGTCACCAACTTCGACACAGGTGTGACTCGTAAGCTCGGTATCGTTCCGCCACGCGGTAGCATCGCCACCATCAACGCGGATGAGACGCAGGCTGCCGGAACTTACGATGAAGTGGAGGCTCCTAAGGAGCAGTTCGGCAACAACGGTCCCGGTGGCCCACGCAAGCCTCCCACTAGGGCGGAACAGATGCATGCGCTCGATCAGGCTCCGAATAAGGGCGAGATGATGGTGCGTCGTCTGGCGGCGCATATTCCTCTCGTCGTTTACACCATGAATCTCAGCGACGGAACTGTGAAGCCGCTCTTCCATAGCACTGACTGGATCGGACACATGCTCTTCTCGCCAACGGATCCAACACTCTTGATGTACTGCCATGAAGGTCCGTGGCAAGCGGTGGATCGTATCTGGACCATCCGTACAGATGGCACGCAAAACAAACTCATGCATCAACGACACATGGCGATGGAGATTGCGGGACATGAGTTCTGGGGCGCAGATGGCAACATCTACTACGACCTGCAAACCCCGAAAGGACAGGACTTCTTCCTCGCTACTATTGACCACACCACCGGGGAACGGACCTGGTATCACATGGACCGCAATGAGTGGTCGATTCACTTCAATGTCAATCGTGACGCAACACTCTTCACCGGCGATGGCGGCGATCCCGGACAAGTAGCAAAGGCACCCAACGGCGAATGGATCTACCTCTTCCGCCCAGAAAAGCTAAAGAACATCGGACTTGCGGACAAGGACTTCGTTTCTCCCGGTGTATTTCATGCAGAGAAACTCGTCAATATGTCCAAACATAACTACAAGCTCGAACCGAACGTGAGCTTCTCGCCCGACGAGAAGATGGTGATCTTCCGTTCCAATATGTTTGGACCGACTTATGTATTCGGAGTTGAAGTAGAAAAAGCCGCGAAGTAATTACTTCCCGTTGTATGCAGGCACCGACGATCCTTTGGCGGAGAAATCTTTCGCCAGGGGATCTTTCTTTAGGGCTTTCAGTCCAGCCACAACACTCTGTGCGTTGATCTCCGCTCCTGCCATGCTGGTATGTGTATGCGGGTCCGCGAAGAGGGGCTCTACGCTTGCCTCGCCCATTGCGTCGTAACGTCGACCAATGATCTCGTTCAGATCAATAAAACCTACGTGCTCTTTCGCTGCGACCTGCGCTGCCCATCCACCATAGTTATCAGCATTGCGGACTACTTTGCCATCTCTCCAAATCTTGCGTGGGATAGGCGAACAGACAATCGGAACGGCTCCTTTGGCTTTTGTATCCTCCACGTATTTCGTCATATACCAGCCGAAGCTATGCACCACCTCATGTTTCTTGAGGATTGGATTTTCTATCTCCTTCGTCTCTTCACTCACACCCTGCAACGATCCGCGCGCCCGCGCGGTATCGTCCAACGGTCCGCCGTCATTATGGCCGAACTGGAGGATCACGATGTCGCCCTTCTTCATCAAAGCCAACGTATCGTCCCAGTGACCCTCTGTAATGTAGGTCCGACTGCTGCGACCGCCGATGGCGCGGTTTGTTACGTTGATCTTCGTCGTGTCGAAGTAAGTGGCGAGCGGTTCTCCCCACCCCCACTGCCCGCCCCCACCATCGCCATGACCATTGCGTACGGTAGAGTCGCCTACAAGAAACAACGTTGGCAGCGTGGCGAGCGAAGGCTTCGGCAGATTGAGTTTTGCATGGACCTCAGGATCCGTGGGGCTTGGCACCTGATCCTGAATCTGTCCATGGAACGTGATCGCAGTCATGAATCCACAGACCAGCAATACTCGACTTAGGTTCATCATGAATCTCCTACTTCTTGCGCTTGTCCGCCTTGGTCATGCTCTCAACTTCCGAGCCTGCCAGCAGGAACGCTCCCACGCCATAGTTGTAACTCGCTGCCGGAACGTAGAACGCAGGCTCCGCACCAGTTTGCTGAATGCATCCCAGACGCCCGTCTGCATAGACGTGCTGCAGCATTCCCTTCCAGGCTTTTTGCACGACCGGGCGATAGATCTTTGTGTCTAGTAGCTTCTGATTGATTCCCCAGGCGATCGCGTACGTGAATAGAGCCGAACCAGAGACCTCGGGCAAGGGGTAGCCCTCAGCATCGAGCAAGCCTGCGTGCCACAGACCATCTGTGCCCTGCAGCTCTTTTACACGGGAGGCCATCTCCTGCAACTGAGTGATATAAAAGCTGCGTCGTGCATCATCCTTGGGAAGATACTGGAGTGTTCGCACAATTCCCCCCATCACCCATCCATTACCCCGCGACCAGAACA
>Ga0157290_10000035_pt1 | contig 57360 bp, 48 predicted proteins | sample NitcycUS149409B1_FD_108389 | JGI IMG/M metagenome (GOLD analysis project Ga0157290, IMG submission 108389) | Soil microbial communities from Arlington Agricultural Research Station in Wisconsin, USA - Nitrogen cycling UWRJ-S149-409B-1 | ecosystem: Environmental > Terrestrial > Soil >...
AACGGCTCTGCGTTTCTCCGGCGCCAACCCTCATCGCCTCAAGCTTGAAATCACCGAGAGCTCCGTCATGGAGAATGTCGGTGATGTCATCGCCAAGATGAACGAACTTCGCGTGCTCGGCGTTAGCTTTTCGCTGGACGACTTCGGAACCGGCTACTCGTCTCTGTCCTACCTCCGTCACTTGCCACTCGACCAACTGAAGATCGACCGAACCTTCACGGCCAACATTCTCAGCGATGAAAAGTACGCTTCGATCGCACGCACGATCATCGTTCTCGGCCGCAGCCTGGGCCTCTCCGTGATTGCCGAGGGCGTGGAGACCGAGGCTCAGCGCGTGTTTCTTATGAAGGAGGGATGCCATCTCTTCCAGGGTTTTCTCTATGGCCGTGGGGTATCGGCGGCGGAGTTTGAAGAGTACTTTATCGTCTCGTCCAGGTTTACCGTTCGCTTCCCTTCTATGTTGAACTCCGCTCCGAATTAGTTCGGGGTCGATACTCGGATCAGAATCGAATTTAGCCCTGCTTTATCGACTTGCCTACGAATGACAGAAAACGGCTCAATGTTGGGTTAAATTCCTCCGGCTTTTCCCAGAAGGGTGCATGACCTGCACCCTCAACTGTGTGGACCTTGTCTTCCCAAAGATTCGGGAGCACCAACTTTTGGAAAAACTCGGCTTTGATTAGATTGTCTTCTGCGCCATTAATAATGGCGATCGGGAGTTGTGCATTCTCGACGGTGTCTTTCTGATTCGCGCCCAATCCCTGATGCGAACTTTCGATAAGTCTGTGGCGGAATCTGCCATCCGTTCTCATGGCGGCCTCGACTAAGAGCTCATCCCTCGTTCCTCTGAAGATTCGATCTACAAAGGATCGCGCTTCACCCTGCTCCATACGTCGAGCATGCGCAGGGAGCGACCTTGGAGGGCTGTTGAATCCCTCGGTCATGTTGTTGCGACCGTCCAGCTTTCCTATCGGTGGAGTACCACACAACAGAAGACCTCGCGTCTTGCTCAAGAGCGGAAGCATCTCGATGGCGATATGGCCGCCAAGAGACCAACCGATAACCACGGGCTCTGATACATGAATACTTTCGAGTAGTTCGGAGACAGCTCCCGCCAGGCCAGGAAGCGTGTAGGTCCGATCAGCATCAATGGCATCTTCGGACCTGCCGTGACCGGGGAGGTCAACTGCTATCAGACGGTAATCTTTGAACAGGCCTGTTTCGATTTGTCTTCGGAACACCTCACGAGAGGATGAGTTTCCATGGATCAAGACTACTGGAAGATCGCCCTGGCCTGACTCCTCGATGGCAAGTACACCGTGAGAAGTCCTGATATAGCTCTCAATTGCCATAATTCACTCTAAGTTTCCTGCGAGCATTGTCCTGTCCCCATCGAACTGAGGCCGGGAAACGCTGTATGCATCGACGTATTTGATTGTTATAACTTGTTGACCGTGTTGGTATGAGTGTTCGAGTTGGCCTGAAGTCTTTTACTGCTTTCCACGTCGTGGATAGGCTCACGACGTGGAGCATTCCTGTTCGGATATACACCGCAGAACCGCTCTATCGGGTGTCGGCTCCTTATAAACTTCGCTCTTCTTGACTAGATCCGATGAAGTTTCTTGATCCGATCGGCTGCCTGCTCACCGATGACGACGCACGGTGCCATCGTGTTTCCGCTGGTAATCTCGGGCATGATTGAGGCGTCTGCTATCCGGAGGTTATCTACACCGTAGACCTTGAGGTTGGCATCGACCACCGACATCGAATCGGTACCCATCTTGGCGGTGCAGGACTGATGCCAGTAGGTGACGGCCGCATTGCGTGCAAAAGCTTCCATTTCATCTTTCGCAAGCCTGCTAGGAAGCACTTCGCGTTTGACCAGTTTTCCGAAGGCGGAGCTGTTTCCGAGTTCGCGGCACAATTCGATGTTTAGAATTGCGGCTTTGAGATCATCCGGATGAGAGAGGGTGTTCGCTTCGATCAATAATGGGTCACCCACATCAGGTCCCGACAATCGCAGCGAACCACGACTCTTGGGATGAGCAAGCCCCGCAAACATCGTCCATCCATGCTCAGGTACTCCCATGCAGGCGGTCTCGGCACTGGGAACCGGAAACTCAACCTGGCAGTGAAACATATCCGGCCGGTCAAGATTTGAATCGCTCTTCCAGTACAGCGTCGCTTCCGAACCACCATGTCCCACCTGTTGAGGCTCTTTGTATTCGAAGATGCAGCCAAAAGAAACGTGGTCCTGATGATTTTGTCCAACTCCGGGCGAGTTATGAATCACCTCAATCCCGTGTTGTTGTAACTCGCCTTCCGGACCAATGCCTGAGTGCATAAGCACTTTAGGCGTGTTGATGGCTCCTAGCGAGAGGATCACCTCTTTTGACGCAAAGTAGCGATGAATTTTGCCGTCCTGGATAACCTCTACGCCTTTGACGGCTGCTCCTTCGAAGATGAGCTTACTGACCGTGGTTTGTATATGGACCGTGAGATTTGATTGCCCGGTACGGGGGTAGACATATGCTCTAAATATTGAGGAGCGGCGTCCGTTCTTAACGATCAGTTCATTGATGGCGGCCCCGCCGCGCCCTTCCATCATTTCTCCATTCGGACTCTCAAAGCGAGGGATCCCCATGGAAGTAGCCGCTTCGACCATTGCCTCCGCGATCGGCTGCGGATTCGATGCCGCTTCAATGTGGACGGGCCCTCCAATTCCCCGGCGGAGAGGATCCTTCGCGCCTTGCCAGTCTTCGATACGACGATATATCTCCAGGGTAGACTCGTATCCCCAGGACGGATCGCCCGTCGTAGACGCGAAGCGCTCCCAGTCATTCTTATGGCCTCTCGCCCAGAGCATCACATTGATACTCGAGCCACCGCCAAGCACCTTGCCCATATTCAGCGGAATCGAGCGGCCATTCAGATGGGTATTCGGTTGCGCCATGAAGCCCCAGTCCCGTTCGCTGCCAAGATTCAGAGGCCATTGAGAAGGTGTCATCACCTCCGCTACGTCGTCGCTACTACCGGCCTCGATCAAGAGAACCCTTACGTCCGGATTTTCAGCTAATCGCGCCGCGACCACAGATCCGGCCGGACCTGCCCCGCAAACGATGAAGTCATAACTTTCCTGTGCGTCATTGAGTCCATGCCGCAACCATGAATTTCTCTGGTTTTCCTTAGAAGAAGAATCAAGTTTCAAAATACACCTCGTATGGTTTGAAGTTTTCACAACGGGATATAAGCGATCTGCTCTCATATCTGCCGCCCTGCGGTAGCCGCCCATAACGAAGCTCAGGAATCAGTCAGTCGGACTACAGCTCTACAAAGCAATTTATCATCTTTATCAATTCTATCAAATCAATCATTTCTTATAAGAGATCGTAAAATTAGGCCAGCGAGATGCCCAGCCGAATGAGAGCAGCAGTGAGAGCGATGCAAAAGGCGAAATTGCAGCGAAGATGGTAGTCGCGAATATTTCGGGAAGGGACTTGTTTCTATGCAAAACGCGATTCTGACAACCACCGAAGTGGCCCGTTTGCTGGGTGTATCTGTGCGAACTGCTCAAACACTTATTGAGGGTGGCGCACTAACCTCATGGAAGACACCAGGAGGCCACCGAAGGGTATATCGGGAAGATGTTCTGGCCTTGATAAGCCAGAAGAATCAGGATCAAAAGCACCGGTCAGCACGAGTGGTGCTAGTGGGAAATTCCCCGCATTTGTTGGCCATTGAAGCAGAGTTATCGAAAGTGCAGGGTTGTTCTATCGATTCCTATGCCGACGCCTATTCGGTGGGTCTAGCAATTGGCTTGAACCGCCCCGCAGTAGTAATCATTGATCTAACCGACAAGAATAAAGAACGCTTGGCGTTATTACGCAATCTGACCTCAAATGCGGATCTCTCCTCGGTGCATTTTGTTGCGATCGGAGCAAGTCGAAGTGTCGCTGCCGAAAACAACTATACGAACCGCGTGACCTTTATTGCGTCGCGGGAGTTGCTTGCAGAGACTGTTCGCAATTTCCTTCGCACTCCATTGCAACTGGCAACTCTCATGGAAGAAGGTCTTCCTTTTCCCATCGCCGTCAACGAAGGCGATCGACTGGCAGCGTTGGAAAATTCAGGACTTCTAGATACACCTCAGGAAGAGCGCTTTGACCGCCTTACTCGGTTGGCGGGCCAGACGCTGGATGCTCCGGTAGCGCTGTTCACGATGCTTACGCCAACGCTGCAGCGGTTCAAGTCTCGCCTGGGTTTGAAGATCAAGGAGACGCCCCGCAGTTGGGCGTTCTGCAATCACACCATCTTGCAGAGGAACGTGTTTGCCGTCGACAACCTAACGCTCGCGCCACATTTTGCGAACAATCCAGCAGTAAAAGCAGGTCCTAAATTCCGCTTCTATGCCGGCGCTCCAGTCTTGGACGCTGATGGATTCGCGTTGGGATCACTCTGTGTGCTCGACTATAAGGCCCGCGCTTTGGATAGTAATCAAATGGAGACTCTTCGTACGCTCGCCCATCTCGCTTCTGACGCCGTTCAGTTGCGGGCTGCGGAATCCCAATTGCGTCAGGCTCGGGCACGAAGATAATGGCACTGCATCCGCAGGTAGATGGAGAGTGCGGAGTGCTATCGCATCGATAGGACCTATGTTTTCTTCCGTGGGTCATCTCCTGGCCACTCCGGAAGGGTGACCTTCTTGCTCGGTTGAACCTCCAGCAATGGCGAGGGAGGAAGAACGTTCGCTTTCCCGAAGCGAAGAGCCCCTTGCAGAGTGATCCCCGTCGCATCAATAGAGATGGCGCTTTCGGCGCTGGAGAGAGATATGCCACCGGGTCCGCCATCGATGATCACCCTTACACCTCCCGAGATGTGCACCTCCTCTCCGGCATGGATCACATGAACGGCGCCGGTCTTACTGGAGTGACTCCCTCCCACATTCTGGGAGGAATTTGCGCCAATAGAAAGGAGTTGGTCACCACGGATTGTGTCTTGCCGACTACCGCCGACCTCTGAAAGCTGATCTCCCTTCACATTCAATTGAGATCCTCCACCAATAGAGTGATATCGATCTTCACTGATCGTCAGGTGATCCTCGTGATCGATTCTTGTATGCCGGTCGTGTTCCACGTGGACATCAAAGTCACGCTGCGCATTGAGGAAGATCTGTTCCGCCCCGCTCAAATCGTCAAAACGGAGTTCATTCGCCTGATCTGCAGTTCCCTGCTTTGATGAACGGGTGACGATCCCTGAGCGCGTGTATTCAGAGACCGGATCGTACTTCGGCATATTAGCGCCGTTGTAAATAGATCCCGCAACGATCGGCGCGTCGGGATCTCCATCGAGAAAGTCGATGAGCACCTCGTCGTTCGCGCGTGGCCAGAAGTAAGTACCCCAGCCCTTCCCTGCCCACTGTTGAGAGACGCGTAGAAGTGTATTGTCGGTGGTGTTGGGCGGACGCTGCCGATCCCACCAGAACTGCACGCAGACTCTACCGTATTGATCGAGATGGGAATCCTCACCTGCCGGGGTCACCACCTTGCCCGTAACTACACCGTTCACTCGAGGCTTGAGTAAAGTTTGTGTCTTTCGATAAGGCTGCGTAAATGGCTTTGCCACGAAAGTGTTTGTGTAAGGGTCGTTCTTTGGCTCATCAAATTCTGCCCGATATGCCGGACGCTGCGTGGCGGCATGATGAACCTGAGTAATCAGATACTTGATATTCTGCTGCGATTGAGGATGCTTCTGCAGGGTGAAGGTGAATCCTGTCTGCATGCTGACTGCAGTCGATTGTCCCTGGCACTCAATCGCGTGCGCATCTACGGCATCGCGTGCTACCTCTTGCAAACGCGTCTGCAGAACACTTGTCTTCGCATCGCCTCCCTCGGTTTTTAGCGCGGCTGAGGCCGAATCGGAATAGTCATAGATCTCATGAGCGTTATGTCCCAGAGTACTGTTCGACCTTGTCGTTCCGGGATTGCTCTTGGAAACGGCATATTGCATGAAGCGAAAATCCCATCGAGTATGTTCGCCTGGAATCAGGGAGGCTCGAGAGGAAAATATGGAGATGTGTGGAACGAAGAAGCCAGGACCACCCTCACCATCTACCCGGTATGGAAACTCGCTAAGGACCGAGCATGCGGAGAGATGACTGGAGTCATCGGAGAGCACGAGACGATGATCAGAGACTGTGTGCGTAAAGTAGAAGAAAACGCCATGCTTTTGCAGAAGACGCAGTACGAAATTGAGGTCTGTCTCGCGATACTGAGTGCAGTACTCGAGATTGTCATAACTGGCGGAGGTCTCCATCGTGAAGAGAATACTGTATGGCTCGAGCACCATCTGCACAATCTGGAGGACCGTCTTATTCTGGAAAACGCGCGTCTGGAGGTTCAGCGATAAGAGCCAAAGCGATGGAACCATACGAACGCGATAGTAATTGAAGAAAGTGTCGGTACCGGTCGACTCCAGGCTGGCAACAATCCCATTGAATGGCCTGTAGGTATCCGTGTTATTCACACGGATCTGGAGAGTTACACGCTTTCCTACGAGATCATCCGGAGAAATCACTGTGTCCTGCTGTGAGAGGAGATCCACCTGAAAGTCGAAGATTTCGGATATCTCTTCCGTACCTTCAAAAGCCATCGCCAGAAGGACATTTGCCCCCAGCGGGCTGGTGAAGTTAAGGACTCGATTGGTTTGGATATAGGTTGACAAAGAATCACTCGGTAATTCGGGGTAAGCTAGATGGTTTACAGATAGAAGTGGTCAGGCCTGAGCGACCAACTCCTCGGACTCCAAGATCGTCCATTCGTACCGAATCGCTCCGCTCTCTGAGACTCCTAGTCGGATACTTTCGAATAATTCGTCTTCAGCCATGCGTTCCAGGATCTGTTTCGAAATTTCTGGAAGCAATGTGTTGGAAATAAGATGGTCCACATTGCGCGCGCCGGTCTCCACCTCCATGCAACGTTGACGGATTAACACGATGAGCGATTCGTCATATTCCAATGCAATATGATGATTCTCCATGAGTCTTGCCTGGATTTTTCCAAGCTTCAAGCGGATGATCTGCTCAAGTACTACGTCCTGCACCGGGTAATAGGGCACGACGAGCATGCGTCCCAACAACGCAGGTTTGAAGATCCGATTCAACTCAGGACGGATAGCGGAGGCCACCGCCGAGGGGGCCGGAAGAGCATGGGGATCTTCGGCAAGCTTGGAGATTAGCGCGCTGGCCGCGTTGGTTGTCAGCAGGATGAGCGTGTTGCGGAAGTCGATGCCTCGCCCCTCGCCGTCCTCCATGTATCCCTTGTCAAAGACCTGAAAAAATAATTCCAGGACCTCAGGATGCGCCTTCTCAGCTTCGTCAAGAAGCACGACCGAATACGGCTGCCGCCGCACCGCCTCGGTCAGGACACCGCCCTCGCCGTATCCCACGTAGCCCGGAGGTGCCCCTTTGAGGGTCGATACCGAATGTGGCTCGTGAAACTCTGACATGTTGATTGTTATTAAATTCTGCTCGCCGCCATAGAGCAGATCCGTCAGTGCAAGGGCCGTCTCCGTCTTGCCGACGCCGCTTGGCCCCGCAAGAAGGAAGACGCCGATCGGCTTGGATGGATCATCCAGGTTGGCGCGCGAGGTCTGTACGCGCTGGGCGATCGCCTTCATGGCATGGTCCTGGCCAATAACACGCTTCTTCAGGCTGTTTTCGAGATCGAGAATCCGCGCTAATTCGTCATCGAGCATCTTACCGAGCGGTATACCCGTCCATTCCGAGATCACCTCGCCAACGATCTGCTGGTCAACCGCGATATGCGCGAGAGGCTTGCCTCGCTGCAGATCGACGAGTTCCGCTTTGGCAGCAGCGAGCTTATGCAGCGTAGCCTCCCGCAGATTCGCGTCCGCCTCCGTATTTTCAAGTTCGGTGCGTAATCCCTGCAACCGCTGTACCAGGTCGCGCTCGTCCACCCATCTCGCTTGCGTTTCGCGAAGCTCATCCTTTGCCTCTGCCAATGAACCTGCGATCTGCAGCAGTGCGTCTTTATGTGAGTCTCCCGTTACCTGCTCCCTTAGCAGCACACGTTCTTGCGATTCCAGTGCCGTAATGCGATGCATGATCTCTTCTAACGCCGAGGGTGCAGCGTTCAGACTTAGCCCCACCCGCGCACACGCAGTGTCAAGCACACTAACGGCTTTGTCTGGCAACTGGCGGCCAGGCATATAACGATGCGACAGATGGACCGCCGCGGTCAGAGCGTCATCCATGATCCGGATACCATGATGAAGTTCAAGCGAAGGCAAGAGACCGCGCAGCATGGCAACGCAGCGCTCTTCGGAAGGCTCCTCAACATGAACCACCTGGAAGCGACGAGCCAATGCGGCATCTTTTTCGAAGTAGCGTTTGTATTCCGACCACGTGGTGGCGGCGATGGTCCGCAGTTCTCCGCGTGCCAGGGCGGGCTTTAAAAGGTTGGCTGCGTCCCCCTGGCCTGCAGGACCGCCGGCCCCTATCATTGTGTGCGCTTCATCGATGAAGAGAATCACCGGATGTGGAGAGGACTTTACTTCCTGGACCAATCCCTTCAACCGATTTTCGAACTCACCTTTCACGCCAGCGCCCGCATGCAGCAGCGCAAGATCAAGGGCATGAAGCTGCACACTCTTCAGTGCGGGAGGAACGTCGCCAGCAGCAATGCGCGCGGCGAGCCCCTCCACAACCGCTGTCTTTCCTACACCGGCCTCGCCAGTCAAAATCGGATTGTTCTGTCGCTTGCGCATCAGAACGTCGATCATCTGGCGAATCTCTGCATTACGTCCGATGACCGCGTCGAGCTTGCCCTTTCTCGCGTTCTCCGTGAGATTCGTAGTGTACTGCTGCAAAAAGGGCGTAGCAGAAGTACCCCCTGAACTCTCAGGGCGGTCACTCCTCGAATCGACGGACGCTACAGCCAGGGCCTCCACAGACGCTGCCGTAATCTCTCCGAACTGCTCGCTCAATATCTCGAGCGAAATCTTTTTAATCTCGCGGCTGATGTCTCGGAGTAAGCGCAGCGTTTCATCGTTTGCCAGCAGCGCCACGAGCACGTGTCCGGTGCGAATCCGTGTGTCTGCATAATTCAAGGTCGCGATGGACCAGGCTTCAGAAAACATGGTGACCAGCATCGGACTGAAGGATGGCCCGCGCGTGTTCCCAGTCTTCAGTCGATCCAGGCTCTTTCGCAGCTCAATGGCGAGCTTTGTTGAATCGACCTCGAAATGACGCAGAACATGCGCGAGATCGGCATCTGTTTGTTCGATAGCCTTGACCAGAAAATGTTCGATCTCAACCTGATAGTGCGTACCCGAAACACAAATGCCCGCAGCACCCTCCATCGCATCTCGTGTGGCGCCATCGAACTTTCCTACCAGCGACTTCAGACTCAATACCATTGCAAACACTCCTTCTTGTTATCGCAGTACATAGGTGGTTTCATCCGGATCTCTATCCATAGGTTTCACCTTGAGCCAACTTTCGTAGCCCAGTCGGTTTCCTGGCCCGGCGCCTGCGTTCTCTCCAGATCCCGTATCGAGTACGGTTTCAGGAACCTCTTTGCGCGCGAGTAGAAGCTGGATCGTAAAGTCGAACTCCTGCCTTGAATAAAATCTAAGCCATGCTTCAAGCTCCCGGCATCCCTTTGATCCGGGCAGGAAATCTCGATACTGATTGATCGACAAGGGACCGAGCCGCACCGTCATCGCACCCTGCTGATCCCAGACTTCATCGCCCACGACTGTGCCGATGCCGAGAGATTCTGAAAAGCTTTCCCCCTCGTCGAGTGTGGTTCTCTGCTGCATCGGCAACTTAACCCATGCTCCAGAGAACTGCACTATCTCCACGTGGACCCCGAAATAGTGCGCCAGGATCTGTCGCAGCCCCGCGACCGATCGAACGCGGGGTGCCAGTAATCCAGCGTAGTAGAGCGTGGATTCATCATCGATGGCCATTCGATTGGACAGCCCGGGCGTCCCAAGTCCGACCAGGCTGTACAAGCGGCTGGTCATACCATCACTCCCGTCCGCAGACTCTTCGTAAGCGAGGAAGAAACGATACTTTTTCCACGCACGGTAAAAGAGAGAGATCAGGCGGTGGTTGAAGAGGTCGAAGAAGTCCAGCGTGGCCTGATCCTTCTCACGCGCGCGCTCCAAAAGGCTTTCAGTGCACGACCGCGGCATAGGCCCGTTCACCGTGTTCAGCCCCATGAAGTTCACATCCATGCGCGCGGGTCCGCTCTCATTCTCCATGAAGCTTCTGATCTCACTTGGAGGGAAGGTAAGATCCGGAGGCGCGGAGAACCGCACTACCTCGTCGCCTGGAGAGACAAAGAGGCCGACGGGTTTGCGTTCCGGATGGAGACGCTCCAACATGCGCATCATCTGGAAGAAACTGATATTCCAGGGTTCTTCTTCCATCCACTGCCGCATTGCGTTGCCTTCTACATCACTACCTGACTGCCTGCTCTCGGTAACCATTCCTCTATTCCCTCCTTTCTCTGAATGCTGCGTACGGATAACTGCGAGAAGCTGTTCATCGAGGCATACAGTCCAAAAAAGCGGTCGAGTACAGCGGAGAAAAGGTAAGCTCCGCCACCAACGAACTCTTCTTCGTCCAACTCGAGCTCTATACGAGTTCCACGCGCCACGGCGCTACCGTGTTCTCCCTGCATCAGAGCGATATGCCGCGCGCTCTTGAAGGCCCTTATGCCCTCGATCTGCCGGTCGAGGTGCGGAGACTCTGTGAAGTTGTGCAGCCGCAGGATCTCCTTAAGTGCCTGAAGACCACCTTCGCTCAAGGAAAGATAGTTGAGAGAGAGTTGGGATATCAGATTCCATACCTGGCCTGTAGCTGTAGGCGGACGAGAGGTCGAGGTCGGGCGGTGCAACATCCGAATGCGTCCGGTCGCTCCACCTCCCTGCAGATCCAGGTCGCCCTCGGGATCGCCGAAGGAGAGACTGGAAGGATAATCGTGGTTGGTGCAGGTGCTATGCACGTTGAGGATCTCGGCGTTAGGCTGCATCATCACACTGTTTCGATCGACGATCGTCAGGAAGACTTCACTTGGTCGTCTCTGGTCGAACTCTGCGTGCTTCCTTCCGGAACGCCAGAAGACGTGTTCTTTTCCTGGCAGACTGCTAAACCTGTGTTCAAAAAGAGGCCGGAGCTCGGTTGAACTCCTTCGCGAAGGATTCGTCGCCTTCACCTCATCGATTGAAAAGATCTCCGTCATCCGATGGTGTCGAGCGCTCGGGTTGACGCGATACGCATGCTTCGCATTCGACACCAGGATCGGCTCCGCGGTCTGATGAAAGAGGTTCACAATAGGCGTACAGCCGAGCTTCATCGATCCCGCTCCAACGCCCATTTCGAGAGCCTGCGTACGATGTGGCTGATCAAACTGTGCAAAGTAAAAGAGCAATTCAAGTTCGCCCGACTCAGCCAGGGGCATCGCGTCTGCAAGTCCGTTCAGGGCGACGAACAGAAATTTTTCAGGGAAGCTGAAGTACTCCTGCAGCAATCTATAGCCGTGAAAGGATCTCTGGGTATAGGGCAGAAGACTCTCTTCATCCTCGAACCCCATGGGTTGTAAGCACCTTCGATGGAGGGATAACTTTCTTGCCTCCGGTGACTGGGGATCACGCACTACCACTTGCAGCAGATTGCGGCAGAGTAATTCGTACAGCGAGAGCATGAGACTCTTTTCGCCGCCGAGATAGAAATTGAGCCGGTCCAGCTTGAGTTGTTTTAGCGACGCGCCTTCACTCGCTCGCAGCAGAACTCGCAGAACGCCCACTGCATCCGGCACACGTGCCGGCGATTTAATCTGCTCTGGCCGACGCCAAACGCATTCCGCTATTTCTATGGGCCAAAGATCGACAGGGTAGCTGGTTTGGAATCGGCACGGTTCACCGTCCGCGGTTCGCCTTGTGATCAGTTCGCTATGTGCTGGAACCGCGGAAGCACCACCAAGCGAGCTTGCCTCACGATCAAGCGTGAACTGGGCAATCGACATCGCGGGAACAGGTCGAAGGTAATGGGGATAAACGATGTCGAGCATGCCCTCCGTTAGTTCCGGAAGATCGTCGTCGAGTCGAATATGGATTCGCGCTGCGAGAAACGAAAACGCCTCAAGCATTCGCTCGACATGCGGATCACCACAACGATCAGGCTCAAGCAGTAACCGGCCCGCAACTGCAGGGTAGCGCTCACCAAATTCGGCACCCATCTGTCGGAGGTAAGCGAGTTCTCGTTCGTAATATTCCAAAAGCCGCTTTGCCATCGCTATCCCACCGAATACATTCCGCTCGTTAAATCGAGCATGGTGTCGAACGAAACCGTTTCGGCCGCCGGTTGCACCTGGATGGTCGCCTCGATGTTCAGCCAAATCTCGCGTCGCGGTGTGCTTCCGTTTTTCACCGCTACGGAGATGTTCTGCAGGCGCGGTTCGAACGTTTCGATACATTGCTGCACGGCGCGTTGAATATCTTCCAAACGCTCATCCGCCGAGCTTCCAAGCTGACTGAGATCCTGCAGCCCCAGGTTTAGAACCGATACTCCAGCCAGAGGATAGCTTTCGATCTCAGGAATCGGAGATTGCCGCGTATTCAGCAGGTCTTCAATATCTCTGCGGATGGCTTCCTTCAAGTACCGCAGCGATGCGGTGCGCGTCGTAGGCCAATTCACTTCCTCTCTTAGCCGGTCGAACACCGACTGCACAAAAACCGTCTCACTGGCATTACCCATGCTGAGCACCTGCGGCATGGGCCAGTGCAGCGGCAGGATCGATTGCGCAAAGCCTTGAGAAAAAAGTACTCCTGCTGTCTCCGGAAACCTCGTCTCCGCTTCCGTTTGCATCTGTAGAGCGCAGGAGCAAGGCGAGAACACTTCCCAACACGCGAGGCCCCTCCCAATGGACGAGGTGCCGGTCATCGGCCTCATTTAATAAACGCCGCAAGAGCGGCTCGGCCACGAGGCTCTGGCCAGCCTCAAGACAGAGTCGCGCTACCTCCAGCTTGCGTTGAAACAGAATGCGTCCGTTGCCAGGAGTCGTATCCTCGGTCAGCACACGCAAAGCCTCTTGCAGATCGCCACGCGCAGCAAACTCTTTCGCGGATGTGAAAAGCTGCTGCTCCGGCGACGGAAGCTCAGTTGAAGCCCCTAGCGGTGCATCCGGTGTGTGCTCCTCAGTGACCTCAGCGTTCGAAAACATCTTCGCCTCAACTTCGATCTTGGCCATCTCCAGAACATCACGCTCAAGCCAGAGCTGCGTTTCTTTGCTCGCGGTAGGGGTATCGTCTTCGAAGAGCAGCCCATACAAGGATTCTTCGGAACGCCTCTGCATGGCTCGCACATGATCTCGCACGCAATCCACCAGAGCCCCATAGCCGAGCTCCCTGCTGGCAAGCCACAGATAGCGGTGCAGATCGAGCCATTGAAAGCCGTAGGACATTGCCAGCGTGGCCATCGACTTCTGGAGAAGCCCATCCCAGTCGCCTTCCTCACCTGCTTGCTTTAGAAGCAGGCGCGTCTCACTAGTGGGTGCCATCACTTGGTGGCTGCTCATTGCTTCCGAAGACATAAGGGCGTTGAGTAACAAGTAGGCAGTCGGATCATCCGGACGCTGACTAAACATGAAAGCCGCGCATCGCTGAACCTGGGAAACAGCAGAATCCCAGGTATCAGGCGTATTCAATTCGCCCTGGCGTGCTGGGATTTCAGTAACACTCTCTTCCAGCAACGGCTCCAGACTCGACTCTGCGGGCTCGGCATCCACGGAAGACAGAATCAATTCACCATGCGCTGTTACTTCATTCAGTGGCGCATGAGGCTCGAATGGCTCTGACGCGTCCTCCTGTTTCGGCTCGCTCGAGATGAGCGGGGACGGCAAGGAAACCGGATCGGGTTCAAGCTCTCTTTTTTTTCGCAACAGGGACGAAGCCAGGTTGCCGACCTCGTCCACTGCCGTCCGGATTTTTACAAAAGAAGGCCCATCTTCACCATAACGTTCCTCGCAAAAGAGGTAGAGATGTTGCAGAACTTCGCCGGCCTCTGCGAGCGAAGCCGCAAGAGAAACATAGAATGACTTACTCGTAGCCGTGAAGGCGACATCCAGATCCTCTGGCGTCAACCTTCCTTGCTCGATTGCCGCTGCACGAGCCGCACGCGTTACCTCGCCCTGGTCCGCATCGTTCTGGTAGCCAATCGTCCGCGCTGCCTGGTATATGTGAAATCCAAACGCTTCCGCGGTTACCGGCAGCTCGTATACGAGTCGAGCATAGCGCGCCATCGCCCATTGCAGGGGTGCGATGCGCAGACCGGCATCGCCCTCTTCAATCTGCGGGTAAAGTGACTCCCAAAATTCTTCCTGCAGTCGCAGCAGCAGATTGAGGCTCTCAGGAAGCGCCTTCCATTTCTCCTGACGAATACTGGCTTCCCCCAGCCATGCAGCCAGCCAGAGATCCTTGCTGCGGTTTCGAAGGGCTTCACCTGCGAGCCCAATCACCTGTGATACGTCTGCTCGTTTCACAGGTCTTCCCCAGCTCCCGGTAGGCAGGGTTTCGTCCTCTTCTGCACGTGCTTCCGCGATCTGATCGAAGATTCGATCGTAACGGAGGTCTTCTCCCGAGGATTCTCCCTCTCGGATAGGTCGGATTAGGGATTCGACCGAAAACACGTTTACTCCTTGGCGCGAATAAGGCGCCGCTCATTGCGTGGTACCAACTGATATCTCTGGCCGAAATATCCGGCAAGCCTGGATGTGACCAAGTTACGTACAGCTTCTGAACAGCGCACATCACGGCTGAAGATATTCGCTCCAGCCGTGATGGCGTATGTTCTGATCGATGGAATGAATCGCACCTGTGGCTCTCTTGAAGAGCACGCTCGCGCGCGCAGACCTCTGGAAGGGCAGCTCCTCAGCTTAGCTGCTCTTACCTGTGGATGCGTCGAAGGTATAGGCGGCGGTGGAGACCAGGCTGCCATCGGCCTGCTGCTTCATGTACTTGGGGTTGATCGTCTTATAAGTCAACGTAAGATTCACGACCGGCACCTCGCCCGAACCACTGACGCTGAAACTCGAAATATAAACCTCCGTCATATTGATGGTGAGATAGTCTTTTTGGCCATCCGCAGTCTTCACTGCAGACAAAGTTCCTTTAGCGATATGCTGGCCTTTAGCAAAGAAATCCCCGATCTTCGAAATACCCGCATCGAGCATGGCCACAATATCAATCGGATGCATAACGACCGTCGATCCGCCCGAACCCGAGGTTTTGCCAACGGTACTGGTTGAAGTTCCTCCCCAGCCCCAGCTCAACACTGGAATCTCGTTCTCGTGTCCTGGATGCTCCGACTCACCCTGCACGCCATCCAGTTTTAGAAAATAACTACTAACGCTGATATCTGACATAACTCTCCTCGATATGAAAAAACTAACTTCGGTTCTGCCCCGTTTCAGGGATTAGCTACGCGCGGACTCTGGAAGATCAGCTACCAGCCGCAGTGAGATCGTCAATTCGTCCAATTGGAAATGAGGTTTGAGAAAGGCCACAGCACGGAAGGCACCCGGCTTACCCGGCACCTCAGAGACCTCAATGCGCGCCTCTCGTAGCGGCAACTCCGCCTTGGCCGCCTGTGACGCCGTGTCATCCACGAGCACATATTGCGAAATCCAATTATTAAGAAACTTCTGGCACTCCAACACGGTCGTAAAACTTCCGATCTTGTCGCGCATCATTGCCTTCAGGTAGTGCGCAAAGCGAGACATCGCGAGGATATAAGGCATCTGCGCTGAGAGCCTGGCATTTGCGTTGGCGGCATCCTTGTCATACAGGCGCGGCTTGTTCGCAGATTGCACGCTGAAAAATGCAGCGTAATCTGTTCCTTTGCAATGCACCAACGGGACCAGCCCCTGATCGGCCAATTCCTTCTCGCGGCGATCGCTGATCTGCGTCTCCGTGGGGCATTTGAGCGCGATATCACCTTCATCGGTCGCGAACGTATGAGCTGGTAAATCTTCCACGAGGCCACCGCCCTCGACGCCTCGAATTGCAGCACACCAACCATACCTGGCGAAGGCACTCGTGAGTCTTGCGCCGAGTGCGTAGGCCGCGTTGCTCCAGAGATATTTGGAGTGATCGTTGCCGTCTACGTTCTCTTCGAAGTCAAAACCCTCTATCTGTTGCGTTTCCTTGCCGTAAGGAAGGCGCGTCAGGATACGCGGCAGAGTGAGCGCGACATAACGTGAATCATCGGACATTCGGAAAGATTTCCATTTTGCGTACTCGGTTGAGTCGAAGATCTTTCCGATGTCCCTCGGCAAGCCCAGCTGAGTAAAGTCGCGAAGGTTCAACAGTTCCGGCGAAGCTGCCGAGAGAAATGGCGCATGGGCAGAAGCCGCGACTTGCGCCACTCTCTGCAACAGGTCCATATCCTCTGGGCTCTTACTGAATTCGTAGTCGCCAATCAGAGCAGCGAATGGAGCGCCGCCAAATACCCCGAATTCTTCCTCGTATACCTTCTTGAACAACGAGCTCTGATCGAACTCCGAGGCACGTTGCAGGTCGCGCAACAGCTCACGCTTCGATGCCGGCAGTACCTTCAGCTTCAGCATGCTGTTGGTCTCACTTTGATCCATCAAGTAGCGGATTCCCCGCCATGTTCCCTCAAGCTTTTGAAAAGAGGGATGGTGCAGAATTTCGTTGAGCTGCTCAGAGATCAATCGATCAATCGCGGCGATGCGCTCTTGGATCGATGCCTCCGCATCTCGAGACACAGTCATATGTCCTTCAAGCACCTGCGAAACGAACTCCTTGATCAGATTCCTGCCGCGTTCCCGGCCTTCCGTGGTGCGCGCAAAGCGCCCCTCAGCCACCAGTTGATCGAGCAAGGACTCTTCCTGTTGCGCATTCTCTGTAAGTACCGCTGTATCAGCCAGCTTCGTCTGTTCCATTTAGGACTTCTCCGTATCTCGCAACTCGAGGCGTAGTTTCTCGCGCGTTTCAGTATTGGAGACCGCCTCGAAGAGCATCTCGTCCAACTTGTCGTTGCCTTGCAGGCTCCCGCGTAAATCCGACAGTGTTGTCCGCAACTCCAGGAGTGCGCGTAGAGGAGCTACCTGAGCCGCCACTCGCTCTGGAGAGAAGTCGTCCATGGATTGAAAATTTATGTCAACCTTCAATTGCCCTGCATCAGGATCGTCAGACAATTTGTTCGCCACCGAATAGGCAACACGAGGCTGCATATTAGCCAGCACGGCGTCGAAATTATCTGGATTTATCTCCACGAACTTGCGCTCTTTCAGCGGAGCCAGTGGTGTGACGGGTTGCCCAGCAAGATCAGCGAGAATGCCCATCACAAAAGGCAGTTCCTTGTTCTCGATCGCGTCACCTACCTCGACGTCATATGTAATCTGAACTCGTGGGCTGCGCACGCGGCTGAGTTTCCGTTGTGTCCCTTCTCTTGCCATAAATCCCCTTAGCTTGATCTGAGCCCGCCCATTATCGGCAATGTGCGCCCGCTCGTGAATTCTTCTGGTAGATGGAACACCCAGGTTCGATATTTATTCCACGTCTACTTCGCTTTCACATTTTTGCTGCGGCAACGCTACTTCGCGAAGCTATCCATCCGGCCTTATAAGCGACAATCATCCTTTAGCGGAATAACGCTTTGACTTGTGAAGATAACGAGTCGGGAAACGGTTCGAAGAAGCCTGGATCCAAAACTTGGTTGCGTTTACGATAATGCTCTTCGGCTTTGGCTATCTTCGATCCACTGTAGAAATAAGGACTCATCCATCCTGGCGTGCTTATGTCGGCTCGGGATGCCGATGGAACATTCGACGGACCCAGCGGTACAATTCGTCTATCGTTCTGAAATGAAGAGTCTGACGTGGCGGCCCCCGTCGTTCTCATAACGTCCGAGATGATGGAATTATGAAATGCCAGCTCGCATTCGCTACAGCTAGCCCATGCAGCAGGCCGAAAGTTCTCTGGCCACGCGCGTTTGATGACCCTTGCCAATTCCCCTCCCAATTGAACAGCGCTGCGGTCCATGTGGGTTTGTGAACCTCGAGGGTAGACCGTCACGGTGGGATGCCAATAACGAAAGCCGTAGGTTCTGATAAAGAAACAATGCACATCTTCCGTTAGTTCCATCTGAATCCGGCTCCGAAAATTGTTGCCATGCTGCGCAGCAAATCCCTTGTTTTCAAGCGTGAAGAAACTGTAACCGTCCTTCACGTTCCCACCCACGGTCGCCCCGCTTGTTACCCAGTCGGCATTAGCGGAAACATGATGCAGCCGGGTTCCCTTCAAGAGGACGCCAACGGGAATATGTCGGAGGAAGTCATTAACGTTTCGTCGCTGCGTAGCATTGGTCCTTACGCCTTCCGACAACCTGACCAGAGCTTTTGCCCATTTTCCGCTCACGGGAGTTCCGTTCTTCATTGAAAAACCCCCAGGGCTGGCGTCAGGCCTATCGCTTCCCGTGAAAAAGCAATCGTCACAGCCCCTCAAATCCTCCGCAAGATTCCTGCGACGCGGACCCGTGGACAAAATATAGGTAGGTTTGGGCATCCTCTCTCACCTCTCTTCCCTGCACACTGACCTTGCGCAGACTGGTATCAATCACGATTTGTGCCAAAATCGCTTCAAAATAAACACCCCTTCACGATTTTTAGTCCCTCTTCCTTGAAAGAAGGTGCTTCAAAGGCCATCTTGCCCCTCCTTCCGTCTCCTGACTCACTGAACTAAATCACCCGTATGGAAAAGCGCGCTCCGCATATCTTTCCGTACATGTCTTTGGAATAAATTCGTGAGCAATTTGTTATTGATGAAGCGAATTTGTTTTTGTTTTCTCAGGCGCAGATGGGCCACAGAAATTCCACCCTTTAGCGAGGAACCGGCCTACCTCTTTGCCGTTGAGATTTTCAGGAAGAACCGAATTATGAGAAAACTTCAGCCCGTCGCCTGGTCTAAGGGAGTATTTCTTTCTCCGCAGCATCTCCAGGCGCAGGACCATTTTGTAGAAGATTCGTTGCGGTTCATTGTGGAGGCTACATCCTTCCGCTTCTGGGGGTTTCTTCTCCTTCAGGTTGACGCTGCCGCGATCACCGAGGGCACACTCAATCTGGTAGAAGCAGCCGGATTCTTCCCTGACGGTCTTGCCTTTGATCTTACAAATGCGGATGCGCCGCCTCAGTCACGGTCGCTTGATGATTGCTTTGAAGAAAATATGCGTTCGTGCGTTTTTTACTTCGCTATTCCCGAGAGCAGGAACACCGGTATCAATATTGAACAGAAGGGCTCTGGACGAAGTACACGGTTTTATCCTGAGCTGCAGATGCTTCGCGATGAGAACAGTACAGGCATCGAGAAGCCGGTTTCTTTTGCACGCAAGAACCTGAGGATTCTTGCGGAAGGAGAGAGTCTGGAAGGATCACTGGTCCTTCCGTTCGCGCGCGTCCTTCGCACTGAGGCGGGACAGTATCGACTCGATCGCGAGTTCATCGCCCCTATGATCGATGCCAAGGGGAGCGAGAGCCTGACCAGTATTCTTCGCAGCCTTGTCGAGGTGATGGTGTCGCTAAGCGGCCGACTTGCCGGCGTCCGACGCCAGCGCAACCAGTCTCTGGCCGACTTCAGTTCCTCCGACGTGGCTAACTTCTGGCTGCTCTACACGATCAACACGCATCTCCCTGTTTTGCATCAGCTACTCCGAGCTCCCCAGGTGCATCCCGAGACGATCTACATGGAGATGCTTACGCTGGCGGGCGCGCTCACAACTTTCTCCAAACGCATGCTTCCGCAAGATCTCCCAAAGTACGATCACATGCGTCAGGGGCGTTGCTTCCTGGCGCTGGAAGCCATCTTGATGGAATTGCTGAACACCGTGATTCCAAGCCGCTTCCTTGCGCTTCCCCTCCGCCAGCTGCGAGAGGCTGTTTATGCCACAGACCTGGATGTAGATGAAGACGTTCTCAGAAACTCGCGCTTCTATCTCGCAATCGCCGCAGAACTCCCCACGGGCGAACTCATTGCGCGGACCGGAAAGCTCGTGAAGGCTTGTTCCGCCACGCATCTTGAAACGCTGATCCGTCAGGCGCTACCTGGGATTCCTCTGACTCACGTTCCATCTCCACCGCAGGAGATTCCGGTCAAACTAAGCTTCGAATACTTCAGTCTGGACCGCGCTGGCGCCGCCTGGGATACCATCCAGCGAGGCAGAAACTTCGGAGTCTACGTACCGGGCGAGATTGCTAACCCCAAGTTAGAACTCATCCTCCTTCCCCCTCTGGGGCCGAGGCCACTCGCCTGACGTATTGACCCAAGTTTGTGGCAGGCAGACGTGTGGCGTCGTCAGCATGACTGAATCATCGGCGCATGATGACGACGCCTAAGGCCAGCAGCACAAGAAGCATCAGGAATACATTTACGACCAGCAACAGGGGCACGTACGCCTGTAGCTTCTCGAAGGGCAGCGGCGTGCCTGCCGCTGGAGCGCTCGGAATGCCTGGCTGAGATGCGGTTGGCGGTGGGGGCAGATACTGTGACGAAAGATTCTGCGGGGACGCCATAGGTTGAGACGAGGCGACATTTGCCGCCTTCGCCAGGAGTGCCTCAGAGATCGCGGCGCTTGCGGAGACTTCTTGTACCGGTATCTCTCGCTCCGCGGGAGCTTGGGGAACCGGCGTCGGTGTTCGTCCCTGCGCCTCACGCAGCAGTGAACCGGAGATAATGCGTGTGAACTCTCCAGGGCCACTGAGGTCGCGAGCGCTGCGGGCCGCAGGCTCCTGCATCGCCGGCTGGGGTAATGGTTCATCCAAGTCTTTGCTCAACGTTCGCAGCAACTGGGTGAAGCCTCCACCCATCTGCGGTGCTCCATTCCCGGAAGGCTGCTCTCTCTTATAACGTGGTTCCCCCCAGCTTCCGTCCCCTTCGCGATATTCGGGAAAGTCGGTAGATTTGGCGCCTGGCGACGAAGAAACAAACATCGCTATGGGTTCCGAGGCCTCGCGTGGCATCTCTGCGGGTGTGGGCGACTCGCTCCCACGAACCATAGAGGAATCCGCAACTGCAGCTGAAGCGGACAAGGAGCGAAAAATCTTCGTGAAGCCCTCGGTCTGATCCGACGGCTGCGTTTGCTGTGAAAAGGGAGAAGTGGGCAGCGAGGCAAGGTTCGGTTGAGGCTCCTCCTTCTGACTCTTATTTGACATCGGATAATCCGTATCGGCTGCGGGAACCATACGGAATACTCCGGTGAGATCCACCGGTTTAGGAAGGGCCGCTTCTGTCGATACAACTGTCGGTTCCACAGCAAGTTTAGATTCAGTCGCTTCTACACTGGGCCGATCGGATCGCTTCACTGTATCCGGGGCGAGCGCATCCGCGTCACGCAGAAGGGCGGCGATCTCGTTCTGAGTTACTTTATGTTCATCGGACGTCGCCGACAGCGGAGCCAGCAAGCCTGTTGCTCTCCGAGGCGTGGCAATATTCGCGTCGGTCACTTCTTCCGGCAATGAAATGCGATGCTCGCTCTGGGATTTCATAGTGACCCACCTACCTTTCTGATAACAAGCCTGTGTGCGCCCAACATCCCGTGAATGCGCAACAAGAGACGAAACAGGCTGTTGGAATAAAACCCGTTGGAGGCGTGTTATTCCCGATGTCGTAATGAAAATTGCACGATTTGCGCCATAGAGGAAATTCGTCGTCGTTCTGCTGTTGGTCAGCGGCAGCGGAGAGAACGCCAAAGGTGAGCTTAGTTAGGTCGTTATGAAATTTCTTTCACGTCTGGTGTGGTCGGAAGGTATGTACCTTGCACCGCATCATTTTCAGACTCAGAGCCGATACTACGAAGACTCCATCGCTTTTCTCGCGAACAGCCTTTGGCGTGATCCGTGGGGGCTGCTCCACCTTGAACTCGATCAAAAGGCGATCGAGAACGGAATCGCCTCAGTTCTTTCTGCCTCGGGCATCTTTTCAGACGGCCTTGCCTTCGATATGCCCACCTCTGACTCCGCGCCGCCACTCCGTAATATCACCACGCTGTTCCCCACTTCTTCGACGGAACTTCTGCTGTTCCTCGCGATTCCCGCCCGCAGAAACGATGGTTATGATGCACTGTTGACGGATACTTCAACAGAAGCGCGTTATCTGAGCAAGACCCATCTGCTGCGGGACGAGACGAATGGTATTGATGAGCGCGAAGTGGCGCTGGCTCACAAAAACATCTCGATCGTGACATCCAGCGAAATCACTCCGCAGCTTCTGGTTATGCCGCTGGCCCGAGTTTTACGTGATACCCGCGGCGTCCTGCGATATGACAAAGATTTCATTCCTGCCTGCCTGCGCATCAGTGCCAGCGATACGCTCATGCTCCTTCTGCAGAGGCTTCTTCAGACGATCGGGGACAAAAGCGAAACCATCCTGCGGGGCTCGCGGCGGGCTCAGAGGTTCGAGCCGGGAGTATCGGCGCTCGACGTCGCGAATTACTGGTTCCTCCATTCCCTGCACAGCGCTCTGCCGCCTCTGCGTCATCTCATCCACACGCGTCATGCACACCCGGCAGACTGTTTTCTGGAACTCTCCAGGTTGGCCGGGGCGCTCTCCACCTTCGCCGTGGATTCCGACCCACGTCTGCTGCCCGAGTACGATCACTGCGATCCCGGTGCGGGCTTTCGCGCCCTGAACACGTACATTCGTCATCACCTGGAAATCGTCGTCCCTACGAATACCGTCATGCTCGAATTCACGCCCGCAGGCCCTTATTTCTACCAGGCTCCGGTGGCGGATGAGCGCTGCCTTAGGCGCGCACGCTGGATCCTTGGGATTCGTTCCTCCATCGCCGAATCGGAGCAGCTAAGACTTGTTCCGCTTCTGACGAAAGTCTGTTCCGCTCGCTTCGTGCCTGAGTTAGTCAAGCGCGCTCTGCCTGGTATGACGCTCACCCATCTTTCGATACCACCTACTTCGATTCGCGTGGAACCGGATATGCAGTATTACTCCATCGATACCTCCGGAGCGTGCTGGGAGCACATCCTGCAGACCCGCAATGTCGGAGTCTATCTGCCAGATGAATTGGGTGAGACGGAGTTTACGCTTACGGCCATAGTGGAGTCTTCGTTATGAATCCGTCACGTGTAGCAAGCTTAGCTTCCTCGTTTCAGGAGGTCTTCACGGCAATCGTGCGCGTTCGCTTCCGCCTGCAACGGGCAGAGAACGCTGCAGCCTTTCGCAGCGAGATTCGGCAATCGCTGCAACATGCCATGCAACAGGCGCGCAGTCTCGGCTATACGAACGAAGGCATACAAATCGCAGTATTCGCCACCGTGGCTTTCCTGGACGAAAGTGTGCTCAACGTCCAGGATCCGGTCTTCGCCGACTGGGCGGGACGGCCACTTCAGGAAGAGCTTTTCGGTGGCCATCTTGCTGGCGAGACCTTCTTCCGAAATATGCGGGCTTGTCTCGGACAGCAGGATTCGAGTGAAGCAGCAGATATTCTCGAGGTTCATTGCTTATGTCTCCTGCTTGGCTACCGGGGACGCTATGCGTTGGGAGACAGTGGAGATCTTCACGCTCTCCTAAGACAAGCCCGCGAGCGCATTCAGCGTATCCGCGGCGACGCCCGTCTCGGTCTTCGCCGATCCTCAGATGTTCCCCCACCTACCGTAAACAGAGCGGATAAATGGACTCGCCGTCTGGCATGGAGCGTCTGTCTCCTCTCCGCGGTCGTCCTTATCCTTTTTGTCTGCTATGAGGTTGCACTTGGTTCTGATCTCCGGATTCTGCAACGAAGCATCCTCACGGTCGCCGCAGATCTGGTCAGCCTGGGGTGGGTATAGTGACTTACTTTTTTGCTTTTCTCTTTGTTGCAGTCTCCGCGATTCTTGCCTGGCTCGCAGGGCCGTTGTTCCATCTCCATGGCGTCGGTCTGTTTGTCGTTCGCTGCGTACTTTTGATCGTCGGCATCGCAGCAGCAATCGCGGTTCTGTTCTTTCAACGAAACACGAAGATCTTTCAGACGCGCGATTCAAATCCCCACGACAGTTCCGAGCTGAACACGCTGCTGCGCAACGCGCGGCAGCATCTCAGTTCTTCGCAGCGAGCCGGTGCTCGATCGCTTGCCTCTACGCCTCTGCTCTATCTACTCGGCGGCGCTAATTCCGCCAAAACGACAACCGTGCTCAGATCCGGTCTCGATCCTGAGTTGCTTGCTGGAGAGGTATACCGCGATCAGACAGTGGCCGCGACCTCGCGCGCAAATGTCTGGTACACCGGCGAGAACGTCATCGTCGAAGCGGGCGAGGCCGTTCGTAACAGCTCCCAGTTGTGGAACCTCATGTTGCGCCTGACGAAACCGAAAATGCTTCAGTCCGCTCTGGGGAAGAAACCGCCATACCGTGCGGCAATTGTGTGCACGAGTTGCGAATCCTTTTTCGGTCCGGATGCCGCGACTTCCTTGACCGCACTCGCCCGCGAAACGAACGGCATGCTACGGACTCTTGCGCGCCAACTGGGGACTGATCTCCCCGTCTATGTGGTGTTGACCAAACTCGATCGTATCCCGGGCTTCGGCGAATTTGTGCGTCATCTGTCCACGGAAGAGATCTCCGAGCCTTTGGGCATTTCGCTCCCGCGGCACACGTTATCGAGCCGTTTTTATGTGGAAGAGGTGACCAAATCCGTAACGTCCTCTCTTGATCAACTTCTCTTCTCACTCGGCGAGTTTCGCGTGGAGATCCTCGCACGCGAAACCGGCCAAAATACAGTAGCCCCCGTCTATGAGTTTCCACGGGAGATGGCCAAGCTCCGGAACAACCTCGTCTCCTACCTGCTCGAACTCACTCGGCCAAGTCACTTGAACGCCAACCCCCATTTGCATGGCTTCTACTTCACGGGAGTACGTGCGCACATCTCTGAACAAGCCGTCAGTGTTCCTGCGGCGGTACTCCGTCAAGCACAGACGGATGCCGAAGCTACCGGAGTTTTTTCCCTCAAGAATCTGGCCGCTAACGCTCCTCGCCACGTAGCTCAGGTCGTCACGCAAAAAACCGCGCAATGGTGCTTCCTTCCTCATTTGTTTACGGACGTTTTTTTTGCGGACCGTAAAACGCTAGCCGAGGATCAAATCAGCAAGCGCGTCCACATCCTGCGTCGGCTGTCTCTTGCAACCGTTTCGGTCTTTCTTCTGATCTGGTGCATCGGCCTTACTATCTCCTACCGCAACAATGCACGCCTCGAACAAGAGATTCAGACGGCGCAAGCGGCTCTCCCCGCTGGCAGCCCGGTTGAGACGTTGGCAGCGACTTCACAGCTGGCAAGTCTCGACCGGCTTCGTTCCGCCGTTGCGGAGTTAGAGGGGTACCAGCAAAATGGAGCACCGATCAGGTTCAGGTGGGGGCTCTTCCACGGTGATTCGCTGATCGTTCCCGCGCGTCGTCTGTACTTCGATCGTTTTCAGCAACTCTTGCTGGCGAGCACGCAGAAACATCTCGTCGCGAATCTTGGCGCTTTGCCTGCGAACGCACCGGCTGATGCGGACTATTTTGCCGCATATAATTCCCTACGCGCTTACCTGATTACAACGTCCAACCCGGAAAAGAGTACAGCGGACTTCCTTTCACCGGTGCTGACCCGCTTCTGGCTCAATGGCCAACGCCAGGAATCCAATCTACAGGCCGAGCTTGCCGAACGACAGTTTGCTTTCTACGCTGAAGAGATTCGACATGCCGATCCCTTCCACATCGCACCGTCCATGCCTGCTGTCTCCGAAGCTCGCTTGTACCTAAATAGTTTTGGCGGATTCGATCGTATTTATCAAAACATGATTGCAGCGGCGAATCAGGCCACACCTGCAGTCGACTTCAACCGCCTCTACCCTGGATCGGCCGCGACGGTAGTGGAGCCACACGTTGTGCCTGGCGCTTTTACTCAAGAAGGTTCCGCCTACGTGCAGAAAGCCTTACAGCATCCAGACCACTTCCTCAGTGGCGAAGATTGGGTTCTGGGCAGTCAGACCGCGCCTTCCGTGCAACTCGCCCAGCTTGCACAGAAGCTTACGGAACGCTACAACAGCGACTTCACAGCCCAGTGGCGCACCTTTCTACGCTCTGCCGTGGTGGTGCGCTATCGAAGTCTGCAGGAAGCACAACAGAAGTTACAGAGCTTGTCTTCGCCCAACTCTTCGTTGCTCGCGCTTATCTTCACCGCTTCGCGTCATACGGCTGCGGCCACCCCCACGGTGGCACACCAGTTTCAACCAGTCCAGGTATTGGTTCCGCCAGACAGCGCCAACCGGTTTATAGCAGGCAGCAATAGCGGCTATATCAACGGACTCATAAGTCTGCAGGGCGCTATCTCCCAGTTCAATCAAGACACTACTGCGGCCAATAATCCCGCAGCGACTCAACCGGTGATCGGCGCGGCGGTCGCGGCCCACGCGGCCGTGGGCCAGACATCACAGTCGTTCAATATCGATCCGCAGGGACACGTTGAGCAAATCGTCATCGGTCTGTTGCAAGCACCTATTACCTCTGTAGAAGACACAGTACGCGGCGAGCGTCCGCAGCAGACCAACCTCGCAGGGCGCGGTTTCTGCAGCAACGTGTCGGCCTTGACCGCTAAATACCCTTTTTCTCGCGGAGCCACGGTCGAGGCTACGGCCGCCGAAATTACTTCGGTGTTCAAACCCGGTTCGGGTGCACTCTGGGCTTTCTATGATGCAACGCTTAAATCACTGATCGTTCAACAGGGCGGTACATGGGTTGCCGCGCCCAACGCACCCATCAAGCCCACAGCAGCGTTTCTCCAGTTCTTCAATCGCATGGCAGCAATTTCGGGCGACTTCTTCCCTGCCGGCGCGGCTACGCCAACATTGACCTTCAACGCACACATCCTGCGCTCGAAGGAGATTCAAAGTGTGACCTTCGCCGTCGACGCGCAACGTCTCACCGGCGCCGATGTCTCACGCGGTTTCACCTGGTCGCCGCAGAATGCTCAGAGCGCGGAACTGATTGCGAATTACGGAAGCGGTAGCCTTCCTTTGCAGTTCAGCGGAACGTGGGCGCTCTTCCACCTTGTGGATCGCGGCAAACTCGAACAGGGCGGCAATCCGGCGCGACTCGCATATCCTCTCGAGATATCGAACACGCCCATTGTCATCCACGGCACCCCACTGACGGAGCGAGTCGAGCTCTCCGGCCCTGCAACCAGCCTTCTCATTCCGGGTGCGCTGAACGGTTTGCACTGCACTACGCAGATTGCGCACTAAGCGGCTCTCGATTAAGACGAGAAAGAGTTATCTCCTCAATCGAAATACCGGCCCCAGCCCTTGGTCGTTACTAGAGGATGCGGAGCAGGAGACAAGTAACGTTGTCTTCCGCTCCGCCTTCCATTGCAATGTCCACGAGACCACGGCAAGCCTCAGCGAGACTCGCCGTCCCGTTAAGACGCTCTGCGATAACCTCTGCCTCCGCGTAGCGGGTTAATCCGTCGCTCGCAAGAAGCACTAGGTCCCCAGGCTTCACTTCTGCCAAGAACATGTCAGGTTGTACTTTTTCGTCTATTCCAACAGCGCGTGTGATCCATTGCCGCAGGGACGAAAGAGCCGATTGTGCCTGCCCAGGTAAACCACGGGCGATTTGTTCCGCCACATACGAGTGGTCGCGCGTTACCTGAACGCAGCTCCCTTCCCTCAGAAAATAGGCCCGACTATCCCCTACATTGCCGATCACGATGTGGTTGTCCTGAACGCATGCTGCGACAAGAGTCGTACCCATTCCACGTAAATGACGGTTCTCGCGGGATGCTTGCCACACGTCGCGATTCGCTCTAAGAATCGCTTCGCGCACCTGCTCTTCCAGAGAAGCTTCGCTCAAACGCAGTTCTTCATAGTGCAGCATGAGTTGATCGACCGCTGCCCTGCTCGCGACTTCTCCGGCGGCCATGCCCCCCATTCCGTCGCAAACCACAAACAGACCAAGGTCAAGATCGTACCCGAAGCTGTCTTCATTGGCCGAGCGAGTGCAGCCAACATCTGAGAGTGCGGCAACCTCGACGGCAGTTCCCAATCTTTCTACCGCCACGTCGCGATGAGAATGTGCTACCTCACTTCTGGCGATCTCGTTAGTGCTCACTGCGGCTGCTCCATGCTCTTCCACTTGGCGAGGATCCGCGGAGAAATGAGTCTCTCGATCGGTTTATACCTCTCCAGACCTGCGAGTCTGAAGTGTTCTTGTGCGTCTTCCTGCCAGATGGAAACATGCGTATCCTTCGGGTCTGCGAGAAACGACTGAGACCATAGGCAAGCTGCCAGATAGAAATGCGCCGCGCCTTTGTATGTTCCGCCGCCTGCCTTGAGATACTCCGTGAGGTCTGCATTGGCTTCTGAAAAGTCCGAGGCGTAAAAGGCTTGTATTCCCTTCTCCAGTTGAATCTCGAGCGGATCCTCTGAATTCGCCCCGCTTGCCGAAGGACTATTTAGGTCTTTGGAGTCATCTTTCTTATCGAGAGTGGTCTTTGGTGAATGAGCGGACCTCCGTATCTGAGCCAGAACTCTCTGCTTTCCCTGACTTGCTTCAGTCTGGGTACTATCCAGAGAAAGCACGGCATCGTAATCACTAAGAGCGGCCTTCCAGTTACCCTGCCTCTCATCCTGATGTGCCTTCGCGAGTGCATTCTTCAAAGCGAGCGGATTGGGCTTTGCCGCCTGTGCCTTCTCGGCATCCAGCTTTTGTTGCGCCAGGGAGGCAGCTATTCTTTGCAGTCCTTCCGTGGGATTCCCCGGCCCATTTGACTTGATGCTGAGTACGAATTTGTACTTATCCTGTGCTTCTTTCAGATCCCCGTTACGTTCAAGCGCTTCCGCCTCCGCGATCGTGGCCTGGTAGATCTTTATGTTGTTCAGAATCTGTGCGGCTGCGGGCTTCAGATTAGCGGAAGTAACCCTGCTCGCAGCTGCTGTGGCTACGTCAAATGAACCGTGTTCGTACGCAGCCTGAGCCGCCTGCAGCAGAGCCATCCCCGTCGGATCGGCACCCACTTGAAGTGCCTTTGCTCGCTCGATCAACTGCGCGGCCTCACCCATGTGAGGACCATAAAGAATTTTTTTTAGGTCACGGATCGAGCCCGCGTAATCCTTATGATCGAGTTCGAATTTACCCGTCCCTAAATCTCCCTCAAACTCCTGCAATCTTGCGCTGGCATCTAAGCGAGCCCGTTCACAATGCTTTTCGTATTTCTTCGCATCGATCGCCGCTGCCTGACAGAGATAGGTCGCAACCTGGTCCAACCTGCCTTCAGCTTTCGCCTGCTTGGCAAGGTCCCGAAGACGATCCGTCTGATCATCCGCGAAGATCGGAGTTGCAAACAGGCCTATATGAACGGAGGCGAGCAGCAACCATCGGTACCTCAGCCCTATCTTCATGGCTGCTCTCCTTTCAACGCTTCACCAGTGTCTGGCGCGTCGAACACGGCCGCGCAGAGATGTTCTTCTGGACCGGCTACACAGTGGATAGTCTGCGTCTTCTCATTTCCGTCCTTTAAGGTCACCGCATACGAACCCGCGGGGACGTTGTCCAGTCGTAAAGGTGTGGTGAGCTCTTTGCCACTGAGGTCTAGATTTTGACCGGCTCCATTTTGTACAGAGATAACCGTAGCCCAGGGCGACGCATTTAGATCAAGGTGAGTTCGAGGCGCGACCATCGGAGCGATCGGGGCAGGAGACCGATGTGCCTCTGCGGAAGAGCCTTCATGACGGAGATGCCAGAACCCAGCCGCGGCAGCAAGAACTATACCGAGTCCCAGAAAGCCCAGCATCAAAACCTTTGATTTCTTCTTACTGGAAGGCGCTGCAGTCCCCTTTACCTCACGTATCGACTGCTTCCTGTGCTGGTCTACTTTGCTGGTCTCGGATTTTCTGTTCTTCTCTTTTAGCGTTTCTTGCTGCTTTGCCTTTTGCCCGGTCCGGGCGGCAGCCAAAAGCTCCAGAATTTCCTTTCGCTCGTCTCCCTTGGCCTTCGCAGACTCCAGTGCACGAATGGCTTCGTCATACCTTCCCGCCTGTATCGAAGCGCGCGCATCGCTCAGTCGCTTCTGGCGCAGCGCCTCTTTGTCCGTTTGCTGAATATGTTCTTCCAGCTTCGCGCGAAACTGGACCAGGTTCTGTTCCTGGGGTGCCTGTTCCAGCGCCGCGTCGATAATTGCAAGCGCACGAGCTGGATCTTCGGTCAGTAACTCTTGTGCCTCCAGCGTCGCCGAGCGCACCAGTTGCACCAACGCGGCGTCATCCTTTTTCTTTTGAATTTCTGATCTCAGACGAAGTAGAACCGGTTCCGAAGGAAGCGTTTCCAGTGCTCGGCTTACCTGATCTTCGGCGCGCTCGAAGTCGGGAATTTCAAGGCAGTCCTCAATTTCACCGACGATTCGGTCCAGCAAAAGACGTCGACGTTCTTCTTTCTGCTTCGTGGTCGCCGAAAAGAGCAGATCCTGCAATCCACCATCGGTAGGATCAATTTCAGCCGCTTCGCGCAAGCGAACGATCGCTTCGGTATACCTTCGTGCGCTGTACTCCTCGCGGGCGGAGCTCACTAGCCGCTCGACTTCTACTGCATCCTGCCTTCGCTTGATTTCACGCAACACGATGGAGCGGGCATTTCTGAGATCCGTACTCTTTTCATCAATACGCAGAGCCTCCGAAAGAAACTCTTCCGCCTGGATCAGATCTCCCTTGCTCCGCGCATCATTTGCCTGCTCCCAGAGAGAGCGGACGCGCTGCGCCTGCTCCTTCAGGGTTCTCACCTGTTCGAGTTTCGCGGTGATGCCGAACGTTCTTTCCTGGTCAAGCCTGTCTGCCTGGGTAAAAAAGGTGATGGCGTCATCGAACTGACGCGCTGCGGCCGCTTCCTCCGCTTGTTCCATGACTTGCCTGACCTGTTCGCCACGCTGGAGAGAATTGAGCTTGTCCTGTACCTCCTGCAGTAGCAGCTTAGCCTTTACATCTCGCGGGCTAATGCGCTGAGCCTGCAGCACGACGGTTCTCGCACTCGCAAACTCGCCCTGATCGCAGAGCCTACGGGCCGTGTCCAGGAGGTATCCTACGCGCTCTTGCTTGAGTTCTTCGCCCACAACCTGGAGATCGACCGCCATCTCCTCGGTCGTTGCGTAGCGTAAGTTCACATCCTTGGCCAGGGCTCGATCGAGAACAGCGGTCAGCGCCTCCGGCACGTCGTTCACAACGGCACGCACTGGAACGTACGGCTCATGCATTACTCGGTACAACGCGGAAACGTCCTTGCCCCGAAACGGCAATTCACCCGTGACCATCTCATAGAGCATCACGCCCAAAGACCAGATGTCCGCGCGACTATCACTCACCTCCCCCTTAAGCCGCTCCGGGGAGATGTAGTGAAAGGTTCCAAGCAGGGCGTCAGGCTTCGTCAGGCGGCTCATCTGATCCGTGAGGCGCGCTATTCCAAAATCGACAATCTTAATTTGTCCGTCGCGTAGCACGATAACATTTGCGGGTTTCACATCTCGATGAATCAGGCCGGACTGATGCGCGTATCCCAGTCCGGCGCAAAGCTGCTCGACGATCGAGAGCGTTTCGAGAAGAGGCAGACGGCCACGCTCCCGCAGGACCCACTCCAAGGACTCACCCGGGAGAAACTCCATCGCGATGAACGGACTTCCATCGTGTTCTCCAACTTCATAGACGGTGACGATATTCGGGTGACTCAGCATTCCGGAGCGCGCTTCCACGTAGAAACGGTCACGCAACTCGGGGGTCACTTCGGTCAAGGTTTTTATGGCAACATCCCTACCGATGAGTTTGTCCACTCCACGGTAGACAACCCCCATGCCTCCACGGCCAATCTCACCGAGAATGCCGTAGCGCCCAATAACCGTCAAATTCGAGGATGTAAGGTCGATAGCCATCTCCTGCCGGTTTCCCCAGTCTCCCAATCTGTTGGCATTTCACCAACCCGGCTACGCGGGAAGCCGGCCTCTGTTATCAACACCGGCGACGCTGCTTTTATTCCCTCTCTTCGGACAGAAACCAGCGTTTTCTGGAAAGATTGGGATCGTACTCTGCCTCCTCAGTTGCGCAACAGGATGAACGGTTTAAGGGATAATGGCATCGTGGAAGTTCTTGCGTCCGCTATGTGAAATCTGTTCTTCGGAACCTACTGGACCTTGATGGGTCCTTAAGCGCAAGAAGCTCCGGATGAGCTGACCAATGTCGTCGTCCGGTGAGAGGGGATCGTGAACGCTAAAGAACCTTCGGTTACCGATCTCATCTCACGCTGGAAAGGCGGCGATTCTGCCGCACTTCACGAACTTACGCCTTTGATCTATGACGATCTCGTACGGGCGGCCAAAGCCCGTCTCGATCGGGAGTCCTACGCGCGAACGTTAGAACCAAGCGCGCTTGTTCACGAAGCGTTTTTCAGGCTCTCCAAACGGACAACACTCATTGCACAAAACCGCGCACATTTTTACGCCATCGCCGCCATCACGATGAAACGTGTACTGATCGAGCATGCACGCAAGCGGATGGCGCAGAAGCGTGAGGCTGGCGAACGGGTGACCCTGCATCCGGAGATTCTGGCCCAGGAAGGGCCGCGTTTGGATCTGCTGGACCTGCATGAGGCTCTTGAACGATTTTCCATGCTGGATCCAAGGAAGGCGCGGATCATCGAACAGAAGTACTTTGGCGGTATGACTAATGAGGAGCTGGCTTTAGTGGAAGGAATTTCCGTGGCAACCGTCGGGCGAGAGCTCCGCCTGGGCCAGGCATGGTTGCGCCTTGAGTTAGGTGGAAAGAACGCAGAGACATGATGGATGCCCGTTGGAAGACGATCGAACAGATTTTTTTCGAGGCCACTGACCTGCCGCAGCAGGATCAGGAAGATTTCGTACGGCGTGCCGCGGCCGGAGATGAGTCTCTGATCTTCGACGTTCTCTCGCTCTTGCGTGCGGAGGCGGATGCGGACAGCGTGCTCGATGCCGCAGTCCGGCATCAGTTCGACGACTGGTCTGCCTTTGAAGAAAGGGACACCTCGACCGGCGTACGCCTGGGGCCTTATCTGCTCCTTCGAGAGCTGAATACAGGAGGAATGGGTACCGTACATCTCGCCCAGCGTGTGGATGATCAGTACTCCCAGATCGTTGCCATCAAGACAGTGCGTGCAGGATATGTCACACCAGAGATCTCGCGCCGCTTCCGTGAGGAACGACAGATTCTGGCGACGCTTAACCATCCAAATGTCGGCACGATTCTGGACGGCGGCGACACCTCCGAAGGTCATCCCTTCCTCGTCATGGAATACGTAGAAGGCCAGGCGATTACAACGTTCTGCATGGAACGAAAGCTCTCCACACGGGCGCGCCTGAACCTGTTCATCGCTGTCTGCAGCGCGGTGTATCACGCTCACCAGAAGCTGGTTCTGCATCGCGATATAAAGCCCGAAAACGTGCTCGTCTCCAAGGAAGGTCATCCGAAGCTGATTGATTTCGGCATCGCGAAGACGCTGGTGCCTCCGGCATCGAACGGCAGAGAAAATGAAAAATCAAAGACACTGCTCTGGCTCACGCCCAGTTATGCCAGTCCCGAACAATTCCAGAGCAAACCACTCTCCGTGGCCTCGGATATCTACTCCCTGGGAGTCTTGCTGTATGAGTTGCTGACAGATGTCAGGCCCTACGACCTGGAGCGTCTTACTCCTGCCGAAGCGGAGCGTACCGTTCTGCAAGAGATGGTTCGCAGGCCAAGCTCCGTCGTGCCCTCTCCCAGGCTCAGGCGTGAACTTTCCGGCGATCTCGATCGGATCGTCCTCATGGCTATGGAGAAGCTGCCGGAAAGACGGTACAAGTCTGTCGAGCACTTGACCGAAGACCTGCAACGTTTTCTGGAAGGGCGACCTGTGCTCGCCCGAAAGGCGACCCCTCTCTATGTTTTGCGCAAAGCTGCTATCCGCCACAAAATCGGCCTGTTAAGTCTCGTTCTATGTGTCGGCACGGTGGCTCTGTCCTATGGGGGCTACAGGTGGAGATCACGGGCCGCGGAAGCCCGGATGCAGAAGATCAGCAGCCTTGCGCAAAGCACCATTGACGGCATGACCGAAAGTGCGCAGCAGAGCGGAAGTTCAACTGAGGTACGCGCTGCAATCTCCCGGCGCGCCCTTGACTACTTAAATCAGCTAGAGATAACCATGGGCAGCGATCCGCGTTTGCAGCTCGCGATGTCGTCCCTCCATATCCGCGTTGGCGACATAGAGGGTCTGCCCTCAGTGTCCAACCTGGGTCATACGGACGAGGCAATCAACAGCTACCAGAGAGCGCTACACTTCGCAGAAAAAGCCGATGCGCAATTGCACAGTGCTGAGAGCACGGCGGCGCTTGTGGAGCCTTTGCTACGTATCGCATACATACAGACGTTCGAGAAAGACGTGGAGGGCGCCACCAAGACGTATGCGAGGGCATTATCTCTTGCTTATCCTTATTGGAAGCAGGACCCGGATTCCACACAGCGCGAGCGCACTCTAACCATGGTCTACTCCGGGATGGGCGATGCGGCAACGTGGCGTCTGGAGCCGAATACCGCGTTTACGTATTTCAAAATGGGCTTCCAGGTGCTTGGAGGCCAACCGAACGGCAACCTGAGTCACGACCTTTTACTGGCCGACCTTCACCTCCGTATGGCCGATGCGCTCAATGACGTGGGTCGGTACAAGGAAAGCCTGGAAGAAACACAAACTGCTGCTTCAATCGCCATGGAACTGTCACAGGCGTTTCCCTCGTCCAGAGCTCGCGGAACACTTCTGTTTTCATACCGAGCCATGGTAAACACACTTGCCGGAAGAGACTTCATCAATGCGGGGGATAGTCAGCAGGCAGTGGTCTATGCTGAAAAAACACTTGCCCTTTCAAAGTTGCTGGATTCGCATGACTCCAAGGACATTCAATCCAAGTTCAACACGATCTCTGCCCTCTCGGCAGTGGGAGACGCGCAACGACAGAGTGAACCAAGAATGGCTGCTCTGTGGTATGAGCGTGCTTTATCTCTCGCGAAAACTCTTCAGCCGGCTTATGGAGCAGAACTTCGTCACCGCATTGCGGTACTTGAGGAGGCCCTTGCCGAGGTCATTCCAGATACGCAGCGCACCGAGCAGTTGAATCTTTTAAAGGATAATGCCCGCATACGGGCCGAACAGGCAAACCTAAGCTCGCATGGGCTCATTCATCTTATGGGGGCGTACTGCAAACTCGCAGATGTTGAGCTCGAGGCACACAACTTGCCTGAAGCCTCTCGTTATGCGGAGAATATGTCCACCCTCCTCCAACAGTACGACAGGAATTCCCCAAGCCTGCTTGTATTGAGAAACGTGGGACTGTGTCTGCGCACCCAAGGGGACGTAAGCCTGACCAAAGCCAGAGCGAACCATGAATCCCGCGCTATCCGGACGTCGGAAACTTCGGCTGCCGTAGATTCCTACGAACAGAGCCGCCAAATCTGGATGAAATGGCAGCAACGCGGCGTTACCTCTCCGGAAAGCCTTCGTGAGGCGCGCCGGGTTGAAACCCGGCTGCGCCAGGCACAAGCGTTACTGAAAAACGAACGCATGTAGCTTCATGGGAAATGAAGGTTTGCCTATGTCATTGCACACAGAGAGATGTGAAGCTTCTGCCGAGCGCGCATCAAACGCGACATAACGGTACCGAGAGGACATCCAAGGGCCGCCGCAATATCTCGATAAGAAAGCTCTGCATATTCCCTCAAAACAATGATCTCTCGTAATCTCGGGGAGAGTTCCTGAATCGATTTTTGAACCCGCTCGCGCTCAACCTGCTGCATGTAGATCTGGCCAGGCCCAGGCTCGTCTGAAGCGATAGAGTCAAGAATATCGATGTCCTGCAAAGGGGAGAAGGACTGGGGAGCACTCCGTCTTCGCCTAAGCTCATTGAGCCAGATGTGCTTCAGAATTGTGAAAAGCCAAGCTTTCACGTTGCTCTCCGACACGAGATTCTTCTGACCGGGAATCGCTCGCGCAAAGGTCTCCTGAACCAGATCTTCAGAGTCTTCACGCGAACGTGTCATCGACATCGCATAGTTGTAAAGTGCATGTCGGTATTGCAACAAGCCAGTGCTGTGTTCTTTACCTGCTATATCTTGAAGATCAGGTTGGGTTTTTGTGGGCAGCTCGTTAGCGACAGTGACGGAAATCGTAGTGTTTGCATTGATCATTGTTGGTCTCTGCTGATATATGCGCAGGACCAGTGACAAATCGATCAGGACTCGCTTTTTTTTGGATTCGTCTCGCTATCGGTTGAGCTTGGACTCGATTTTACGGGCGCTTCCTCGATCTCCAGAAGAATACTGAACGTCCTTAAAGTCGCATAAAGCTCATACCGATCTAAAGATGCTTAACCAGAGGTGCGTTCGTATGCCTGTCGCCGCGAAAGGGCATGAACGTGGGTAAACTCAGCCCCAAAAAAGAAGATTTGCGCGGAGTAATAGACCCAGATGACCATCACAATGACAGACCCGGCTGCACCATAGGCCGATCCTGGACTCGCTTTTCCGAGATAAAGTCCCAGGAGAGACTTCCCTACCGTAAAAAGAAACGCCGTGGCAGTCGCGCCCCAGCGAACATCGGCCCATTCCACGTCCGTCTCCGGGACGTACTTCAAGATCAAAGCGAAGAGGACGGTTATGCCGAAGAAGGACACAAGAAAGTTCGTCATCACCAGGACGCTTGCAGGTATGGGTAGCAATCCGTTGAAGAATTTGCTCGCTGCGGCAAGTCCAGCGCTGGCAACCAACGAAACAAGCAGGATGAAGCCCACGCTGAGGACCATTCCGAACGAGAACAGCCTTTCTTTGACGAGAAGGAGGAAGCCTTGCCCGCTCTTCGGTTTCACTTCCCACACTTTATTTAGCGCTGACCGAAGTTCACCAAAGACTCCTGAAGCGCCAAAGATTAAAGTGACCAAACCAATCGTCGTCGCCAGAGCCCCCGAAGAGGCCTTCTGCCCGCTTATAAGCATGGACTGTACCGCCGCTTTCCCCTCGGGTCCGACCAGCGCCTGGACTTGAGAGAGAAGATGATCCTGGGCGCGCGATCGATCGAAGACAAGCGAAAGGATTGCCACAACCAGAATGACCATTGGGGCAAGGGAAAGAATCGTATAAAAAGCGAGCGCGGCACCAAGCCTGGGTACCTCATCCTCGCTCCAGTCGTCGAAGCTCTGGCGAAGCAGACCGCTAAATTTTCTCAAGCTCGACATGGACGGTCCTATCGGGATTCTCTGTTCGCATTTTGTGCGACCGCGTAACACTCGTGATTTTCTGGGTCTCCGTGCTGGATTTCCAGCAGGGAGCGCCTAACTTAGCGCAACAACCTCTTGCGGAGATACGAGGGTTATACGTTTGAATGCAAATTGAAAGCGGCGTTCAGGTGGATAGCTGCAGCCACAAGTTCAACTATTCAGTTGCAAACAGGGAGGGTTCGGTTGTCAGTGGGATTTGAACTTCGGCCTCGCTATATCGCGACATCTCGCTATCCGTCGCGCGCGGCAGATGCCAAGCTATGGCGCGTGCCATCTGCCGGCACCTGCGGGGTGAGACCTCGTCCTGCATTTGGCTTCAAAGAGACGTCCTTAGTATGCCCCTGTGTCCTTCTGCGGATTGTGTCCTTCTGCGGATGCAGACTGCATCCCCGCTGGATGTCGAGAGCATGCTACCCGAAGGCATCTATCGAAAGACGCTGCGCGGTGCCACGAGCGATGGGTCGCAGAGTCTATACCTAGGTGACTTGAAAGGTAGTCACGATGGTGCTCAAGCCCTTGCGGGCGAACGCCTAAGTGACCATTTTTCTTATTGGGAGTAAATGGGAGTGAATCGGTTTTCTGATCTCTCTAAACCATTGATTTGATTGGTTGGGGGGGTAGGATTTGAACCTACGACCTTTGGGTTATGAGTGGCCGCGCACTCGCGTATCTAACTGATTTCTTTGGTACGGATAGCCACGCGGAAGTATGGAAAAGTACCCTCCGGACAGCCTGCCGGGAGCTTATTGGGAGCGCGTTTTGCAGGTTGGGTTTTATGCCCAACGTTCTCTGGATTTTAGGCGCAAAGCCCGCTAATCACAAGTTTCGTTTAGTTCGTTTACTTGCGTTTGCTTCGAATAGATGGGACAATGACCTTGAGGTGATGTGATGTCCCAGACCCTTCTCGTGCCGACCCTTCCCACCGAAATGGATGCCACGCTCGCCAGAGAAACCAGCCGTTCGCTGGCCTCCCGTATGCGCTCCAAAACTCCACTGAGCTTTCGCGTCGGGGATGCCGCCAAAGAGGAGACTTTGCAGCTTCCAGTACCCGCCGTCCAAATGCTGGTCCGCATTCTGGAAGAGATGGCGCGTGGCAATGCCGTTACGTTGATTCCGGTCCACGCCGAGTTGACGACCCAGGAAGCGGCGGACATGCTGAACATCTCCCGTCCTTCCCTCATTCAATTGCTGGACGAGGGGAAGATCGAATACCGGAAAGTCGGTACGCATCGCCGCATTCGTTTTGACGCACTGATGGCCTACAAACGTCAGTCCGACGCAGCACGTCGGGCGGCTCTCGCTGAACTGGCAGCCTATGACCAGGAGATCGGGATCTGATTGTGGCCGCGTTCATTGTTTTCTACGATGCGAATGTACTCTATCCCGCTGAGTTGCGTAATTTTCTGATGCATCTCGCTCTGATAGGGGCATTTCGCGCCAAGTGGTCCGCAGATGTGCATGACGAATGGATCAGTAGTCTTCTGAAGAACCGCTCCGATCTTACCCGCGAGAAGTTGGAGCGCACACGGCAGCTCATGGACAAAGCCGCGCCAGATGCACTCGTGACAGGATATGAGCACCTCATCTCTGGCCTTGTTCTTCCAGATGAGAGAGACCGGCATGTCTTGGCCGCGGCGATTCGTTGCGGAGCCAGCGTCATCGTCACTTGCAATCTGGCTGATTTTCCGCAGGAGTCGCTTAAGGAATTCGGAATCGAAGCACAGCACCCCGATGAGTTCATTCTTAATCTCCTAGACCTTGCGCCGGGTCTAGTGATTGAGGCCGCCGAAAATCATCGCGGAAGCCTCAAGAATCCCCCACAGACCGTGGATGAATACCTCTTCATGCTGGAATCGCAGGGACTTACGCAAACGACTTCTCTACTCCGCGAATACGTTCACGGCCTGCGCTGAAATCGTAATCTTTTAATTCAATCTCTCCGAATTTCCGCGACAATAGCTAGTCAGGGGCCAGGAAGTATTGCGGAGGCTTCGCATATATCTGAGCAAGCTGGATGAGTTCAAACACTTCGATACTCCGCTCGCCGGTCTCGCATTTGGAGAGGAAGGAATGCGCCCTTTCCATTCGTGCGGAGACTTCACGCTGCGTCAGGCCCGCTTCTTCGCGGGCCAAGATCAGCTTTTCAAGAAATCGGTCGTAGAGAGCCTGATGGGGCGTCGTCCTTCCCTTACGCGAGATTCGAGTCTCAGGCTTCTTCTGTTTCTTCACCTTCCAAGTGTGGGTAACGCTTGACGAATCCCCTAATAAGGGACAGGCTGGTTAGCATCTGATCTTTGCAGGAGGTAAACGGTGTCGAGAGACTACGTGGAATGTACCGATGTTGCAGGTAAAACCATCAAGACACTCAAGATGTACGAGGATGACGTAGACGGCTGTGAGACCCTCATTGAGTTCACAGATGGCACGTCGTTCTCCAGTTCCGTTTGCAATCAGCCAACAGTAAAGGGAACCCTGTTTGAAGGTGGTGCCGGAACACCAAAGATCATTCGGAATTACGAGTTATAGGGCCGCATTGAGCTGCCCTCGTCATGCCCCGGATGCATGACGAACACTCGAAATGTCATTGGACGTTGACGCGGCTAAATCTTAGCTTTGCGCCTAGCTGACACCACCGTCAGCGGAGGTGCAAAGATGCTCAGAATCCGCCGCGCAATCCGGTTGGGAAAGCCTCTCAATCGGTCGTCCAATCTCCCCGCCGAATGGTGGGCAAAACCCCTCTCGAAGCAATCTCTCCGCCACGCCCTCCATGTGATGGGACCGATACTTGCGGCACTCGTGTTTGCGGGTGTTGGAAGCGGCGTCGCTCACGCCCAGGGAACGATGGACTTCTCAGGAGCGCAAACGCTCATGGGAACGTTTAAAACTTTCGCAATTTACGCTGGGGCCGTCATCTGTTTTGGCGGTCTCATTTTCGCCGGAATCCGCATGATGAGCGGTCGGTTTCAGGATGCAATTCCAGGACTCTTCGGCGCGTTGTTCGGCGCCGGAGTGCTCGGTTGGGGTGCCGGTTGGATCGGTAGCCTGACCGGCCAGTCGATGTAGGAGGTGACATCGACCATGACCAAGCGGGGAGAGCCGTTACCAATCAATCAAGCGCTGAATCGACCGAGAGCCAAGCTTGGTCTCGATCTTACAGCATGGATGGCGATCGTATTCGTCTGCGTAACGGTTTTCCTCGTTGGTTTTCGCCTGTTGGCGATGTTGGCCTTCCCGACGCTCGCGGTCGGCGCATGGCTCATCGTTCGTAAACACCCGAAGATGTTCCAACTGTGGGGCCTGAGCCTCAACCAGAAGAGCTACTATGACCCGCGTAAACACTGAGCAGCTCAAACATACTCCGTGGTTCGCCAAGGCAGGAGCGGCGTGCAGCATCGTTCCGATTGCGCGCTTTGTCGGGCCAGACATCTTCGCCCTCAAGGGCGGCGGTTACGGATGCCTGTTCGCTCTCACCGGCATCGACGAAGAGGGCTTGACCGACCAGGAGCTTGAGTCGCGAATGCGATCCATTGAAGGCTCGTTGCGTGGTTTGCCCGAGGGCTCGTGTCTCTATCAGTACACCCGTGTGATGTCGGGGTTCGATCTTCCGCGTCAAGCCAGGTACGCGAACCCTGCCACGGAGGTATTCGCGAGTGATCGCCTGACATTCCTTGAGAAGACGGCGGGCTTCCGCCGTATCGACCTGCACTGGTGCCTCACGCTGGAGCCGTCTAAGGTGACAGCCTTTGAGCGGAAGCCGCAGGAGAACGCCGTAGACACGTCCCGTATGCTTGCTGACCTTGAGAAGACCGCGACCATTCTTCAAAGCCACCTTGGCAACGCGATAGGATTGCGGCTCCTTGGCAAGGCCGAAACCTTCCAGTTCTTCAGCTATCTGTTCAACCTTGAGGAATGGGCAGAGCGTGACCAACTGCGCAGCGATACTGGCGTGGACCGGCAGATCGTGAAGACTCCGATTGCGTGGCATAGTGATTACCTCCAGGTCGGCAAGCGCCACGTGCAGATGTTTTCGCTGAAAGCGACACCGGAGGCTTCGAGGCCCTGCCTCTTCTCCGGTCTGTTGACGCTTGATTGTGACAGTGTCCTGTGCTCGACCTGGAGGGTGAAATCCACCTCCTCCGCACGCAGCGAGATCGACGCGCAGGAGAAATTCATCTCCTTTTTCAAAGTCGGCGTACTGACACGCGTGATGAGCGGGCGTGATACTGCCTCGCTCGAAACCGGGGCGGGTGCGAAGGCTGCCAACAACCATGTCGATGACCTCAGCGAAGTCATCCGTTCGCTCGATAAGAAAGCCCAGGGTGAATACTCTCTGCGGCTTTTGTTGGCAGCGCGCAGCCAGGAGCAGTTGCGCAACACCGTTCCCGCTGTGCATCGCATCTTCGTCGATGCCCGAGCGCAGGTGATGGAAGAGACGCTTGGCAACCTGTCCGCCTTTTATGCGATGTTCCCCGGCAATTACAAGTTCAATGTCTTTCCGCTATGGCTCGCTGAGGACCATCACGCGCGGCTCTCTTCTGTGTTTGCACCTCACATCGGTCATCCTCACTCGGAAGACCTCGACAACGAGTACCTCAATATCTTCGAGACCCGCACTCGGACGCCGTTCTTTCAGGACGTGTATGTGGACGGCGTGCGGGTCATGCTCATCATCGGGCCTACAGGGTCAGGAAAAAGTGTGGTGGGTAATGCCACCGTCGCGCTGGAGCAGAAATACAGTGGTTTTACCTATATTTTCGACATCGGCGGCAGCTACGAAAGCGTCGTCGAATTGTACGGCGGCAAGGTTGATCGTGTGGGTAAAGACGGCCCGCGAGTGAATCCGTTTGCTCTGGAGCCGACCGAAAGCAACATCAAGTTCCTCTACTCGTTTATCAAACTCCTCCTCACCAATGGCGGTGCGGAGCTCGAACCGGAAGACGACGACGTGATCCATAAGGCCGTGCAGGATATGTACCTGCTCGACGCGGAGAACCGTCGCCTGTCGAATCTCTTCCTGCCGAAGAAGCTTGATCGGTATCTATCGAAGTGGGTTGGCAAAGGCATCTACAACGCCGTCTTCGACAACGTTGAAGACAGCCTCTCGCTCTCGCGTTTGCAATGCTTCGATTTTCAGGGCGTAAACAACGAACAGTATGCCGACCTCATTGAACCGCTGATGGTATGGCTCCTCCGGCGCATCAACGACGTTCTCTACAACCCCGCTAATCTCGGTGTTCCCAAGCACATCCTCATCGAAGAGATCTTCTCTTCGATGAAGAACAAGCAGCTCCTTGATGGCGCTCTAGCTTCCATCAAGACCGTTCGCAAGAACCTTGGCGGCGTGACCATGATTGGGCAGTCCGCTGACGATCTCGGCGCGAACGCAGACAGCATCGTGAACTCCTGCACGTCGTTCCTTTTTCTAAAAGACGCGACCTTCAACCGGAAGCGTTATGCCGAGCTGTTCAAGATGAACGAACAGCAGATTGCGTTATTTGAGAGCTTGCAGGACCGCGAGGCCCTGTACATGCGGCGCGATGGTATCACCAAGGTCGTCACGTTGAACCTCGATAAGCGTAGCTACGCTACGTTCTCAACGAAGCCGAAGGACCGAGTGCGCCGGTCGAAGCTGATCGAAAAATACGGTCTCACCGAGGGCATCGATCGCTTTGCCCAGGGAGAGGCCGTGTAACCAACCCAACCGAAGAAAGGCCAGTGCCATGAAACCACTTATCCCCATCGTCGTCTCCGCCGGACTTGCGCTGGCCTCCGCCGTTCCTTGCCACGCCGCCGATAACCATCCGTTGCAACCGAATGCGCCGCGCACCGTCACCGTGTCCGAGGCGGACACGCCTCCCGTGATCCGCGCCGGCTTGCTGCAATCGACGCTGATTGTCCTTCCCGCTGAGGAGAAGGTTGCCAATGTGTTTGCCGGTGACACCGTGGATTGGGTCTTTGACGGCGGTCATGTCGCCAGCCGGTTCATCAGCGTCAAGCCAAAGGTGGCGAATGGATCGACAGACATTCATATCGTCTCCGACCACGGCAACGAATACACCTTGCAACTCCATGAAATTTCCACTGAGCCAGATGCCCACTTCGATTCCAAAGTCTTCATCGCTCCCGGCGACCAAGCGGCAAAAGACCGGCTGACACAGCTTCCCGTGTTCGTGCCCGCCGCCGAGCTGGACAAGGCCAAGGAAGAGGCGGCGACTGCCAAAGCAGCCCAGGCAGCGGAGCTGAAAGCCGAGGAGACGAAGGCCGAGCAATATCGGAGCCAGTATCCCGGCAACCTGCACTTCGATTACACCTGGGATCAATCGAAGGGCAAATCTCTTGGCCTCCAGCAGATATGGCGCGATGACAAGTTCACCTACCTGCGCGGCCAGTTTCAGGAGACGCCCGCGCTCTATGAGGTGAAGGACAAGAAGGGTTCACTCATCAACTTCGATTTCAGCAATGGCCTGTACACCGTGCCCAAGCAGTTGGACAACGGCTATCTCGCCATCGGTAAACAGAAGGTGGAGTTTCACCGCGTCGGAGGAGCGAACTAGCCATGACCGAGCCAAGCCCGAATCCGATTGCAACCGTCCCGGAACAGCCGGAGGCAAAATCACCGCTCAAAAAGGGTATGCCGGTGGTGATCGTCCTCGTTGTCATCATCGCTTTCATCGGCGTTGCCAATGTGTCGAGCCTGTTGAGCGGCAACAAGAAAGCAGCCCCGGCAAGCGCAATGACCATGCGCCCCGCTTCGCCCAATGCCCAACAGGTAAACAGTTTTTCGACGCAGCAGCAGGTGCAGGCACAACGGGACGCGGAGGAGCGCCAGCATCAGCAGGAGTTGGCTGCTGCGATGCAGCAGCTCCAGGCCGAACAGAGTGTCCCCGGCCCAGAGGCGGCCGGGACGCAGCCGATGACGGCTGCGCAGCGCGATGCGATCTATGGCAATAGCCCGAATGCACCGCAACATACCTCGAACATTTCGCAGGCTCAAGCAGAGGCCAAGCAAAAACAGCTTGCGAAGGAGAAACAAGCGCAGGACGCCATCAACAGCGATACGGTCGCTATCGACTTTGCCCACGCGGGCGCAGCACCCGGTGTCGTCGTCCCGTCGCAGCCGGCAACGGCTGTCATGGGGGAGCGTGAGGAGGCCCATCCCCAGACGGTCGCGGAAACTCCCAGCAATCCATCTCCCAGCGGCGCTAGCGACAAACATGGAATTGTACAAACCGCTTCCGCCCAGCCGTCGAAATCAGATTCCAAGGCCGACGCGATGGCCGGATACGACTTCGATAGCTATCAAGGCCGTCTCTATCGCGTCTTCGAGGGCACGGTATTTGAAGGGGTTGTCACCAACCATATTGACGGTGGGTTGAGCGGCCCGATTCTGGTCATGCTCACCACCGACTACTACTCGCACGATCATCAGCAGCTTCTCATGCCGCAGGGGACGCGGTTGATCGGCACAGTACAGAGCGTGGGCAATGCCCAGCAGCGAAAGATGTTTGTAACCTTTCATCGGGCCGTCTGCCCCGATGGCTTTTCACTGGACTTTGACAAGTACATCGGCCTTGACCCACTCGGCACGACCGGCCTTGCAACGAAGGTAGATCACGGCTATCTGATGGCCTTCGGCGCGGCGGCTGCCGTGGGCGGCTTAGGTGGATTGGCGCAGATCGGCAACAACGGAAGTGTGCTTACAGCGTCGTCCCAGATACGCAGCGGGATCTCCGAGCAGTCGGCCACCGAGGGTGAGCAGGTGTTGAACCACTTCCTGAATCGGCTGCCTGTCATCACGCTCAAGGAAGGTTCCCGTGCCCGCGTATACGTCGGGCGCGACATCCTCATCCCCTCCTACGCAGAGCATCGCGTTGATCCAACCATGTGAACGCTCTTCTGAGAGGCAATTCTATGAACCAGAGCAATCCCAGATACGTCCATCTGTTCCGCAAAGCGCAGGATGCCCAGCGCGGCGGTCATGATGCCTGGGCCGTGCAGTCCACCGGCGAGAAAGCCGCAGTTGCACTTGTCCTCAATCGTGCCGATTGGCTTATGGAGCAGGGATACACCATTGCGGAAGCTATCGAGCGGGCCGGTCCCGAGTGGGTTGCGATGGTTCCCCAAGTTGCCCGCCAGCTCGCGGATCAGGAATAGGAGGTTGTGCTTATGACCACACTCACCATTACGAGACGCAACAGGCTCATTCTCTCATTCAGTGCATCCATGCTGGCTCTCGCTCTTCTCGTCTCGCCGGTTGGACGTAGCTCTGTCGCCAGCACACTCGATTGTTTTGTTCAGACCGTGGATGCCGTGACGGAGTTCCCATGCCGGATCGTGAACAATATCAGGCACTTTTCCCTGGACAGGTTGGACCCCACCTGCCGGCAATGCTTTTAGCTCTTTCACCCAAAGGAGGCTGTATGAAACTCGTGACGACCAAACGCAACAAATATCTTCTAGCTGGCGGTCTGCTTCTGTTAACCGCGACACCTAGCTTCGCTCTCTTCGGGATCGGCGACATCGTCTTCGACCCGACGAGCTACGCCAGTCTTGTCTCGCAGCTCACGACCCTTGAGTCGCAGTACAAGATGCTGCAGAACAACATCACACACTTCTCCCTCAAGCAGCAATGGCAGACCACGCTCAATGCCATGAAGAACGCCAACGTTGCCAATATGTTTGGTGAGACGAGCGGCATGAGCATCGCGCTCAATACGAACTCGCCCAGCGCGTCGTCCACGGCCTGGACAGCCGGGACGATCAAGGTCAGCGGAAACACGACAAGTTACCTGCAAGGGCAGACGCCGGGGAGCGCGCAGCTCTCGCAACTCGCCATGATTGAGGCATCGGACTCTATCTCTCCCGACTGCCTCACCGCAGTCGGCCAGTACAGAGGCGCGAGGACACAGAACGTCACCGCAAACAACACACTCGCCTCGCAGCAGCTCGACGGTAGCGATGGCACCAACACCGAAGTCGAGCAGCTCAATCTCCTCAATGCAGCGGAAGCCCAAAAGATGTCCGAGATGCAATCGCAAGGCGTCCTGCAAGCCTGCCTTGCTTCACAGATGACCGTCACCAACATGGAACGCAGGAACGCTGCAGCGCAAGACCTGAACACCGCTGCCTTTGTTCAGCAGCAACGCTCGACCAATAACGTGAGCGCGGCGAACGAGAGTAATACCTGGCAGACCTATCTTCCTTGACTTGGAGACGTGATGCTGAAAGCGATCAATACCAAGATACTGCTTGCGATCCTTGCGGCGCTGACTGCCATCGGCAGCGCCGCGATTTACCAGAGCCATGAGGCTCACAAGGCCGCCGCCATCCTTCAACAGCAACGGCACGATGCCGAGGAGCGCAACAAGGAAGATGAAGCGTTTCGCAAGAAGGTAGAGCAGGACAAGAAGCGGCACAACTCTGCCGCTGGTAACGAAGGCAGGACCTGGAAGAGCTATATCCCCTGATTTCACCGGAGACCGATATGGGCATCGCCGTTCTCGCACAAGCACTGCCGTCCGCATCGTCGGGCATGGACTGGCTCTACCAGTTCACCAACAACCTGACCAACCTCACCACGCAGAATGGCGGCGCGTTGACCCAGTTCGGTTGGACGGAGCTGAGCTGCATCTCTCTCTTCACCCTTGTGAACATGGTCATCAACTGGAACACCAGCACGATGACGTTTCGACTGCATCACCACCCCGTGCGTGCCGGCGACCTTACCAACTTCCTGCTCAAGCTCATCGTATGCAGCTTACTGCTGAACTATTGGGTGAACCCGTTTCCTGGTGCCAGCTTCGGCATCAATCACTTCTTTTCCTACATCGCACAGGCGATGGTCGCGGCGTTCGATCAGCATTCCCTGGATCAGCTTTTGCAGCTTCTGAAGACGGCTGGTGACGGAACGTCCATGCCGTCTTTGACCGCGCCAGTTCAGATCCTCTGCTATGTGCTCGTACAGATCATGCTCGGTTTGGCATCGGCCATCTTGTTCGTCATCAATTGCAGCGCCTTCATCCTCTACGGTGTGACTGCGCTCTTCGGTCCTGTCTTTGTGCCGTTACTCATGACACAGACCTTCAAAGCGAAGTTTTTTCACTTCCTTGATGTGCTCATCAGCTTCGCCATGATTCGCGCTGTTGCAGCCGCCTTCATCTATGTGTGGGCCGGATTCATGAATGGATTCCTCCAGCAAACCTTCAACGGCAATTATTCGATGGATATGTGGATCGCTAATCTGATCCCTTGCTTAATGGTCTTCGTCGCTTTCATCATTAATATGCTGTTCATTCCGAGCATGACGCAGGCCATCTTTGGCGGGACGGCTGGCATGGCAGACGGCGTGGTCAAAGTCGGCGGTACAGTGGCATCCATTGCCAAGGTAGCAGGAGGCGCGTGAGATTATGCTTCGCTTCATTCTTGACGTCCTATTACTCCGCAAGTTGATTGAGTCCAAATCAGTGAGAGCCGCACTGCTTGTCTTCTTTCTCGGGGCGCTCGCCTGCGGATTTATCTACGCCTACATCGTCTTCCATGCCGTCTCGGAAAGGAGTCACGATCCTCATGTCCACACACACAGCACCAATTGACAGCGCGCTCACGCCGGAGCAAGCACTGCTGACCGACTATATCGGGAATGAGGTCTATGCCTCACACTATGCGGAGCGCAAAGCCTACCGTCTCGTCATCGGTTGCGGGACAGTTGTGCTACTCGGTTCGATGTGGCTCAACTTCTCTCTTGCGCATCGTCCGATTGCCAATCGCTACATCCGCATCGACGAGATGGGCCGCGCCCAGGCGATCCAATACAGCGACCTCAACTACAGCCCTCGTGAGGGCGAAGTGCGGACATATCTCACAGACTGGGCGAACTACCGCTACACCATTGGCCGAGACACCATCGCGAAGAAGTACCCGCTCAACTATTACTTCTTGTCGCAGACACTCGCCTCTCAATTGATGACCGCAGACAACGCGAATCATCTTGTCTCGCAAGTGGTGGCTGGGCAGATCGAGACCAGCGACGTGCAGGTGAAGAACGTCACCATCACGTCGATGTCGGACGAGACCGTTCAGGGTGCCCGGATCGCCCGTGGCACGGCCCTAGTCGCCATTGATAGGTTCTATTCCGCCCAGAACTCCCGCGAGCCACGCACAGAGCATTGGATGCTCAGTATCACCTACTATCTGAATCCCAAACAGGTCAGCGACCAGGCCCGCATCTTCCCTCAGTTCGAGACGATCAATCCGCTCGGATTGACCATCACTGAGTTCCACGAAAACCGGCTCTCCGTCGACCCTCTTGCACCAGGAGTGAATTCGGCGTTACCGGCACTCCCGGCAACGCCAGCGACAGGAGCGACGCGATGAGCTATCACCTTATCCTTCCGTTCTTTCCTGAGGAGCTACGGGTGCTCTTGCTCGACCCGTCCATCTCCGACTTGATGATTAATGGCACCACCGGCGTCTACGCGGATCGCAATGGCCTCATTGAACACATCGCGCTGGCAACGCCCTATACGAACGACCGCCTTCAGGCCGCGATTGAGCGGGTGGCGCGCATCCTTGGGCAGGACCTCACGACGCAGAATCCGATCCTGAATACACGCTTGCCGGACGGCTCGCGTGTCGCAGTTGTGGGTGCTCCATCCTCCATCAATGGACCGACGCTGACCATCCGCAAATTCAATCGCTGGTATACCTCCGATGAGCTGATCGCCGCTGGTAGCTTGCCGGAGTCCGTCCGCGACAAAGTCATTGGCTTTATCAACGAGCGAAAGAACGGCATTATTAGCGGCGGAACCAGCTCGGGGAAGACGACCTTGATGAAGGCGCTGCTTGACCATGTTCCCCAACAGGAGCGTCTCGTTGTCATCGAGCAACCGGCAGAGCTGAAGGTGTCGCATCCCAATGCTGTCCGCTGGGAGGCTGTCGAGGCGATTCCGGGCCAGGTTGCCATCACGCCGAGCCAGCTCTTAGCCGCCGCTCTGCGCCATCGTCCCGACCGCATCATCATGGGCGAGATACGCGATGAGTGCGGTTACGACCTGCTGCAGGCAATGAATACAGGGCATGGTGGGACGCTTTCAACCATCCATGCAAAGTCCGCATGGGATGCCCTGAATAGGCTTTCGGATTTGGCCCTGAGTGCGCGGGCCAACTTGAATCACGCATTCATACGTTCCGAGACAGCGGAGGCCATCGACTTCGTTCTGTACTGCGAGCGCGATGCCACGGGCCGCCGCCGGGTGCGCGAGCTGATTACCGTGAACGGATACACCCACGCGGACCAGACCTTCCAGACGGAGGACATCTATCGTGCTTCCGCCGCCTGAGCATCAGGCTTCCAGCTAGAGAACCCAACCCGAATCGAGGTCACTCCGATGTACCGTCATGCTGCCAAATCGGCTGCACAGCCCAACTCGTCTCTAAAAGCGCCCAGCGTGGCGTTCCGGCATAGCCGAGAGCGCAACGGAGGGTGCTCTGAGCCGCCCTTCTATGGAGCCTTTGTAGCTCGGAAGATAGCTGCGGTCTGGGCAAACTTCAAGCGCCGGGATCGAGAGTTTGACTTCAGTGCATCGGGGAGCCTTCCGCCTCGTATCCCGTCCTCTGCTCGGGGTCACGCTTCGGGCCTGTCCGCCGCCCTGCGGCAAGCTTGCTCTTCTGCTTTGGCTACGCCACCCTGCGGGTTACGGTTTCCGTCTACGACGGACCCTCCGTAAATGCAGAGCTTCGGCCTTGGGAGGCGGGGCCTCTCGCTGGCGTTGCCAAGTGTGACCCGAGCAGGATACGGGAAATTCAACGAAACGGAGATCACCACCATGTACTCAAACAAAGTCACCCTCATCGGATTCACCGGCGCTGATGCAGAAGTTCGCACCAACAACGACCGCAGCCTCACCACTCTCTCGCTGGCAACTAAGTCCTCCTACAAGAAGGACGGCAAGTACATCGAGCACACCGAATGGCACCGTTGCGTGGTCTTCGGCAAGCTCGGAGAGTTCGCCGCCACGCTCAAGAAGGGCGCTCATATCCAGGTCGAGGGCGAGTTGCGCAGACGGAAGTATGACAGCAAGAAGACGAACTCGGAACAGACCATCTGGGAGATCCGGGTTAACTCGATTCTCAAGCTGGATCGTGCTCAGAAGGCAGCGGCGGAAGACGAAGAAGAATCCACCGAGGACGAGGCCGCATAGGCCCTTCCTTCTCTCCGAAGGGTCCGGCATTCAGCCGGGCTTCTTCGGCTGCTAAAGGCCCGTCGCATCGCGCACGCAGTGCAGGTCGGATCAGAGGTATCGAGATGAATGTAACAGCCCAAGACTTTCTTACCCGTTGCTTCGCTCCGGGTGACACGATCGCTCTCTTGCTTCGCAACGAGAGCATCGCAAAGACACAGCAACGGATCGTTCCTTTGGAACGTGCGCTCGCGCCCCGTTACCGTGGATGGCTCGCTCATGAAAATCACTATGGAGCGAATATCTATGTCGCTGCCAATCCGCTCCTCTCTGGCAGCCGGAAGCGCACCAAGGATTGCATCGCGTCCATTCGCCACCTATACATCGACATCGACGTGAACGGAGAAGCCCGGCTCGCTGCGCTCCGGGCCTCAGAGCTGGTACCGGAGCCAAACGTGATCGTCTCTACGTCGGCGGGCAAATACCAGGTGTTGTGGCGCGTGGAGGACTTCGACTTCTACACGCAAGAGATGACGCTCAAGCTACTCGCGATGGCCTTCCACGGTGACATCTCCTGCACGGACTGCAACCGGGTTCTTCGTATCCCCGGATTCAAGAATTGCAAGTACGATCCAGCGCAGCTCGTCACCGTCGAGTACCTCTCCGATGCGACCTACCAGCCGGATGACTTTCACCTCTATGTCCTTCGCGAAGCCTGCATGATTCCGCCTATCCCGCAGCAGCCGATACGCCGCGATATGCAGAGCAACTCCGAGCATGATTGGGCTTGGGTCTCGCGCGAGCTTGCTCACGGCAAAGATGCCGTGACGCTCACGCTGGAGCTAGCTTCGCGACGCTCCGACAAGCCCAATCCCACCTACTACGCCCAACGCACAGTCGATATGGCTTCGGCCCGTCTCTGGCTGATGGAAGGCACATCCATCGCAGACGTAATCGCCATGCTTGAGAGCCGCAGACAGCCTGAGATTCCCGCAGCACTTTGCTCCGCTCGTGCGCGGGAGATTGCTGCCACGGCACAACGCATGATTGCACGCAACAAGATTGCCTGAATTCTTTACCCAAAGGAGAAACCAATGCCACTACTCGAAGTAATCCAAACCCGCCAGGTCAGCGCATCTATCCGGCTCACTGACTCAACCGCTACGCAGGTCGATCAGTACGCCGCGTTCATCCACGCATCCGCCGATGATGTCGTGGAACAGGCGCTTGCCTATGTCTTCTCGAAAGATCGCGACTTTCAGGACTTCCTGAAGACGCCGCAAGCGAAGCACGCTTCTTCGACGCTTCGCATCCGAAGAGCGCCAACTGCCGATGCAGCGGAGCCGCCCGTGAAGAAGCCGGTATCCGCAGCATCGTCGCCAGCACAAGCACCGGCAAACGTGGCGGGATCGAAGGCATGATCCCGCTCTACATCAGTGGCAGAGCCACTACGGTGCTGCGCACCGGAAGGATATGACACTCCATCCCTAGTAGGGAGCTGCTGAGTTTCCCAAGAAACTCTTGAGTTACTGATTGAAAACACTTGGGATAACGCGATATCGGAAACTCATGAGTTTCCGACGGCTAAAGAGAAACGGTGGTCGCGATGACGCTTCTTTCAACGGAATCTCGGCAATCGCACCGCAAGGTAAGAGGCCGCGAAAAACGCAACAGGACGCTCAACACCAAACTCACAGAACTGGAGTTCGCCGAGGTTGAGCGGTTTTGCGAGTCGCGCAACGTGGCGTTCGGAGAGTGGGTGCGCGAGGTGGTATTGCGCGAAGTGCGCGGGTCGGAAGACCGTCCCGGGGCTATGCCGCTACTCGGCGAGATTACAGGACTGCGCCTCCTCTTGATTAACACCCTTGAACCGCTATTGCGCGGAGAAAAGATGACACCGGAGCAGTTCAAAGAAATGCTCCGGTACGTGAAAACCAACAAGCGCAAAGCGGCAGCAGACATGCTCGCCAGCTATGCAGAAGGGACAACAGAACAGCCATGACCGACACACAATGGGGACGCAAAGAAACTATCGTCCGCCCGCCTCACTATCCCGTCTACAGCTTCGGAGCCGTCTTCGTTGCGCTCGTGGTGACCGCCCTCTGCGTCTACCTCCACCTCGCTTTTGTCATGACACCCCTACAACGCTATTACCTGTCCTGCTATGCGGAAACGGGTTTCCTCGGCACCTTGCGACCGAGCAGCGACTATCAGCTTGTTACGGTGGCCGACCGCCAGCGTCACGCCCGGCCTGTTACCGAAGCCGATGTGCAACCAGGCTCTACACCGCAGGTCATCGGCAAGCCGATACCCTTGGCGCTTTCCCCAGCGGCCCATGCTTCCGGCATCGTCTTTCTGTATCGGGGAGCCAAGATCCCCTACATGAACCGCCCTCTCCATGACTACCTTCGCCGCTTTGTTTATGACGGCGATTCGCTTATGGGCATCTTCCGTATACCGCTCTTGTCAGGGCTTGTCGTGTTTCTTCTCCAGCTTCCGTTCGCCGTCCGCAAGGACATTCAGCGACTCAAAGAGTTGAAATATGGACGCCTGTTGAAAGGCCCGGTCATGGTCTCGCCGAAAGGCTTTAATCAAGCGATCAAAGGCGATGGCGTCGGCTTCCGAACGACCGAATCCAAAGATCTCATGCGTATCCCCCTGCGTGCTGAAGGTCAGCATATCGAGCTGATGGGCGATACGGGCACAGGCAAAACGAGACTCATCATGCAGCTCCTTGTGCAGATCAGAGAAAGAGGTCACTCCGCCATCGTCTACGATCCCGCCTGCGAGTTTGTACAGAGGTTTTATGACCCGAGTAAGGACATCATCCTGAACCCACTGGATGCCCGTTGCCCCTATTGGGGACCCTCCGAAGAGCTGCGCCGTCGTGCCGAGGCAAAGGCCATAGCCGCCTCTCTGTACCAACCGACGACCGACAAGAAAGGCGAGTTTTTCACGGAGACTCCCCAGAAAATCTTTGCCCATCTGCTGACGTTCAAGCCAAGTCCGCAAGAGCTGGTCGAGTGGATGGCCAACCCCGACGAAATCGACCGCCGCGTCCAGAACACAGAGATGGCGATGATGATTGCGAAGGGCGCTCAACAACAACGGAACGGTGTCTTGGCGTCACTCGGCTTGATTGCGGACAGTCTGCGAATGCTGCCGAGAGAGGATACGGCGCACAGCAGTTGGAGCGCGACAGACTGGGCGGAACATCGCCAAGGATGGATATTCCTCACATCGAAGCCGAGCGAGCGCGAGGCATTGCGGCCGCTGCACAGCTTATGGATCGACTTGCTTGTATTACGTCTACTGAATGAGCCGAAGGAAACCCAGCATCCGGTCTGGTTTGTTCTGGACGAGCTAGCGAGCTTGCAACGTCTGCCGCAGCTTCACACTGCGATCACCGAGAATAGAAAGTCCAAAAACCCTCTGGTGCTTGGCTTCCAGGGGAAGGCCCAGCTCGAAATGATTTATGGGCACTTGGCCGAGGTCATGCTATCGCAGCCCACCACGAAGATTTTTCTACGTACGACAGAGCCGAAGGCCGCCGAATGGGTGTCGAACGCGATCGGCAAAATCGAAATCGAGCGGTTACGTGAAACGCATTCCACCGGCCTGCGTGCGGGTAATAACTTTACCGTCGAGCGCCAAGTGGAGCCTCTCGTACTGGACTCGGAGATCTCCGGATTGCCTGACCGGCACGCTTTCTTGAAGCTAGGAAATCACGTTTCACGCTTCGCTTTCGACTATTGGAACATCCCGGCAACCCAGCCTGCGTTCGTGCCGCGCCCCCTGGAAGACGATGACCTTCCATTCGAGCCAAAGGCTCTCCCAAAGAGGTCGCCCACAACTGCCTCCGTTGCGGCGGGCAGCATGTCTGGAGCAGCCGAGGACGAGCCGATAGAAACCGGGTTCACTTTGGGTGACTAATCATGCTGACCATCTCAAAACCGCTTTCTGCATCACAGGCCCAGGCCTACCATGCGAAGGAGTTCACGTCTGCCGAACAGAACTATTGGAAGCAGGATGACCGAACTTTGGGCGAATGGCACGGCAAGCTGGCCGATAAGTTCGGGCTTACAGGAGGTGTGGACGAGGAGCACTTTGCACGCCTCGCAGACGGGAAGCATCCGATCACCGACGAGCAGCTTGTGCGTCACCGCGTCGTCCAAGAATACGAGAACACGGATGGGAAGATGGTCGCACCCGTCGAGCATCGAGCCGGTTGGGACGCCACCTTTTCAGCGCCCAAGTCGGTATCCCTTACCGCGCTGGTGGGTGGAGATGACCGAGTACGGGACGCGCATCGGCAGGCTGTGAATATCGCGCTGAACGAGTTGGAGCGATACACGCAGGCTCGCATCGGCGGCAACAGTCCAGCCGAGACCACCGGCCAGTTCATTGCTGCCAAGTTCGAGCATGACACCGCCCGTCCTGTGGATGGCTACGCCGCTCCCCAGCTTCATACCCATGCCGTCATCTTCAATATCACCGAGCGTGAGAACGCACAAACCCGTGCGTTGCAGGAGCGTGGACTATTCGAGTCACAGCAGTTTGCGACTGCTGTCTACCAGTCCAAATTGACGTACCGGCTCCGTGGACTTGGCTATGAAATTGAGGCGGGTCGAAGCGGAGCACCTGAGATCAAAGGCTATTCGCAGGAATACCTTGATGCCTCCAGCCCCCGCAGCCAGCAGATACGCGAACATCTCGAAAAGAGTGGATATCAGGGACCGGAAGCCGCGCAGATCGCTGCACACTCCACTCGTGATCGCAAAGAGATTCATTCGCCAGCCGAGGTGTTGGCCGCACACCGGCAGATCGCTGCAGAGTTCGGCAACCAGGCTGACAGAGTTGTCGCGGAGGCGCGTGAGCGTGCTCAGCACCATACGCCCGACCTCAGCCGGGGAGATACGCGGCAAATTGCTCAGCAGGCCGTCACCTATGCTCGCGACCGTAGCTTCGAGCGCGAGGCCGTCACCGACGAACGCGAGCTATACCGCGATGCTTTGCGGCGCGGTATGAGCGAAACAACATACTCCGAGGTTCGCGCAGGGTTTGAGGCGCGCATTGCGACAGGTGAGTTCCAGCTTGTGCCCGGACAGAAGCACGACTCAGGCCGCAGCTTTACGACCGCCGAAACGATCCGCGCCGAGAAGGAAATCCTTCGCCAGATGCAGCAGGGGCAGGGTCGCGCCGAGCAAATTATGTCCATACAAGCTGCCGTCGCCCATACCCAAAGGCAGCAGCATCTGAATGCTGGACAACGGTCTGCCGCTGAAGAGATCCTGACGTCTCGCGATGTCGTGCAAGGGCTGGAGGGGCGGGCAGGCGTCGGCAAAACGACCCTCCTAAAATCGGTGCGTGAGGCGGCCGAAAAACGCGGCTACGTCATCGAAGGATTCGCACCCACATCCCGCGCCGCCAACCAGCTTCGCGATGCTGGTATTTCCGCAGACACCCTGCAGGGCTTCCTCGTCCGCTCCCGCCAGCTGAACTCCGACCGCCATCTATACATGGTGGATGAATCCAGCCTAGCCAGCACCAAGCAGGTGCGAGACTTCCTCGCCAAACTCGATTCCAGCGACCGCGTGTTGCTCATCGGAGACACCCGCCAACATCAGGGTGTCGAGGCTGGCAAACCTTTCGAGCAGTTGGTCAACGCTGGGATGAAGACCACCCAGCTTGACCAGATCGTGCGTCAACGAGCAGCCCCGGAACTGCTTCAAGCGGTCGAGCACCTGTCGCGTGGCGAAGTCGCTGAGGGCGTCGCCCTTTTGGAACAGCAGGGCCGCGTCACCGAGATTGCCGATCCGCAGCAGCGTATCGCTGCGATTGCACGAAGCTACGCTGCCAACCCGGAGAACACCATAGTCGTCTCGCCCGATAATGCCTCGCGCCGTCAGATCAATCAGGCCGTGCGTTCCGAATTGCAGGCCATCGGTGCAGTCGCCGCAGAGGATCATGCGCTTCGCGTGCTCTCGCCCCGTTCCGATATGACCGGCGCCGACAGGACCTGGGCCGCCCGTTACTCCGTGGATGACGTACTTTACTATCCGCGCGGCAGCCAGGATATAGGCATCGAGAAGCAAAGCTATACGAAGGTTGTCGCAACCCATCTCAGGGACAACCTGCTCACCGTTCTTAGAGAAGATGGAGCCACGGTCACCTACAACCCGGCACGGCTCTATGGTGTGAACGTCTACCGAGAATTGGAGCGGGAGTTCGCAGTGGGAGACCGTCTGGGCTTCACCGCGCCGTCCAAAGAGCTAGGCGTGGCTAACCGCGACCTTGGCACGGTGCAGCGGATCGACAAGGACGGCCAGTTCTCCGTTAGGATGGACAATGGTAAATCCGTCAGCTTCGACGCCAACCAGATGCGGCACTTTGACCACGGCTACGCTGTCACCAGCCATAGCTCCCAGGGTCTCACCGCCGACCGCGTACTTGTGAACATAGATACCAATATTCATCCGGAGCTGATCAACCCGCGCTTCGCGTATGTTTCGGTATCGCGCGCCGCACAGGATGCGCAAATTTATACGAACGCCACGTCGTCGCTGGTGTCCAGCCTTGGCCATGCCGTTACGAAAACGTCAGCCATAGAAATCTCTGGTCAAGACCTGGGACCGGCGCTAAGCTAAGATGCAGATTCTAAACATGCATTCGCTTTTCGTTTGCCATCTAGTGAGTGGAGATGCAACACTACTGGTGCAGAGTTGAACGAAGGATTATGCTAGCATCCCCGCCCAAAGATCGGCTCAGTACAACACGCGGCGAGCCCCTGCCGGATTGCTCTTCATTCCTTGAA
>Ga0157290_10000036_pt1 | contig 53672 bp, 47 predicted proteins | sample NitcycUS149409B1_FD_108389 | JGI IMG/M metagenome (GOLD analysis project Ga0157290, IMG submission 108389) | Soil microbial communities from Arlington Agricultural Research Station in Wisconsin, USA - Nitrogen cycling UWRJ-S149-409B-1 | ecosystem: Environmental > Terrestrial > Soil >...
GACTGCGGCGACGCCGAGATCGGCGAAGCGGCGCTGGTCTACTCCCTGTACTTTGGCCGTGAGAAGGATGACGGGTATGGACGCCGTTGCGGGATCTTTTGCGAGCTCGCGGAAGGTGGTTGGGCCATCCATGCCGGGCATCATCACATCCATGAGAATCGCGTCGGGCTGTTCGGCCGTGGCCTTCCGGATCCCCTCTGCTCCGGAGCTTGCCGTGGTGATCTTCCAATCCGTCGTCGTTTCGAGGCTCAGTGAGGCAACTTCGCGGATATCGTCTTCGTCGTCAATCAGGAGTACGTGAGGCATTGCGGGTCTTTCTGAGTCTTGAGATGCCTAAATGGATTCAGGCGCAAGTGCAACCTGTTGAGGAACGGCCTGGCGACCTACCATGGCGAGCACGAGAGCCTGGACCTCATGGGGTTGAACCCCGGCCTTGGTGAGGAAATGAGTGGGAGCAAGGTGTGGCCCGGATTTCTCCTGATCCGAAAAGTCTCGGCCGGAGTAGACGATGATGGGAAGGAAGCGCAGAGCGTCATTTTCCCGGAGGGTGCGAATGAGAGAGAATCCATCGCCGTCGGGAAGGGCGAGATCCAGTAGAAGAACATGCGGGCGGCTCAGGGCGCAGTATTCCACGGCTTCCTGAAGTGTGGTCACGTGGTGAACGGTGACGCCTGTGTTCTGAAATCCGATACGAACCACCTCGGCGAAGTCCAGATCATCCTCGACCAGAAGGATGCAGGGGACGACGTCCGTGTTTTCAAGCACGCGGGTGAGTTCGCTGAGCAGGAACTCTTCATGGAAGGGCTTCTGGATCCAGCCCTGCGTTGGCGGATCCAGGGGAGAGCGAGTGTCGGGTGCGGTGACTGTGAGAATGACGACGGGGATATGGGCGGTCGCGGAATTTTTGCGGAGTCTTTCGAGGGTCTCCCAACCGGAGAGACCGGGCATGTGCAGGTCGAGCAGGATTGCACTGACGGGATGCTGCGCGGCAAAGGAGACCGCCTGTTCCCCTCGGGCTGCTTCCACCACGATGTAGTCGTGCAGTTCGAGCTGGAGACGCACGATCGCGCGGACGCTGGCGTCGTCGTCACAGACGAGGACCATGGCGCGGCCGTCCGAGGTGGGCGGCATGGCGAGCGGGGCGGCCTCAAAGACCGGAGGCGCACTCTTGGATCTCGGAAGCTCCACGAAAAAGGTCACGCCGGGACCTTCGTTTTGTTCGGCCCAGATGCGGCCACCATGTTGCTGGATGATCCCCCGGGAGATGGTGAGACCGAGACCCGTGCCGCCCTTTTGCCTGGAGTCTGAGGGTTCGACCTGCTGAAAACGATCGAAGATCAGGTCAAGCTTATCCGCTGGGATGCCACGGCCGCTGTCGATCACACGCAGCAGAATGGTGGTGGAGTGAATCTCGGTTTTGATGCGGATCGAAGAACCGGGCTCGGAGAACTTGATGGCGTTGGAGAGAAGATTGGTGACGACCTGTCCGATTCGGTCCGGGTCGGCCTGGATGCCGCTGGAGACATCGGGTGGGCCACTCATCTCGATGCGGACGTTGGCCTCGTTGGCAAGCGGCATAAGGTCGTCGACCGAATGTTCCAGAATCGCCGAGAGGGAGCAGGACGAGGTACGGATGGGGGACCGACCGGACTGGATGCGCTCAAGGTCAAGGATGTCATTGATGAGACGGATGAGGCGGTCGGTGTTGGTCAACGCAATACGCAGCAGATTCTGCGCCTTGGGATCGTTATTCCCGAGGAGACCGGCGGAGAGCAGACCGAGTGCGCCGCGGATACTGGTGAGCGGCGTACGCAGTTCGTGAGAGACGGTCGAGATAAATTCGTTCTTGACGTCATCGAGATGGGTTCGAGAGGACATCTGCTCGATGTGTTCATTTCTGGCGAGATCGAGCGCTTCCACCGCGGAGATGCGTCTCTCCTTCTCCCGCGACAGAAGGAAGATCAGGACCGCCGCGAGGACAGCCAGTATAGCGATCGCAAAGAGGAGCCCAGCCTGCATAGATACGAGCATGGTACCCCAGGTGCCTGAAAAGGGGAGGCATCGATATACACTTGCCACGATTCGTAGATTATTTATGGAGGCGGCACCTTGGCCCGTTTTACAGGTTTGATCGGACTTGTCGTCCTGTTGGCGGTTGCCTATTTGCTGTCGACCAACCGGCGCGCGATCAAGTGGCGGACTGTCCTCTGGGGTCTGGGATTACAGATTTTCTTCGCAATTTTAGTGATCAAGTTTCCCTTTGGGCAGCTGGTGCTGCAAAAGGGATCGGCCATCATCACGTCGCTGCTGGGGCATTCGGTGGACGGATCGAGGGTCGTCTTCGGTTACATGGGCGCACCTGGGCCGATGAGCGTGTTTGCCTTCGAGGTTCTGCCCACAATTATTTTCGTATCTGCTTTTTTTGCAGTGCTTTACCACATCGGTTTAATGCAGATCATCATTCGCTGGGTGGCCTGGCTGATGCAGTGGACGATGGGAACGTCGGGCGCGGAGTCCACCAACGTGGCGGCGTCGATCTTTATGGGTCAGACGGAAGCGCCGCTTACGATCCGGCCTTTTCTGGATGGTGCGACGCGTTCTGAGCTGATGACGATCATGACCAGCGGCATGGCGCATGTCTCCGGCGGCATCATGGCGGCGTATATCTTCTACGGTATTCGCGCGCAGGATCTTTTGAGCGCCGTGATCATGACGGCTCCCGGAACGATCCTTCTGAGCAAGATGCTGGTGCCGGAGACGGAGGTTCCTGCAACGGCGGGAACGGTGACCATTCCGAAGAACGAAGAACACAAGGAAGACAACTTTATCGGCGCCATCGCGCGCGGCACGATCGATGGCGGTCAACTGGCGTTCAACGTGGCGATCATGCTGCTCAGTTTTCTGGCGCTGGTGGGCTTGCTCAACGGCATCATGCTTGGGATCAGTAACTTCAGCTGGGCACACGGGGTGCGCTTCCCACATTCGATCAATGCAGTGCTCGGCTTCTTCTGCGCACCGATAGCGTGGATGATCGGGATTCCATGGAAGGATGCGCCCATGGTCGGCAACCTGATCGGAACGCGCGCCGTGCTGAATGAGTTCATCGCGTACCAGCAGCTTGGAGCGATGGCAAAGGCTGGTGCGGTGAGCACGCGGACGCTGGCCATCGCCACGTTTGCGCTGTGCGGGTTTGCAAATATCGGTTCGGTAGGCATGCAGATCGGCGGCATCGGCGCGCTGATTCCCCGACGCAGGAATGAACTGGCGAAGTTGGGAATGCGTGCGCTGCTGGCGGGAACGATGGCGAATTTGATGTCGGCGAGCATTGTGAGCCTGCTGTTGAAGTAGCGGGTCGGCGCTCCAGCGAGTCAGCGATGAATAGGGATGGTGTGTGATGAGTGGTTTGTATGAACGTGCGGTCGAAGCCGCGGAGTTTTTGAAGTCGAAGACAGCGGTGCGTCCGAGGATAGGCATCATCCTGGGGTCGGGGCTGGGTGAGTTTGCCGAGCGGGTCACGGACGCGGTGGCGGTTCCTTATGCGGAGATTCCGCATTTTCCGCAGTCGACGGTGCAGGGACACAGCGGTCGTTTGGTGATCGGTTCGCTCAGCGGCGTCGACGTGGCCGTGATGCAGGGGCGTGTCCATGCCTACGAGGGATATCGCATGGAGGAGGTTACTTTCCCGACGCGCGTTCTGAAGCTCTTCGGTGTGCAGCAGTTGGTGGTGACGAACGCCGCAGGCGGCATCGACGCTGGCTACGGGCAGGGCGCAATTGTGGGGATCTCCGATCACATCAATCTGACGGGAACGAATGCCTGCATCGGGCCGAATGATTCCCGGTTTGGGCCGCGGTTCCATGACATGAGCGGAGCGTACTCCCCGCGTTTCCTGACGATCGCGCAGGACGAGGCGCAGCGGCAGGCGTGGACGCTGAAGACAGGCGTCTACCTGGCCGTGCTGGGGCCGAGTTATGAGACGCCAGCGGAGATACGCGCCTTTCGCACGCTGGGCGCGGACCTTGTCGGAATGTCCACGGTGCACGAGGTAATCGTGGCGCGACACATGGGCATGGAGGTGCTTGGCCTCTCGCTTGTGACGAACATGGCGGCGGGTGTTCTGGATCAGGCCATCGATCACGAAGAGGTGATGGAGATAGGACGCAGGGTGGCGGCGCAGTTCTCTTCGCTGCTGAGCGCGGTGGTGCCGCGCATTGCGGCGCTCGAGGCCGCGAAGTAATGGAGCAGTTAACTCTGGGTGGAATCGTTCGGCCGGTCATTGTGGGGATCGCGGGATGTTCTGGTTCGGGAAAGACGACGCTGGCGCGTGAGCTTGCTCTGGAGCTTGAGGCGACGCTCTTTCCGTTCGACTATTACTATCGGGACCTCTCGCACCTACCGTTTGATGAAAGGGCGCATAGCAACTTCGACCATCCGGATTCTCTGGAGAGCGAGTTGCTGCTGGAGCATCTGGAGATGCTGGCGTTATCGAAACCAATCGCGCGTCCGATCTATGACTTTGCCACGCATACGCGGGTGCCGGGCAGGACCGAGCGGGTGGAGCCTTCGCAGGTGATTTTGGTGGAAGGCATTCTGGCGCTGCATTATGCGGAGCTGCGCGGACTCTTCGATTATTCGATCTACGTCGACGCGCCGCACGAGGTCTGCCTGATGCGGCGCATCCATCGCGATGTACGAGAGCGTGGGCGGACGGAGGCTTCTGTGAAAGAGCAGTTCGAAGCAACGGCCATGCCGATGGCGGAGAAGTACGTTCTACCGTCGCGCGAGTTCGCTACGCTGACGGTACAAGGAACCGATTCGCTGGACTGGTCCGTGGAGCAGGTGCTGAGCCAACTGCATCAGCGTGGGCTGCGCTAGGCTTCTTTTTATACCCTTGGCGATAGGCCTCACGGTGCATGGCTTCCACGATCTCATGGCAGCGGTGTGCGGCGACTTTGCGGTCGTGCGAGACCACAGGCTGCTGGCTGTAGCGCAGGGTGCAGGAGACTTCGCGAAGCTGCAGCATGCCCATGAGGTGCGGGACGATGTTCATGTCGCCCCAGTAGCAGACCTTATTCTGAACAATCCAGTCGCTCTTCGGAGACGGGGGTACGTTGTACGAAAGATGCGCTGGCCAGATAGGCACAGCGGCTTCGATGAGCGGTTGAAAGAGAGGCGAGCGGAAGGGCAGAACCTCTGTGCTGTCGCCGCTTGTGCCTTCGGGGAAGAAGAGGAGAAAGACACCGGAGCGAACGGCCTCCGCCATCTGCTCGGCCGCGATGGCGGCTGACCTTGAGCGCTCCCGTTCGACGTAGATGGTGCCAGCCCCGGCGGTGATGGTCCCGATGAGCGGCCATCGGCGCACCTCGGACTTCGCGACCATGACCGTTGGCCGCTGGGCTCCCAGGACGAGGATGTCCAGGTAGGTAAGGTGATTGCAGACCATGGCTCCGCTGGTGGGCGCAGGGTGAGGGATGTCGACGTTCAGGCCCACGTAGCGCAGGAAGCGGATACTCCACTTCTGCATCCATGCAGCACGCTGGGCGATGGACTTCGGCCTGCGGAGGAGGAGGTCCAAAATAACGAGGCACAGAAGGAACACAAAGCCGATGGTGCGGATGAACCCTCGCATGGCGTCCTAGAGGAAGCGACGCGCGATGCGCGGGTTGAGAGTTTCGAGATCGATCATGGTGAGCAGGTCGATGGTGCCGAACGCGCGATCGATGGCCGGTGCGCCGCAGATCTTCGCACCGATGGCAAGATAAGCGCGAAGAAGTTTGGGGGGAGGGACGGCGACGACCTCTCCGGACGGAGCGGGAAGGGCGTATGCGGGCGTGGGAGAAGTGACCAGGCTGTCTTCGACCATATAGCCCTGCAGGCCAAGGAAGACGCCAGCGCCCTCGTTGGCGTCCTGCGTTGTGATGGAGCAGCAACCGACGAGGTAACGTCCCCCGCGTGCGAGTGCGTAGCGCATAATGCCACGCCAGAGGAGGTTGAGAACCTCTGCCGAGCGATGCTCTTTAAGGATGCAGGCGCGCCCGAGTTCGATCACAGAGCTGCGGAGATGCTCGTAGGGAGCGAAGCAGAACTCCTGCTCGGAGTAGTAGCCGAGGTGGCGACCGGCGTTCAGCCCGGTTTGCAGGCGATAGGTCCCTACGACGCTACCCGTGGCTTTCTCTTCCACGATGAGCTGATCGCAGACGGGATCGTACGCGTCTGTGTCGAGTCCGGTAGTAAACGCTGACTCCAGGCCCTCGTGCATTTCCAGATTGAAAACAAGGAAGCGAAGCCTGTAGGCGGCCAGACGGTCTTGCTCCGTCTGTGCCAGGCGGGCCTGATAGGGGCCGAATTCAGCGAGAATCTTCTGGGGTTCGGGCTGAAATTGAGGGTTTTCCCCGATGGAAGGCGGGGAATAAAGCGGCAGAGCGACGGTGGAGCGTGGTTCCGTCAGCAGAGAAGCCATGTGCCTCCAGGCAGTGAGTAAGAGCTACCTTGCCGCAAATATAACAAGAAAATCTCATTTGTAAAGTAATAACGTTAAATAGTTATTTTGATGATCCCGTACATTCCCATGATGGGTGTGATGACCAATGCCTGACCTTGCAGACCCGTATTTCGCGTAAGGTAGACGACTATGCAAGTGAAGCTGGAAGAGGACAGATCGTGGGTCTGGCGGAAGATCTTTCTTCCCATATTGAGACTTCTGCGCGCGGGGGTGACTCCGGAGAGGCTGGCGTGGAGTATTGCCATCGGCGTCGCGATCGGCATCAATCCCTTGCTTGGGAGCACCACGGTGCTCTCTCTGCTGTTGGCCTTTATTCTGCGGCTCAGCGTTCCGGCCTCGCAGGTGGGAACGCACTCGGCGTATCCGATCCAGTTGCTGATGTTTTTACCGTTTGTTCATGTAGGAACGGTTCTGTTCGGGACGAAGCCGATTCCGCTCTCGCGCGCTGAGATTCTGCCGCTGGCGCGGCATCCCTGGGAGCTGACGAAGATGCTCTGGATGTGGGAGTGGCACGCCCTGGTGGTGTGGGCGGTTGTGGCTGCGGTCTTTACACCGGCGCTGGCGCTTCTGCTGGGGCGCGTCCTGCGGCAGGCGATGCCCAAGACGCTCCCCAGCCAAGCCGATCTTCAGTCGCCTTTATAAGGTGGCTCTGGCGTGGCACTCTGCTCCCATGCGAAGACGATAAGATCGCGGAGTTCGGTGGCACCGGCGGCGACGCGCTCCAGGGCGAAGGCTTTGCCTGCGGGCGTTCCTGCGCCGTCGAAGGCGTGTTCCTTGTCGAGTTGGTAGACCTTTTCGACAAACGAATGTGTGTGGGTGATGTACGCCTCGAAGTCGGAGAAGATCTCCTTGTGCGGTACGGGGGTGGCAGGGACGAGCGCGGCGACTTCCTTCTCCGTGAGGTTGTGTGCGACGAACTCGCCTTCGAACTTGGCGTGGATCTTGTGGTCGTTGGAGTAGCCGTTGGGGTTATCGCCCTCCCAGCCGTTGTAGCGGTAGGTGGTATGCAAAGGCTGGGATCCGTCGGCGACGTAGTGTCCCAGCCAGCCTGCGTAAAAGATAATCAGGGATTCAACGGCGCGTGTGCTCTTGTGGTCCTTCTGTAGCGCACGATAAGTGCGCATGGAAGCCTTCAGGCGCTGCCAGATCTCGGTCGTAGCGTAGGGAAGCAGGCCGATGCCTTCGGCGCGAATCTTCGGATTCTTCTGGAGGACGGATTGCGCGTCGACCTGACGGATAAAGTCATAGCGCTGCCGGATAAGCGGCTTTCCGTAGAGCCAGGCATATTCGAGATCGATGAAGTGTTCGGGCGACTGCGCGGAGACGAGTTCGGGCTCGCCCTTGTAGTAGCGCCAGCGATCGGGCTCGGGGCCCATGTACTGCATCTCCTCGATGGCCTGTTTGGTGTGGAGGAATTTAGGCATGTCGGCGGGCAGTTTTTCTGCGGCGATTTTGTTGATCATCTCGTGGCCGGTGTGTCCCCAGGCGAAGGCAGTAAGTGGTGTGAGGAGGAGAGCGGCGGCGAGGAGTTTACGCATGGGGCAAGTATAAGGTGCGTTGATTACGGGCATGTCACTAGAGCTGATGATCTGGGCGCCCCGTACATCGCGTTCTTTGCGATGTGCGGGAGGATGTTTGTCGGGCTTGGGGTCTAAAAGCGGTTCGCGCTTTCGCGCGAATACCCACACATGAACGATCAAGGTGTTCATGTATGAGGCACCCGGCACCCGGTTTTCTTACTTTGTCACCCTCCGCTTCCTTAGACGAGGACGGGAATGTTGGCTACGCCCGCGATGCCGAAGACTTTGCGGTAGTGGGCGATGAGCGGTTTTGGCCCGGAGGCTTTCAGGTAGTTGTCCGAGAGCTTGACCGCTGGGTGGCCTTCTGCACTTGTGAGTTTGCAGACAAGCGAGATCGGTTCGAGTCCATCTTCATTGCGCGGATGGCATTCGCGGAAGTCATTCGTAAGCAGCGTGCCCCAGCCGGCGGAGAAGCGGATGCGGCGATCCGGACGCCACTTGCGTTCGTCGGTGAAGTCGGCGGCGTTGCGGAAATCACGCGCGGAGATGCCGGGGAGGATGTGTCCACTGAAGTACGCGTGGAGCGAAAGGATCTCCTGCACGTCGAGACCGTCGGAGGCGATGAGGAGTTTGCTCTTTGGATCTTTGCCGCGCGACTCCAGCCACGCGATGTACTCGTCCCCGGCGAGGAAGGGGTCTTTCGAGTCCACGCGCTGGCCGGTCCAGTCGGCCACCCAGATTGGCGCGTTCTGAAGGAACTGCGTTGTGCCATAGGTGTCCGGCAACATAACCTGCAGCGCTCCATCGTAGGTCTGCGCCCAGAGTTCGAGCATCCTGTACTGCGCGGCTTTGAGCTCTTCGTCCGAGGTGGACATCGCCGCCATGGCCATGGGGATCTCGTGCGCGTTGGTGCCGATGGCTTCGAGATCGTGCTTGTAGGCGAGGAAGGTGTTGGAGGTGCCGGAGAAGTTTTTGCCCAGCTCGGCGTGCATGGCCTCGACGGCGTACTCCTGCCAGAGGAAGCTGTGGCGGCGCCGTGTGCCGAAGTCTGCGACGGCGAGCGAAGGGACGTCGCGCAGTTTTTCGATCTTGCCCCAGAGCCGGGTCTTTGCGTGCGCATAAAGGATGTCGAGTTCGAACTCATCCATGTTTTTAAGCGCAGCGCGGGTCTTGAGTTCGTTGAGGATGGAGAGCGCGTAGATCTCCCACATGGTGACGGCGACCCAGGGGCCTTCGAAGCTCAGGCGGAACTGGCCGTCTTCTTCGGAGAGCTCGTAGTCGGAGAGGGCGAAGTCGTTCTCCAGCCAATCGAGAAAAGCGGATTCGAAGATGCCGCGGCTGCCGTAGAAGGTGTTGCCTGCGAGCCAGATGAGTTCGGATTTACGGAATCTTAATCTGCGGACGTGTTCGAACTGTGCGATAACTTCTTCGCGGTGGATCATCTCGCAGAGGCGGAACTTCAGGTTGCGATTGTGCAGACCGAAGGAGACCCGCGTGGTGCGGAAGTGCTTCCAGATGAACTGGAGCATGAGGAGCTTGTAGAAGTCGGTGTCCAGGAGCGAGCGCACGATGGGATCGAGCTCCCAGTTGTGATTGTGTGCGCGATCTGCGAAGTTGACGATCATCCGGCTCCCGTTGAATTCCAGCCTGCAACTTCAACTGTATCAACGTGGGATGCAGTGAGGAGAACGAAGGTGCAGAAAAGAGCCAAAACCCGCGTATCTACAGGCGGAAGCGTTATAAACTAGGGGACGACATGCCTACGAAAAATGAACTTCTCAAAGACCCTATCCAGCACATCGACATCAAGCAGCACAACGTTGTCGCGCTGGTCGATGCCATGCAGCACATGGCCTACTCTTCGCGCGATCTAGCACGCGCGGCCACGATCTACGACATGATGCTGCGCGATACCGAGTGCGGCGTGATTCTGTGCCTGGCGGGATCGCTGATCTCTGCTGGCCTGCAGAAGGTCATTGTTGATCTCGTCCGCAACAACATGGTGGACGCCATCGTTTCGACGGGCGCGAACATCGTTGATCAGGACTTCTTCGAAGCGCTCGGCTTCAAGCACTACATCGCGGGCGACGAGTACAAGTACGGCGGCGGTGATGCCGATCTTCGCGAGTTGATGATCGATCGTATCTACGACACCTTCATCGACGAGGAAGAGCTTCGCATCTGCGATGAGACGACGGAGAAGATCACGAACTCGCTCGAGACTCGTCCTTACTCTTCGCGTGAGTTCATCCAGGAGATGGGACGTTATCTCTCGGAGAACGGGCGCACGCCGAAGGACGGACAGGCCGATTCGATCGTGCTCGCCTGCTTCGAAAAGAACGTGCCGATCTTCTGCCCGGCGTTCTCGGACTGCTCGGCTGGTTTCGGCCTGGTCGCGCATCAGCATGCGCGCCGCGGCAAGGCCGTCGTTTCGATCGACTCTGCCAAGGACTTCTACGAGCTGACGCAGTTGAAGATTGCGAATCCGACGACTGGTCTTCTGATGATCGGTGGCGGCGTTCCAAAGAACTTCGCGCAGGACATCGTTGTGGCTGCAGACATTCTTGGCGTCGAGGCTTCGATGCACAAGTATGCGATCCAGATCACGGTGGCCGATGCACGCGACGGTGCTCTTTCGGGATCGACGCTGAAGGAAGCATCGAGCTGGGGCAAGGTCGATCTGACCTACGAGCAGATGGTCTTTGCCGAGGCAACGATTGCGTTCCCACTGATCGCGGGCTATGCGTATCACAAGGATGCTTATAAGGAGCGCACGGGTAAGAAGTTTGCCCAGGTGCTGGAGCAGCCTGTTACTGTTTAGTCTTTTTGTAGGTTGATTTGGAAGAGGCCGTCTGCGATTGCAGCGGCCTCTTTTCATTGATACGATGGCGGCCTGGCGAGGTAGGGCGGATGCCGGTGTTACGAAGCGAAGCAGGAATACTTGCATTGGTTGTGATGGGACTTGCGACTGCGCTGCAGCAGCTTCTACCTGATCGGAAACTGATTGCTGATACCGATGGCTATACCTTGCACGCAACGTCGAAGCTGGTGGTGCTTGACGTCGTCGTAACGGACGCGTCTGGCCGCGTGGTGAACGACCTGGCACAAAAGGACTTCGACGTCCTGGAGAACAAAGAAACACAAAAAGTGACTTCGTTCGAACGGCCTGCGCTGCATGTGTCCCCTGCGAATGTGACCATCCACTCCACGCTGGAGCTTGACCGCTTTGCTCCGCAGACACCGGTCAACATCGTCGTGCTAGACGAATTCAATTCGACTTTCAATGAGATCTCTTTTGCGCGGAGTTCTCTGAAGAAATACCTAAGCCAGCAGAGGGAAAAACTGGACCAACCAACGATGCTCGTTGCTGTGGCGCTAGGGCACTTCGATGTCTTGCAGGACTATACGCAGGACAAGCGAGCGATCGAGAGGGCGCTCGACCATCATCTGGCCGAAAATCCCTGGCAGAGTAAACAGCTGAGCTGGTCTTCGGATCAGTACGGGACGGCCTTTGCAGCGCTCATACAGTTGGCGGAAGCGTCCTCGGGACATCCAGGACACAAGAACCTCCTTTGGGTAGGTCGAGGATTCCCGCAGATCAATCCAGGGGATCTGCCGGCAGATAAACTCAAAGGGTTGGAATCGACGGTACAGTTTTGCGTGAATATGCTGCGTGACGCAAGAGTTACTCTTTACGCGGTCGATCCTGCGGGGCTTCCTGCTGGTTCGCCGCTTCTGCGCACCTATGGTTCGGTACCGGGTACGCCGGGCGTTCCACCTCCACCTGTTGATTTGTATGGCAGATACCTGGACGACACGACTGTCGGGCATTTTCAGTTCGACGAGTTAGCCCGGGCTACCGGGGGTCGTGCGTTGCATGGACACAACGACGTGGATGCCGAGATTGGAAGGAGCCTGTACGAGGGTTCGAATTTCTATACCCTGAGCTACATTCCGACAGATACGAGTCGCAGTTCAACGAAGTACAGGAAGGTTGAAGTCCTGCTCAAGCGTCCCGGTCTCACTGTGACGACGCGCAGGGGCTACTATGTACAGCCTCCCCCACCTCCGGAGAACATAGCAAAGCCCTCGGAGAGAGTGGAGTTTGACCTGCAATCTGCAGCGAACAGCAGGATGATTTATGACGCTGTGCCGGTCACGGCGACTCTGCGGAAGGGCGCTGAAGATATTTATGTGGCGCACATTGCGGGGTCAGCGTTGGGGCCTGCCGCCGGGTTTGCGCCGGGTGCGCCGATCGATCTGGCGTTTGTAACCGACCTCTACGATAAGAGAGAAAGGATATTGAAGAGGAATGCTCGAACGATCAGGCAGGTATCTAATGCCTCTCTCGTCCAAGATGGACTGAACATCGAAGTGGATTTGAAAGCAACACCTGGTGCTGCCCGGGCACGATTTGTGTTGCGCATTATGCAGAGTGGCAAGATTGGAACAGCGGACTTGATGTTAGACGGCAGCACGAACTGAGTCTTTGGTAGTTGAGTAATGTAGATCCCTTCCCTTCGATTCGCGATAACGAAATCAGAGGGATTGCTTGGTCAACACCTTTCGGATGAGGGGCTGGAGCGTTGGTTTTTCCGCGGAGATCTTGATGGTGTCCTGCAGCATCGACTCGGCGGTATTGAGTTGCGCCTCGCTGTCGCCGAAGAGAGTGACGAGGGGCGAGTCAGCTTCGAGGAAGTCACCTAACTTGGCGTGCATCTCCATGCCTGCGTGAGCGGAGACAGGTCCACCGGGGACCTCGCGGCCCGCGCCCAGGCGTTGAATTGCCCAGCCGACTTCGGTGCAGTCCATGCTGCTGAGGTAGCCGGATCTTTTTGTCGTCAGGGTGCGTGTAGAGTTTGGTTTGTGGGAGGCAGCGGGGTCTTCGAAGGGAGCCGCGTCTCCTCCTTGCAGCTTCACCATCTCAAGCCATTTCTTATAGGCGCTACCGTCGTGCAGAAGTTCAAGCGCTCTCTCGCGGCCTGCTTCGGGAGTGGATGTGACGCCGCCGAGGTGAAGCATCCAACCGGCGAGCGTGACAGAGAGTTCGATGGTATCGGCATAGAGCGGATGCGCGACGCTTCGCAGGATCTCGACGCACTCCCAGACCTCAATCCAGTTGCCGGAGAAGCGGCCGAGGGGCTGGTCCATCGTTGTGAGCAGAGCGACCGTGCGCGTATCTGCGCGCTCTCCTATGCCGACGAGCAGGCCGGCGAGGTGTTCGGACTCCTCGAAGGATTTGAGGAAGGCACCTGAGCCGGTCTTGACGTCGAGCACGAGACCCCGCAGGCCCGAGGCGAGCTTCTTGCTCATGATGGATGCGGCGATGAGATTGGGAGATTCGACTGTGCCGGTGTGGTCGCGGAGGGCGTAGAGGATCCGGTCGGCGGGGACGAGGTTCTTCGTCTGTCCGATCATCGAGAAGCCGCACTGCGCGATGACTTCGCCGAACTCCTGCATGGAGAGTTGCGTGCGAAAGCCGGGGATGGTTTCGAGCTTGTCCAGCGTACCGCCGGTGTGGCCGAGTGAGCGGCCGCTGATCATAGGATCGGCGAGGCCTGCTGCGGCGACGATGGGCGCGATGAGGAGAGAGGTCTTGTCGCCAACGCCGCCGGTGGAGTGCTTGTCGACCGTGAACTTGTTGAGGAAGGCGGAGTCGAATGTCTCTCCACTGAAGCGCATGGCCTGTGTGAGGGTAGCAAGCTCGCGCGCATTGAGGCCGCGGAGGAAGATGGCCATGAGAAGCGCCGCGATGCGCGCATCGGTGACCTCTCCGGCAACGACCTGCTGAATGAAGCTCTGGATCTCGCTGTCGGTGAGTTCGTGGCGGTCGCGTTTACGGAGGATGATGTCGAGTGCGTGCATTGTTATTTCTTGAAATGGAAGGATGCTGGGAGAAGCTGATCGAGCGTGGCGTTTGAGGCCTTGCCATTTTCGCCGGGGTAGAAGATATGGCATGGGTCTGCGGCGAACTCAAGGATGGTCTGCCTGCATGCGCCACAGGGCATGCAGGCGACGGTGGGGTCGATGTTGGCGATGGCGATGGCCGCAATTTTAATCTGCGGTCCAAGCTGCGCGACGGCGCGGACGATGGCGGTCTGTTCGGCGCAGGTGGTCAGGCGATACGAGGCGTTTTCCACGTTGCAGCCGGTGAGGGTTTCGCCCGTAGTGAGGAGAAGAGCCGCGCCTACTTGGAAGCTGGAGTAGGGCGCGTACGCCTGATTTGCGGCGGTCTTTGCGGCGGAGACCAAGTCTGCGATCTGGTCCTGAGATAGAGCTAGAGCACTCATGCGTAGGTGAGGTTAGTCGTGTTTCGGCGCGGATGCAAGTTGCTGGCGGGGCGTCCTCGATTGCGCTAAGAAGCTGGCCTGGCACCTCGGAGGCGGCGATTCATCGGTTCTGAGAAGAATGTCGCCGTAAGCCAGCCAAGAGGTGCTGTCAGCAACAGAATGCCCACAATCCACACTGCCATATGCAGAACGCTCATCTGGTGTTGTGCAAGGCCCTTCCCTTGATTGGGGTGCCAGTGGGCAAACAGCAGAACACCCCAGACCACGATGAACTCGTGCGTAAGGTACACCTCGTAGCTATGCCGCCCATACCAGCGGATCGGCGCAGTGATGACATGTGGGTTGCGGGTAGGCCCTCCTGCCTGTCGTAAGGCGCTCGCCATCATGACGAAGCAGGCAGCGACCGAGAGCAGCGTTCCCCAGAAGTCGAACTTCGTAGGGTTCAGCCTCCACAGCCAGCTTGGTCCCAAAGCGATCACGACGAGCATGGTCGCGCCCACGCCTTGGAGGAGGAGCAGAGAGCGTCTAAGAGCCATAGAAAGGAGACCGGAACGCCGGGTCGCCAGGGAGTGTGTCAGCAGGGCAGTTATGCAACCCAGTGCGATGCCGTCCATTCCTCCGAGGTAGCTCTCCTCCAACCAGATCTCGTTCGTCGACCAGACCGTGCGGGCAAAAGGGCCCATTGTTACGAAGAGCAACAGGATCGCAATAAAGGGAATCATGCCTCTGCGGAAGCGAAGCAGCGTGACACAGAAGATCGGGAAGAAAAGATAGAACATCTCTTCCACCGAGAGTGACCACATGACATTCCAGTTGGCAGGGAGAAACCAGAATCGTGCCTCCAGCCAGTTGAGGTGGAAGGTGAAGGCGGCTATCACGGCTCGCCACAAAGGCGCGCTCTTGGCTTCAAACTGAAATCCAGGAGCATGTATCAGAGCGAGGACACTTAGCAGCGCAACGATGAGTGCAACCAGTGGAGCGATACGAGCAAACCGGATCCGGTAGAACGTTGAGACCTTTACCGCAGAAAGAGAACCGAACCGGCGCAGAGAGGTGAGGGTTATGAGAAAACCCGAGATGGTGAAAAAGACGGTGACGCCGTTTCCACCGTTGAAGAAGATAAGGTGAGCCAGCATGGGAGGGAAAGCGGGGCGGCGGATATCATAACCGGCCATGAAGAAGCGGAGCCAAGTATGCAGAAGAACTACCGCGAGAATGGAAAAACCTCGCAGAACATCGATCGTGTCAAAGCGTTGTGTCGCCTCCGGCAGAGCGGAAGGGGTGGTAGCCATGAGGCATTTTAGATCTCGCAGCCACGTGAGTACTTTTAGCAGCCGCGGTAGCGATTCCTGCGGTCTCGTCGGCATCCTATGGCAGAGGGGCGAGACTTGATGGCGGCAAAGAAATCCAGCGCGGCGAAGACGGTGGTGGCGACGCCCGCAGCGGATGCGTTGGAGCTGTTTCATGCGATCACGGCAGAGTGGTTTCGAGCAGTCTTCGAAGCTCCTACGGTGCCGCAGACGGAGGGCTGGCCTGCGATCGCCAAAGGCGAGTCGACGCTTATTCTTGCGCCAACGGGGACCGGCAAGACGCTGACGGCGTTTCTCTGGTGCCTGGACAAATTGATGTTGTCCGCGCCCCCGAAGGAAGAGGGTTGCCGCGTGGTGTACCTTTCGCCGCTGAAGGCGCTGGCGGTGGATGTCGAGCGCAATCTTCGGTCGCCGCTGGCAGGCATAGCGAACATGGCACAGCGCGCCGGCGTTCCGTTCCACATGCCGACGATCAGTGTACGCACGGGCGACACACCGGCGGCGGACCGGGCGCGGTTCGTGCGGCATCCTGGGGACATCCTGATCACGACGCCGGAGTCGCTGTATCTGATGCTGACGTCGAATGCGGGCGAGGCATTGCGTTCGGTGGAGACGGTCATCATCGATGAGATTCATGCGTTAGTTCCGACGAAGCGTGGGGCGCATATGGCGCTTTCGCTTGAGCGGTTGGAGGCGCTGACGGGGCGGCGTCTGCAGCGGATCGGATTGAGCGCAACGCAGAGGCCGCTGGAAGAAGTGGCGCGGTTTCTTGGTGGAGCGGAAGGGGCGAGCGAGTCAGCAGATCAGCAGGCCAGCGAGTCAGCAGGTCAGCAGGTCAGCGAAGCGGCGTTGACCGATGCGCGCAACGCTGCGGAGGAGAAGCCTGAAGCGGGTGTGGCGGGGATCCGGTTTCGCCCAGTGACGATTGTGAATGCGGGCGCGCGGAAGGTGCTGCAGCTTGCAGTCGAAGTGCCTGTGGAGGATATGGCGAAGCTGGGCGAGATTCAGGAGACGCCGAGCGGACCTGCCTCGCAGGGGCCGAAGAGAACTTCGATCTGGCAGTCGATTCATCCGCGCCTGCTGGAGATTATCCGCGAGCACCAGTCGACGATTCTATTTGTGAATGCTCGACGGATTGCGGAGCGGATCGCGGGCGCGATCAACGAGCTTGCGGGCGAAGAGATTGCGCGGGCGCATCATGGATCGCTTGCGGCTTCGCAGCGCAGCGAGATTGAAGAGATGCTGAAGGCGGGTACGATTCGCGCGCTGGTGGCGACGTCTTCGCTCGAGCTCGGCATCGATATGGGAGCGGTCGATCTGGTGATTCAGATTGAGGCGCCGCCTTCCGTTGCCAGTGGTATGCAGAGGATCGGGCGCGCGGGGCACCAGGTGGGCGCGCCGTCGAAGGGGATTATCTTTCCGAAGTATCGCGCCGACCTGATTGCGTGCGCGGCGGTGACGCAGGCGATGCACGAGGGACATGTGGAGTCGACGCGCTTTCTACGCAACGCGTTGGATGTGCTGGCGCAGCAGATGGTGGCGACGATTGCGCATCCACCGCTCAATGTGGAGCAGGCGGAGCGGAGAGCGAAGAAGCATCGCAGCGAAGAAGACGAGTCGCCGGGGATTTCTTATGACGTGCTGTTGCGTCTCGTACGAAGCTGCGCGGGCTATGCGGGTCTGAGCACGGCCGTCTTCGATGGTGTGCTGGACATGCTGGCGGGGCGGTATCCGTCGGATGAGTTTGGAGAACTGCGGCCGCGTATTACGTGGGACCGCACTCGGCAGTGGATTACGCCGCGGCAGGGCGTGAAGAAGATTGCGGTGTTGAACGGCGGCACGATTCCGGACCGCGGTCTGTATGGTGTTTTTCTTTCGGGGGAACGTTCGAAGCCGATTCGTGTGGGCGAGCTGGATGAGGAGATGGTCTTCGAGGCGCGCACGGGAGAGACGTTTATCCTCGGCGCCTCCACCTGGAGGATAGACGAGATCACGCATGATCGCGTGTTGGTGAGTCCAGCCCCGGGCGAGCCGGGAAAGATGCCCTTCTGGCGTGGCGACCAGGCAGGAAGACCATTGGAGTTCGGGCGGCGCATCGGTGCGTTGATTCGCGAGTTGCGCGATATGCCTCGTAGTGTGGCGTTGACGCGGCTGACGCGCGAACACGATCTGGATGCTCTGGCGGCGGAAAATCTGTTGCGCTATCTCGCCGATCAAGAGGTCGCAACAGGACAGGTGCCGGACGATCGCACGATCGTGGTGGAGCGCGTGCGCGATGAGTTGGGCGACTGGCGCGTGTGCGTGTTGACGCCGTTCGGGTCGCGCGTACATGCGCCGTGGGCGATGGCGGTGATGGGCCGGATTCGCGCGGCGGGTGGCGCTGAAGTCGAAGCGATGTGGAGCGAAGACGGATTTGTGATTCGTTTTCCGGAGACCGACGCTGCGCCTGAGGTCGAGCAGTTCTTTCCGGAAGCAGCGGAGGCCGCAGACTTTGTGCAGCGTCAGCTGGGCTCGACGGCACTGTTCGCGGCGAAGTTCCGTGAGTCCGCAGCGCGTGCGTTGTTGTTGCCTCGACGCAGAGCAGATGGACGCACGCCGCTATGGCAGCAGAGGAAGCGCGCGTACGACCTGCTGAGCGTGGCGGCGCGGTATCCGCAGTTTCCCATGTTGCTGGAGGCGTACCGTGAGTGTCTGCGCGATGTCTTCGATATGCCCGCGCTGATGGAGATTCTGCGTGGTGTGGGGCAGCGCCAGATTCGCGTGCATACGGTGGATTCGCGAACACCTTCGCCGTTTGCTTCGGCGCTGCTGTTTTCGTACGTGGCGAATTACATCTACGACGGCGATGCTCCACTGGCCGAGCGTCGCGCGCAGGCTTTGTCCATCGATCAGGATCAGTTACGTGAACTGCTGGGCGATGCCGATCTGCGCGAGTTGCTGGATCTTGCTGCCATCGAAGAGACAGAGGAGCAGCTTCAGAATCTCGCGCCGGATTACAGGGCGCGGACGATGGATGCTGTGCATGATCTCTTGTTGCGTCTAGGTGATCTGCGGCGCGATGAGTTGCTGGCACGCGTGACTTCGCCTGAGGTGGCATTGACCGCGGATCGTTTGATCAAGGCGCGGCGCGTGCTGGAACTTTTGATCGGCGGAGAGAAGCGGCTGATTGCGGTGGAAGATGTAGCGCGCTATCGCGATGCTCTGGGGATTCCGCTGCCTCCGGGTTTGCCTACGGCGTTGCTGGAAGCCGCGCCAGATGCGGCGTTGGACTTAGTCAGAAGATTTGCACGCACGCACGGACCGTTTGTCACGCAGCAGGTAGTGGATCGATTTGGTCTGCCTGCAACGCAGGTGGAGGCGCTCCTGCAGCGCTTGATTCAGAGTGGGCGCGTGATGGAAGGCGGCTTCCGTCCCGGCGGTGTGCATCGCGAGTGGGTGGATGTGGAGGTATTGCGCACGATCCGCCGTCGATCTTTGGCGAAGTTACGCAAAGAGATTGAGCCGGTGGAGCAGCAGACGCTGGCGCGTCTGTTTACGCACTGGCAGGGTGTGATCTCGCCTCGTCGCGGACTGGATGCGCTGCTGGACACGATCGAGAATTTGCAAGGCGCACCGCTGCCTGCGTCGCTGCTGGAGACGGAGATTCTTCCTGCGCGTATCGCGGGATACAAGTCTTCGGATCTGGATACGTTGATCGCGGCGGGTGAGGTGCAGTGGGCGGGCTTTGATCCGATCGGTGAGAAGGATGGTCGCGTCGGTTTGTATCTTGCAGAGAAGCTGCCTTCGCTCTGGCCGATTGCACCTTCGGTTTCGAGCACCGTAATCGCGGAGGCTTCCCCGTTGAAGGAGCGCGAGGATGCGGTGGTCGAATATCTGCGTGGGCATGGCGCGACGTTCTTTCAGAATCTGCACGATGGCGTGGGTGGCGGATATCCCAATGACACGCTGGATGCGCTGTGGAACCTGGTGTGGCGCGGTGCGGTGACGAACGACGCTTTCCAGGCGCTGCGTGCTTACACGCAGCGCGGCGCAGCGAGGGTGAATGGACGGCAGCCGAGACGCGTGCATCAGCAGGGTGGAGGTTTCCGTTCGCGCAGAACGACACCGCCGACGGGGCAGGGACGTTGGGCTTTGCATCCCGCGCTGCATCTCGCACAACGCAACCCTACGGAGTGGAGTCACGCGGAGGCGCACCAGTTGCTCGCGCGCTACGGTGTGGTCTTTCGCGAGACGGCCCATGCAGAGAATCTGCCCGGTGGCTTCTCTGCGATCTACGACGTCATGAAGGCGTTGGAAGAGAGCGGGAAGATTCGGCGCGGATACTTCGCTGCGGATCTGGGAGCCACTCAGTTTGCCCTGCCTGCTGCGGTTGATCTGCTGCGGTCGCTGCGCATGACACGCGCGGAGGCGGACGAGGAGATGGTCGTGCTGGCGGCGACCGATCCAGCGAATCCTTATGGTGCGCTATTGAAGTGGCCTTCTCCGCCCGATGCTACAAGCTCGCTGACGCGGAGCGTAGGTGCACGCGTGGTGCTGGCGGATGGTGCGCTGGCGGCTTATTTGCGTCGAGGCAATCCGAATCTGCAGGTGTTTCTGGCGGAGGAAGAGCCTGCGCGCGGCAAGACCATGCAGGCGCTCGCGCGCTACTTCGTGATCATGGCGCAGCGCGGATATGGGCATGAAAACGATGATGCCGTGCAAGGCGAACAGTCGCGCACGGGGATGTTGATTCAGAGCGTGAACGGCGTTGCTGTAGCGGAGCATCCGATGGCACGCGCGCTGCTGGATGCAGGATTCCAGGCGGCTCCGATGGGTTTCAACCTGCGACGGAATCTGCCGCCGCTGGTTACGGCGGGGACGCGCATGGAGCAGCCGCGTGCCTGAGGGAGATACATTATTTCGCGCGGCGCGAGCTCTGGCCAAGGTGCTTGAGGGCAAGACTGTGACCGCGTTTGACACGGCGTACGCGAAGCTGGCGAGCGTGAACGATGACAGGCCCGTGCTGGGGCGCGTGATCGAGAAGGTGGAGGCGCGCGGCAAGTGGCTGTTGATGCACTTCTCAGGCGACCTGATTCTCGTGACGCACATGTTGATGAGCGGCTCGTGGCATATCTATCGCACAGGGGAGAAGTGGTGGTCTCCGCGCAGAGCGATGCGTGTGCGCGTTGCGGTGGACGGGTTCGAGGCGGTTGCGTTCAATGTGCCTGTAGCGGAGTTCCATACCGCGGCTTCGTTGAAGCGCGATGCGATGGTGGAGAAGCTGGGGCCGGATGTTTTGTCTGCGAGTTACACGGGCGATGTCGGTTTGGTCGCGTTGCAGAAGCGTGCGGCCTCACATCCTGACGATGAGATTGCGAATGTGTTGTTGAATCAGCGCGTGCTTGCCGGGCTGGGCAATGTGTACAAGAGCGAAGTCTGCTTTGCGGCGCGGGTGCATCCGTTTCGCGCGATGCGAACGTTGACGGTGGACGAGATGCAGCAGATGGCGGATGTGTCGCAGCGTTACATGCAGGCGAATGTGTTGGATGGTGCGGGCGATGGGATTGTGACGTACTCGGGCAATCGGCGGACGACGCGTTCAGCCAACGCTGCGGATCGGTTGTGGGTGTATGGCCGGCGCGGACTGGAGTGTCGTCGATGTGGCGGGATTGTGGAGATGCGCAAGCACGGGCCAGGGGCTCGGAGTACGTATTGGTGTCCTGATTGTCAGCCGTGGGTGGGTGAGGGTGAGGCGGTGAAGGGATGGAATACGCCGTTGGTGAAGTTTTTGGGGAAGTGTTGAGGTGCTTCGTTGATCCTCGATGTTTGTCATCCCGTAGCGTAGCGAAAGGATCTGTTGTCGCTCTTCGATCGAAGGATGCGCTTTGCGCATACCCACACATCGCAAAGTGCGCGATGTATGGGGCACCCCAGTACTAGCTTCCTGATGGATCAGGTTTGTGCGCTGCGCGGCACGCGTGGTTCAAGGCAGGGGGTTAGGCTGGGCTTCTTGTTTCTCTTTGCCCCCGCCGAAGAGCTTCTGGAAGAAGTTACGCTTCTTCGGCTGTGGTTCGGCGGGTGTGCCGTCGGGGTTCATCGTGGGGATGGCAGGATCTTTCGGAGCCTCGTTGTTGTTACTGTTGCCTGTGCCGAAGATCTTGCTCAGGATGCCGCCCTCGTTATCGCCCATGCGCGAGCACGTATTCTGCGGTTGGGTGCCGTTGAGGAACGCGGCGGAGTAGGCGTTGGGGCAGGTTTCGTCTGCGAGCTGGTTGGTGGCCTTATCGATGCGGAAGACGCTGACGCCGTTGGGCGGCGTGAAGGGCTTCATGTCCGAGTACTGCGGGAGCTTGATGGCGCGGTTCATGAACTCGGCCCAGATGGGAGCGGCAGCGAGCGCACCGGAGAGCTTGATGTCCGTGTAGTCGTCGTTGCCGACCCAGACGATGCAGATAAGGTTGGAAGTGTAGGCGGCGAACCAGACGTCGTGGCTGGTGCCAGTTTTACCCGCTGCGGGAGCGGTGAAGCCGCGCTTGCGGACTTCGTAGCCATAGCCGAAGTTCATCACGCCTTCCATGAGCGAAGAGGTGAGATAGGCGGCGCGGGGATCCATGACCTGACGCGCCTCCGGCGTGAAGTCGGCGACGACCTCGCCGCGATCGTTGCGGACGGAGGAGAGCATCCACGGGTTCAGGTGAACGCCATTGTTCGCAAAGACCGTGTATGCACCGGCCATGTCGAGCGGCGTAGCGTCGTAGGCTCCAAGGGAGACGGCAGGCGTGCCGCGCGCGGCGGTGATGCCGGAGGCGCGTGCCAGAGCCGCTACGTTCTCAAAGCCGACCTGCTGACCGAGGGAGATGGTCGCGTTGTTGAGCGACTGCGCAAGGGCGACGATAGCTGGAACGCTGCCGTGGAAATGGTCTCTGTAGTTGCGTGGATTGTAGGTCTGGCGGCCGTTGTCAAAGGTGAAGGTCGTGGGCTCGTCGTTGAGGATGGTGGTCGCGGTGAAGACGTTGCCGTCGGAGAGAGGCGTTCCGTTGACGGCCTGCACGTTGGCGGCGGCGTAGACGAAGGGCTTGAAGATTGAACCCGTGGGGCGTTTGGCGACGGCATGGTTGAGCTGCGATGTGCCGTAGTTGCGTCCGCCTACGAGTGCAAGCACCTGGCCGGTGTGGGGATTGAGTGCGATGAGAGAGACCTGTGGATAGGTAATCGCACCTTCACCACGGTGCAGCTTGCGGACCTGTTCGTCGACGTTCACCATGCCGACAGCAACAGCGGCAGACGCGGCCTTCTGTAGATCGGGATCGAGCGAGGTGTAGATGCGCAGAGCGCCGCGCGCATTGTCTGAGTCGCCCAGGCGCTGCACGAGTTGATCGTGCACGAGGTCGACGAAGTAAGGAGCTTCGCTCGCGTCTACGTTTGGTGAAGCGAGGTGAATGGGTTCCGCCTTGGCGCGTTCTGCCTGTTCGGGCGTGAGCGCTTCGGTATCCACCATCGCCGAGAGTACGAGGTTGCGGCGTTCGAGGACGCGGTCCATATGCTTGTACGGATTGAAGTAGCTCGGACGCTGGATGATGCCGGCGAGCATGGCGCACTCGGAGAGCGTGAGCTGGCGGATGTCTTTGCCAAAGTAAGCCTGGGCGGCTTCGGCGAAGCCAGCAACGGCGAAAGAGCCCCTCTGGCCCATGGGGATCTGGTTCGCGTACATCTCGAAGATCTGCTGCTTGGTGAAGCGCGCTTCGAGCTGGAAGGAGATCATGATCTCGATGAATTTGCGCTTGAACTTCTTCTCTGGAGAGAGAAAGAAGCCGCGTGCGAGCTGCTGCGTGATCGTCGATCCGCCGCAGTTCTTTTTGCCGGAAAGGATATCGCCGACGGCGCAGCGGATGGTGCGACCGACGTTGATGCCGGAGTGATCGAAGAAGCGGCGATCTTCAATGGCCGTGACCGCCTGGACCATGCGCGGAGGGATGTCTTTGTAGGTGACCAGGCGGCGCTTGGTGCGGTTCTTGTCTTCGGAGAGGCCGGTGATGAGCTGCGGCTCCAGTTCGTAGGCACCAAGGGCAACGCCGTTCTCCGCGGTGATCGAGGCTACCTGTCCATCAGTCGTGGTGATGGTCGCGCCGTCCGTGAAGTGGAAGCTCTGCGGTCCGGGCTTAATCATGATGCTGTCGCCGCTGAGCCGGAAGCTGCCGAGCTGATCGTTGGAGTTGTAGCCCGCGCGGCGAAGCTCGGAACCGATGAGCTCGGCGGTCATCTTCTGACCGACGCGGACTTCGCGTGGACCCGCATAGATCTGCGATGTGCTGGCGAAGAGCGGGCCGTTGTTCACGCGATCGTCTACGACGTGCTGGTACTTGTAGTAGTAAAAGCCAAAGACAGCCGCGCCGATGACGAGGCAGGCCAGGCCAACGACAAGGAAGAAGCGAAGCGCGCGATGCAGGATGGGATCCTTTCCACCACGCACCGCGCTATTGGAGTCGTACTGTCCTTTGTACTTGACCTTCACTGCCACGGTGTCACCTGGTCTTCCTTGAAGCTGCTTACTGCTGGATCGCTGCCTGGATCCGGGGAACGACATCGCTGACCGCGCACTCGACGGTATTGCCTGTCAGGCGGTCGACGAGTTCGACGAGGCCGTCGATAAGCTTCTTACCGACGTTGACACGATACGGCACACCGATCAGGTCGGCATCTTTGAATTTGACGCCTGCGGACTGGTCACGGTCATCCAGCAAAACGTCAAAGCCTGCAGCGTCGAGCGCCTTGGCGATGGATTCGCCCGCCTCAGCTAATGCTGCATCGCTCTGTTTGGTGACGGTGACGACGACCTGGAAGGGCGCGATGGAGGCGGGTAGAGCGTAGCGGATATCGCCACGATCGCTCAGGCCCATGTTGGCCGCGGACTGTTCCATAGCGGCGGTCAGAATACGCTCGATGCCGATGCCGTAGGAGCCCATGATCGGCGTGGTTTCCTTGCCGTTCTGGTCGAGAACACGCGCGCCCATGCTCTCGGAGTATTTGTAGCCGAGCTTGAAGATGTGACCGATCTCCACGGCTTTGCCGAGACGCAGGGGTTGGCCGGTGATGGGATCGGGCTCGCCTTCGTTGATGTTGCGGATGTCGGCGATGACCGTCGGTTTGAAGTCGCGGCCCGGCGTCACATTGCGCAGGTGGTGCTCTTCCTTGTTGGCTCCGGCGATGAGGTTGGTGCGGCCTTCGAGAGCCTTATCGAGGACGACGAGTGTCTTCTCGCTATCGAGGCCGATGGGGCCGAGGTATCCTGCGGGCGCATTGAAGGTTGCGAAGATCTCTTCCGCGACCATGGGACGCAGCTCCGCTCCGGCAACGAGCGAGCCGAGCTTGGCTTCGTTGAGTTGATGATCGCCGCGCAGGAAGGCCACTACGGTCCTGGTCTTCACGACACCCTTCGCGTCCGCGGGCCAGGTAGCAACGAGGGCCATGGTCTTGATCTGGTGATGCTGCGCGACATTGAGGAACGCACTCACCTCGTCGATGGTCTTCTGACCGGGCGTGTGGACGAGCTCCGGTGCGCCATCGCCGGGAAGGTCTTCGACGGCGACGAGGGTGCTTGTGGCTTTTTCAATGTTGGCGGCGTACTGGCCGTCGGGCGAACTGGCGATGAGGTCTTCCCCAGCTTCGGTGTAGACCATGAACTCCTGCGACTGCGATCCGCCCATGGCGCCGGAGTCGGCTTCGACGGCTACGAAGGAGAGGCCGCAGCGCGTGAAGATGCGGCGATAGGCTTCATCGTGCAGCTTGTAGCTGATGTCGAGGCCCTCTTCGTTGAGATCGAAGGAGTACGAATCCTTCATGGTGAACTGGCGCACGCGGAGCAGGCCGCTCTTGGGGCGGGGCTCGTCGCGGAACTTGGTCTGGATCTGGTACCAGATCTGGGGCAGCTGCTTGTAGCTGCGAATCTCCGAGCGCGCGATGGAGGTCATAATCTCTTCATGCGTCATGCCGAGACAGAGGTCCGCGCCCTTGCGGTCCTTGAGGCGAAACATGTTCTCGCCCATGCCGGTCCAGCGGCCGCTCTCCTGCCAGATCTCGGCGGGGTTCAGGGCAGGGAGGTACATTTCCTGGCCGATGCGGTCCATCTCTTCGCGCACGATGGCGACGATCTTGTTGATGGAGCGCGTGGCGAGGAAGAGATAGCTGTAGATGCCTGCGCCGAGCTGGCGGACGTAGCCTGCGCGAAGGAGGATCTGGTGACTGGCAACGACGGCATCCGTCGGTGCTTCGCGAAGTGTAGGAATGAAGAGTTTTGACCAACGATGCATAAGTGTTGATTCTAACTGGATGGCCGGGAGACGAGGTGCAGGTTAATGGATTCCGGCCTTGTCGAGCATGGCCAAAAACTGCCTCTGCGTGCGCATGTCGATGGACTGAGCTACGAGTTTGCCTTCGCGATCGAAGACAAAATTCTTGGGGATACCGTCCACATGGAAGCTCTGTGCGACCTTTCCTTCCGGATCGAAGAGGACGGTGGATTTGTATCCCATTTCCTTGATGAAGGGAGTCACTTTGGCCGTATCTTCATCGGTGATCGAAAGGACGACAAAGCCCTGTTTTCCGAAGCGCTTGTTGAGGGCATCGAGATCCGGCATCTCTTTGCGGCAGGGAGGGCACCAGGTCGCCCAGAAGTTCACCAGGACTACTTTGCCGCGCAGCTCCGAGAGCTTCACCTTGGAGCCATTCAAGGCGTCCAGCGAGAAGTCTGCTTTTTGTATGTCCGCCTCGTCCTGCACCAGAATCTCGCGCGCCCGGTCGATCTCAGGCCCTTTCAGATCCGTGGTCACGCCCTCGTAGCGGACGAGCTGAGCCAAAAGCAGATATGGCCGGGCGGGCTTACCATTGCGCATGGAGATCGGGTTCTCTTTGATCGCCTGGGTGAGCGTCGTGGTGACGGCCTGTAACGCCTCGGCGCCTGGATCGCCCTCCGTGGAGCGGCTGGCGAGGCCTACGGCGATTTTGAGCTTGTCCGATCCTGCGGGGAGGGTGCGAATCTGCAAAGCGATCTCGGCAGTGCGGGCTCCCTGCTGCGCCTCGGGAACCTGGCGAAGATCCCGGATCTCTTTCGTGATGTCCTGAACAGTGATTGCGGTAGCCGGGGCGGTTTGCGCATGCGTCATCCCGATGGACCCAGTGAAAAAGGTAGACGCGAGAAGAGCGATCTGGAAAGGAGCCTTCATGACCGGATTTTATCGCGATTGGTCTAGCGTTCCCAGAGATCGTGCAGATGCAGGACGCCGGTGACGGTGCGGCTGGCGTTACAGGCGACGATGGCGGTGATCTTCTTCGACTCCATAATGGCGAGGGCCGTAGCCGCGAATTCGTCTTCGTCAATCCATGTCGCATCCGCATGGAGGATCTCTCCGGCGGTACGCTCCAGGGCGAAGCCGCCTTCGCGTTCGAGGAGACGGCGAAGATCGCCGTCGCTGATGACGCCGAGGAGGCGGCGTTCCGGGCTGAGCACGGTGGTCATGCCGAGCCGCTTTTCGCTCATCTCGTGGATGACTTTGAGCAGCGGTGTCTCCAGAGGAACCTGGGGCAGTCGCTCATTCGCGTGCATCAGTTCGCGCACGCGCTGGAGGCGGTGGCCGAGGCGACCCCCGGGATGCAGGAGAGCGAAGTCTTCCGCGCGGAAGTTGCGGCGCTGCCCGGCTTCAATGGCCAGCGCGTCGGAGAGGGCCAGCATCGACGTGGTGGAGGCAGTGGGGGCCAGATTCATGCCGCAGGCTTCCACATCCACGCTGACGTCGAGAACAAGGTCCGAGGCGCGTGCAAGCGTGGAACCCGCACTGCCGCAGACAGCGATCAGGGCGTCCGCACGGCGCTTCAGGGTATCGAGCAGGCGGAGAAGTTCTTCCGTTTCACCGGAGTAGGAGAAGGCGATCAATAGATCGCGCTTGCCGACCATGCCGATATCGCCGTGCGCGGCTTCGGCAGCGTGGAGAAACTGCGCCGGCGTACCCAGGGAGTTCAGGGTGGCGACGAACTTCTGCGCGATATGGCCGCTTTTGCCCAAACCAACGGCGATGACGCGGCCGCCTGCGTCGGCGCAGGCGACGATGCGGCAGATCGCGTCGTCAATCGAGGCTTTCATGGGGCCGCTCATGCGGTCGGCGAGGCGGAGAAGGGCGTCGGCTTCGACGCGGACGCACTCGGCGGGGGTGAGCGGGGAGTTCTCCATCGAACCCGATGCTACCAAAGCAAGGCCGCCGGGAAGCCGATACACTTGAAGAAGGAGTTTTCTGTGAAGCGCAATGTCGTAGTTCTCGCCGTTATCGTTCTGTTCGTGGCCGGACTGTTCTGGGCCGGGGTACACAATGTTCGCCGACGCCACGCGGAAGAAGCGCGCGTGCGGAATCAGCAGATCACACTGATTCCGGATGGGAAGGCAGGCTCGCAGGCTCCGGATGACGACGTTCCGGATCTCCGCGGCAAGCAGGCGGCGGGCTTCACGCTAGCCAACCTGGATGGAAAGAAAGTTTCGCTCGCCGACTATAAGGGACGTCCCGTGATGGTGAACTTCTGGGCGACCTGGTGCGCACCGTGCAAGGTGGAGATGCCGTGGTTTGAAGAGTTCAGCAAGAAGTATGCAGGGCAGAACCTGGCCATCCTGGGCATCACCGAAGATGCTGTCAGCAAGGATGAGGTGCAGAAGGCCGTGACCAAGACCGGCGTGACGTATCCGATTCTTCTCACTGACAACAAGGTGGATACCGCTTACGGTGCGGTGAACTATCTCCCCTCCACGTTCTATATCGGACGTGACGGAAAGATCGTAGCGCAGACTGCTGGCCTTGGAAGCAAGGACGACGTCGAGGCAACGATCAAGAAGATCGTAGGCCAGTGATGCGACTTCTTCTTGCGATGATGTTGCTGGCTCTCCCTGTGGCGCAGGCGCAGCAGATCGAAGGCGCGCCCGCTGTGAATAAGCCCAAGGGGCATGTGGTCTATGTCCCCGAGGCGCAGGTGATCGCCGCGAACAAGGCGACGACCCTGGTCATCCACTTCTCCGTGGAAGAGGGCTTTCACATCAACTCGCACACACCGCACTCCGCTTCGCTGATTCCGACGAAGCTGGCGGTGCAGGATGATCCGACGGCGAATGTGCGCGCAGTGGATTTTCCCAAAGGGCACGACTACAGCTTTGCCTTTGATCCGAAGGAGAAGCTGGATGTCTACACCGGCGATTTTGCGCTGACGCTGCATGTGACGGCGAAGCCGGGCGAGCACACTCTGAAGGGTGCTCTGCACTACCAGGCGTGCGACTCGGCGGCCTGCTATCCGCCTCGTTTGTTGCCGGTCGAAGTCTTGTTTACCGCGAAGTAACAACCGTGGTCGCGCGGAGCGCATGAACTGGATTTGTCAGGGAAACAAAGCAGATCTCTCCGCTACGCGACGATAAAGCTGTCGCTCCGGTCGAGATGACGGAAACCTCATCTACCCCAATACCGTCATTTCGACCGAACGCGCAGCGGGAGCGGAGAAATCTGCTTTTGTTATGCGCCGGAGGCGCATTCAATCGCGTTCCGCGCTATAGCGGCAGATCCTTCCGCTACGGGATGACAAAAGGCTTTAGGGAGCCATAAAAAACTATTTTTTAGCGCTGGGCGCCAGCTTCTTCTGCGTGTCCACGAAGCGGCGAATGCGGTCCAGCGAACGCGCCTTTCCGAAGACGACGAGCGATTCCAGCAGTGGCGGAGAGGCTGTCGAACCCGTGAGAATCGCGCGCAGAAGCATGTAGCCCTCCTTCACGCTCCACTCCTTCGCCGTCAGCAGTGCACGCAGAGCCGCATCGATCTCAGGTTCAGTCCACGGTGCGGCTTCGAGCGCCGTAAGCAGATCCACGGTGAAGGCAAGCGTCTCTTCGCGCGTACGTTTCTTGGGCAGAAAGACTTCTTCCGCAGGCATCACATTGTCGCGGAAGAGGAAGTCGGCCATGTCGCCGACCTGTCCGAGGGTCTCCACGCGCGTTTGGATGAGCGGCACAAGCTGACGCAGAATCTCGTCGGAGAAGACGGTGTTGCGAAGCTCGTTGAAGTACTGCTCCGGCGTGAGCGCGCGGAGGTATTCGCCGTTGAGCCACTTCAGCTTGACGAGATCGAAGACGGGACCGCCGAGCGAAATGCGCTCGAACTGGAACTTTTCGATCATCGCGTCGAGGGTGAAGATCTCGGCGGCGCGGTTCTGCTCCGGCGTGTTGTTGTGGTCGCCGGGCGCGGGCATGCCTCCGCCCATCAGGCCGAGGAAGTTGAGCATCGTCTGCGGAAGGTAGCCTGCCTGGCGGTAGTAGATGAGCGAAACGGGGTTCTTGCGCTTGGAGATCTTGCTCTTGTCCACGTTGCGCAGCAGAGGCATGTGCCAGAAGCGCGGCAGATCCCAGCCGAAGGCGTTATAGAGGAGCACGTGCTTTGGTGTGGAGGAGATCCACTCTTCCGCGCGGATGACGTCGGTGATGCCCATGAGATGGTCGTCGACGACGTTCGCGAGGTGATAGGTGGGGAAGCCGTCGGACTTCATGAGCACCTGGTCGTCCACATTAAAGTGGTCGAAGGTGATGTTGTTGCGAAGCTCATCGCGGAAGGTCGTGGAACCCTCTGTGGGGACCTTGAGGCGGATCGTGAAGGGCTTGCCAGCCGCGAGGTTCGCGTCGATCTCTTCCTGCGGAAGATTGCGCGAGGCGCCGTTGTACTTCGGCGGCTGCTTCGCGGCGATCTGCGCCTTGCGGGCGGCTTCCAGTTCTTCCGGCGTCTCGAAGGAGCGATAGGCGTGGCCGCTGGCGAGAAGTTTGTCGCAGTACTCGCGGTAGATCTCCGTGCGCTCGGACTGGCGGTAGGGGCCGAAGGGGCCGCCGACGTCGGGACCTTCATCCCACTCCAGGCCCGTCCAGCGAAGGGCGTCGAAGATCATCTGTTCCGAGGTCGAGACGAAGCGCGTACGGTCGGTGTCTTCGATGCGCAGAACAAATTTGCCGCCGCGCTGGCGGGCGAAGATGTAGTTCAGCAGGCCGATGTAGGCGGTGCCAACGTGGGGGTCGCCGGTGGGGGAGGGAGCGATGCGGACGCGGATAGGCTTTTGAGTCTCAGGCATGATCCTAACCAGTGTATCCGCTCCAGCGGTGTTGACTAACCTGACCAAGTTGTATACTCGGCCGCAGAGGTGAGGTCATGGCGGCATACAACATCTATGAAGCGAAGACGCACCTTTCGGCGCTCGTGGAGCAGGCCGTCAACGGCGAAGAGGTCATCCTTGCAAGGGCCGGAAAGCCCGTGGCCAGGATCGTACCGATCAAGGACGAAAAGCGGCCGAAAAAGCGCAAAATCTTCGGCCAGAACTTCCTTGGAATCACCCACGTCGCTCCCGATGCCTTCGATCCCATGACAGAAGAAGAGTTGAAGGAGTGGGGCCTCTAGCAATGGCGAGGTATCTTCTGGATACGCATGTTCTTATCTGGCTTGACGAGGGTTCTGCCAGGCTTCCTCTGAGCTATCGCCATGCTCTCGAAGATCCCGACAATGAGATCTATCTGAGCGCCGTAACTGCCTGGGAGATCCAGACAAAGAAAGTGAAGGGCGCGCTGGCTTTTGCAGGATCGGTTGCCGTACATGCCGAACGGTTGGGCTTTCTGGAGTTGCCCATAAGCATCGCGCATGCAGAGGAAGCTGCCGAACTGCCACCCTTCCACCGTGACCCTTTTGATCGCCTGCTCATAGCGCAGGCACGAGTGGAAGGATTGACGATGCTCAGCATGGACGCAGCGGTTCGTCAGTACTCCGTAACCTGCCTCTAAAGGTCGGATTTACGGAGTGTCCAGGCACAAGCTGCATTACTTTGCTTAAGTAATATCGTCGGTGTCGAAGGTCTGTTTGCGACCCAGCGCGCTGGTGTCGCGAACGCCGTTGACGAGGGTGCGAACGACCACATCCACATCGATATCGTCTTCTGCCTCGGCGGTCTTTGTCTTCAGCGTGTCCGGCTCTTCGAGGGGCTTGAGCAGAACCGTGCAGTGAGCGACCGCGACGCCGTCCTGGTTGAGGCCTTCGGGGGTTTTGGCCTTGATGCCGACATCGCGAGGGCTGATGCAAAGCAGCTCAGCTACCTTTTCGCGGAGTTCGCCGGCGATGGGTACGATCTTGGGCTGGGCGAGGATCAGGACAGTATCGATGTTGCCGATCTCGTAGCCAGCAGTGGCGATCTCTTCCAGCGCTGTGCGCAGGAAGATGGAGGAGTCGGCGTTCTTCCAGCGCGGATCGCTGGGGGGGAAGAAGGTGCCGATGTCTCCAGCGGAGACTGCGCCCAGAAGGGCGTCGGTGATCGCATGGAGAAGAACGTCGCCGTCGGAGTGGCCCGCGAGCCCGGAGTGGTGGTCGATCTTAAGACCGCCGATGATAAGGGGAACGCCCGGTTTGAATGCATGCGAGTCGAAGCCGTAACCAATTCTCATAGTCGAAAGAAAACCCCTCTCGCCCATTGTCTATGATTCGCGGAGATTTGAGATGAGAAGAAGAGGCGATATACTCCGATTCCTATGCAGGTACACGTAATTCTTCCCGCCGCGGGCATCGGAACCAGAATGGCCGCCGGTACACACAACGTCGCAGCACCCAAGCAGTTTCTGGCCCTTGGTGGCATTCCTATCCTGATTCACAGTCTTCGCGCCTTTGCCGCTGTGCCTTCTGTGACGACGATTCTTGTTGCGGTTCGAGCGAACGAGCGCGAACGCGTCCAGGCTCAGATCGACGAATACAAGCTCTCGGAGCAGGTAAAAGTTGTGGAGGGCGGCGACAGCCGTCAGCGGTCCGTGACCAATGCCCTTCGGTCTTTGCAGGCGGAAGCAGACGACGTGGTGCTGGTCCACGACGCCGTGCGTCCCCTGATCGATACAGCTTCGATTGAACGCACGATCGAAGCAATTGCACGTCACGGCGCCGCTATTGTGGGACTTCCCGCCGTGGATACCATCAAGCAGGTGGATCGCACGGTCGATGGCGCGATCATCGCGACCACCGTTCCGCGCGAGCGCATCGTGATGGCGCAGACGCCGCAGGGCGCAAAGTTTTCGCTGATGAAGCAGGCTTTTGATGAGGCGGAGCGCGACGACTTCGTCGGCACCGATGAAGCCAGCCTACTGGAGCGCGCGGGGATCGAGGTCTCCGTGGTGGCTGGATCTCCGCGGAACCTGAAGATTACGCAGCCTGCGGATCTTGCGCTGGCTGAGTTCTATCTCTCCCAGACTGCGTAGCTACTCCCAGCCCTGCTTCTCTTCGTTCAGACGAAGGATCATCTCGTTGTTCTGAACGAAGCCGAAGCGTTCGTAGACCGGCTTCCCGAACTTCGAGGCGTGCAGTGTGACGACGCCGATGCGACGTTTCCTGCACTCGTCCACGCTGATGCGGAGGAGTTCTTTGGCCAGGCCGCGGCCGCGTGCGGCAGGGTCCGTGTAGAAGTTGAGCAGGTAGCCCCGCGCTGGAGCGAGGTCCATCCAATGCGGCGGAAAGTCCGTGATCCAGAGACCGCAGGCGGCGAGGATGGCGTCATTTTCTACCGCGAACCAGCCAAGGTAACTTCCGTTCGCGAGACGTGGCGCGACCCACTCCGTGAAAGCTGCTTCGAGGCGGTCAAACTCCTCTGCCGTCCGTGTGAAATTGTCCGCGAACATGAGGCGGCGCTGGCGCGAGATCGTCGCGGCGTCGTCTGCGGTGGCGATTCGGATTTTGTGCATCTTGTGACGATACGATGAAAGCGATGGCAGAACGCGTAAACCTACCCCTCAACACCTCGCTTTTCCGACCAGGAGACCGAATCGCCGTGGCCGCTTCGGGTGGCGCGGACTCTACTTCTCTTCTGCTGGCGCTTCACGAGCAGAGAATCGCCCTCGGGATCGGGCTGTCGGCGGTGCATCTGCACCATGGAACGCGTGGGGCGGAGTCGGATCGCGACCGGGACTTTGTGCAGGCGCTCTGCGCTCGACTTGACCTCCCTCTGCATCTTGCTGAATTTGATGTACCTGCCGCCGCCGAAGCCGAGGGCGAGACGCTGGAAGAGGCGGCACGAAACGCACGCCTCGAACTCTTCCGGAAGCTGATGCTGGCGGGGGAGGCGACCATGGTCGCGACGGCCCACACGCAGGACGACCAGGCCGAGACGGTGCTGGCGAAGCTGCTGCGTGGCGCATGGACGGAAGGTCTGAGCGGGATTCATCCGATCCTCTTCCTCGGCGAGGGCGAGCGTCTGCCGGTCATCCGGCCCCTGCTCCACGTTACCCGGGGGCAGGTGGAGGCGTTTTTAAAGGCGCGTGGGGAAGCGTGGTGTGAGGATTCCAGCAACGCCTCCACGAAGCACACGCGGAACCGGATTCGGCACGACCTGATGCCGAAGATGCGCGAGTTCAACCCCCAGATCGCATCCGCTCTGGCCACGACGGCGGAGCTGGCGCGCGAAGAAGAGGCGCGCTGGGCTATTGAAATAGAAAGACTTTTGCCTCAGTTGCTTCTGCCGGGGAAGCCCGTGCGGGGAGGTGGACGGGCGGTCGGTACTGTGCCGGGTGAGTCGGCCTTTTCCCTGGAGATCGAGCGTCTGCGCCCGATGGACCTACCTTTGCGGCGAAGGATTCTGCGGGGAGCGGTCAAGCGTCTGGGGTTGAGCCTTTCGGCGGCGGATACGCTGCGTCTGCTTCGGCTGGCGGGGCTGGCACCCGCGACGGCTGCACCAGACCCTACGGTTTCGGCAAAAGTGGGTGCGCGCCTGTCTCTGGGATCAGGCCTGCAGGCGGAGCGGTCGGCTCGGGAACTCCGTCTCTCGCGTACGCCCTAGCGGACGCGTCGAAGAACTCCCCGTCAGATTGGCGTTGCAGAAAAATCTTTCGTATGCGCTAACTTTCGATTCATAAGAGTAGAATCGCAGGACGAACATTTAGAGTGAGTCGAGTTCGTCGCATCTTTAGCGCGTGACCTTCGTCTAATGGACTAGCCTGTAATGCGGGTGCGGCGAGCGCGGATGTGGCTGCCTGGGAATGAATCGAGGGAATCGGATTGAATTCGACCGTCAAGACAATATTGATGTGGGTTTGCATGATCACCTGCCTGGTCTTTGTATTCCAGTTTGTGGTGAAGGGCAGTGGCACGGCGCATGACAGCGCAATCAGCTTGTCTAACCTTATGGACGACGCTGATAAGGGTAAAGTTGCCGAGATTACGGTGAATGGAACTGAGGTTACGGGCAAGTACCGTGACAGCAAAGAGCAGTTTCATACGACAATCCCTGCCAATTATCCAGATATGTACAAGGTTCTGCGTGAAAAGGGCGTGAATATCACCGTCAAAGACCAGAACAACAATGCCTGGTTCGCCATCCTTCTGCAGATCGCACCCTTCGCCCTCATCCTGGGGATCATGATCTTCTTCCTCCGCCAGATGCAGTCGGGCGGAAACAAGGCCATGAGCTTCGGCAAGTCGCGCGCTCGCCTGCTCAGCCTGCAGCAGAAGAAGGTGACGTTTAAGGACGTCGCCGGCGTGGATGAAGCCAAGGAAGAGCTGAAAGAGATCATCGAGTTTCTGCGCGAGAGCGCGAAGTTCCAGCGTCTCGGCGGCCGTATTCCCAAGGGCGTGTTGCTCGTTGGACCTCCCGGAACGGGTAAGACCCTTCTTGCTCGCGCGGTTGCGGGTGAGGCGAACGTCCCGTTCTTCTCTATCTCCGGTTCAGATTTCGTGGAAATGTTCGTCGGCGTGGGCGCTTCGCGCGTACGCGATCTATTCGAACAGGGTAAGAAGAATGCTCCCTGCATTATCTTCATCGACGAAATCGACGCTGTGGGACGGCACCGTGGTGCTGGCCTGGGCGGCGGACACGATGAGCGCGAGCAGACCCTCAACCAGCTTCTCGTCGAGATGGACGGATTTGAGTCAAACGACGGCGTAATTCTCGTCGCTGCAACCAACCGCCCCGACGTTCTGGATCCGGCGCTTCTTCGCCCGGGCCGCTTCGACCGTCGCGTGATGGTGGGACGTCCTGATGTGCGCGGACGTGAAGAGGTTCTTCGCGTACACGCCAAGAAGGTTCCCCTTTCGGAAGATGTCAACCTGAACGTTCTGGCTCGTGGAACCCCAGGATTTTCCGGCGCGGACCTCGCCAATATGGTGAACGAAGCTGCCCTGGCCGCTGCCCGCTACAACCGCAAGTCCGTCCACATGTACGACTTCGAAGTAGCCAAGGACAAGGTCCTGATGGGTGCCGAGCGGAAGAGCATGTTGCTGACCGACGAAGAGAAGAAGGTCACCGCGTATCACGAGGCCGGACACGCTCTGGTTGCAGCGATTCGCGATCACGCCGATCCTCTGCACAAGGTGACGATCATTCCGCGCGGTATGGCGCTGGGCGTCACGATGCAGCTTCCGGAAGATGACCGCCACACTGTGACCAAGGACTATCTCGAGACGCAGCTTGCCATCCTTATGGGTGGACGTTGCGCGGAGGAGATCTTCCTGAAGAAGATCACAACGGGTGCTGGCAACGACATCGAGCGCGCTACCGAACTCTCCCGCCGCATGGTGTGCGAGTACGGTATGAGCGACCTCGGACCTCTTACCTTCGGCAAAAAGGAAGGCGGAGAGATCTTCCTTGGCCGCGAGATCACACAGCATCGCGACTTCTCGGACGATACAGCCAAGCAGATCGACTTTGCTGTCCGTAACTTCGTGGACCTCGGTTACAAGTCTGCCTACAGCATCCTGGATACGCATCAGGACGCGATGCACCGCATGGCCCTGGCCCTGCTGGAGCGCGAAACGATCGACGCATCTGAGATCAAGATGATCATCAACGGAGATGAACTTCCTCCGATGAAGTCCGCCTTGGCGCATGCTGAGCCGAACACCGCCGATACTCAGAAGGTACTTAAGCCCGAGGGCGGACGTGCTCCTGGATTTGGCGAAGGTCGTCCTTCTCCCGCGTAGGTTTTCCTTGTTCTAAAAGGGCGCAGCTTCGGCTGCGCCTTTTTCTTTTGCCCGACCTTCCTGGCGGGGCTCTCGCAGGCGACAATGGAGAAGTATGAGAATGCGTTCACTGCTTGGGCTCGGTCTGATTCTGCTGACGGGCTGCGGATATCACACGGCAGGATCTGCGACGCACATCCCCGCAGGCATCTCGGTGCTGGCCGTACCGACCTTCAAGAACAGAACCCAGTCGTATCACACGGAAGTGGCCTTCACCTCCGCCGTGATCCACGAGCTGAACACGCGCACGAAGTACAGGGTCATCAACAGCACAACCGCGCCGAGCGATGCGACGCTGGAGGGGACGATCCTGACGCAGTCGGTTGCGCCTCTCACGTATGACTCCTCCACCGGAGCGACGTCCAGCTACCTGATTACGCTGACGGCGAAGGTGGTGCTGACCTCGTCCACCGGACGTGTTCTTTATCAGAACTCGAAGTTTTCCTTCCGGCAGCAGTACCAGTCGACGCAGGATCTTTCCGCCTTTGTGCAGGAAGATACGCCAGCAGTGGACCGGATGGCGCGGGACTTTGCGCAGACGCTGGTTTCAGACATACTGGAATCGTTTTAGGGCCCCAGCGAATTTCCGCCTAACGAATCTTAGGAGCTTCACCATGCGTCGTCTTTTGATCGGATTCTTCTTCGTTGCCGCCACGTTTCAAGCCCAGACCCACGATCATGGTGGAATGTTGGGCACGTCTATGAACTCGTCCAACAATAAGGGCACGGTGGTGAGCTTCAAGAGCGGCACCGAGACAGTACAGGCCGAGATGTTTGTGGCCATGGGGAAGCAAAGAGCAGCCTCGCCGGTGCTGCTGCTCATTCCCGAGTGGTGGGGCCTCAATGACTGGGTGCGCGACCAGGCACGGACCTTTGCCGCTGCTGGCTACACGGCGATTGCGGTGGATCTGTATCGCGGACAGGTGGCGACCGACGCAGAGACGGCGCACGAACTGATGCGCGGTCTTCCCCACGACCGTGCTCTGCGCGATCTGGACGGTGCCCTGGAGTTCGTTCATAAGACCGTCGGTGCCGGTGCCAAGGTCGGTGTGGTGGGCTGGTGCATGGGCGGCGGATACGCCATCGATTTCGCTGTGGCGCAGCCGAACCTTCAGGCCGTCGTCGTGAACTACGGCGCTCTTCCTACGGACAAGACGACGCTCGCCAAGATCCAAGCACCTGTTCTGGGGAACTTTGGCGCTCTGGACAAAGGCATTACGCCCGCGATGGTGGAGGAGTTCACCGCTTCGATGAAAGAGCTGCACAAACAAGTCGATGTGAAGGAGTATCCCGACACCGGGCATGCCTTTCAGAATGAAAACAACAAGGGCGGTTATAACGCGGCCGATGCGACGGATGCGCGGCGACGGACGATGTTGTTTCTTAACAGTCAGTTGAAGAGGTAGACGCTGAACCAGCGTATGCAACCCAAGCTGTAGGGGTTTGTGAACCTTTGACCCCATTCTGACCCTGAGTCTGCCTCGGCACGAATCCGGAGAGGTACGGCAAACTCTGCATCTGCTTAGTTTGTGCTTGCCTCCGGGTTTGGGCCCCGTTACTTTGTGGTCAATGGCTGACATGCACATCATGACTCCGGCAGTGCCGGCAACACTCTCCTCGGAGCCCGTGTCGATGAATATTGGTGAGACGATACGTGGTTTCCGTCTGCAAAAAGGCATGTCGCAGGGCGATATTGAGAAGCGCACCGGGCTTTTGCGGTGCTACCTCTCCCGGGTTGAGAACGGCCACACGGTGCCTTCGCTGGAGACGCTGAAGAAGATTGCTTCCGCCCTGGACCTTCCGCTGTCGCAGTTTTTTGCCGAAGAGGGCGCGATGCGGGATATGTCTCAGCAGTTGAGTCTGTCCGAGGACGAGATCAAGTTCCTTACGCAGGTGCAGAGGTACTCGTCCAATCTTTCCGATAGCGACCGAAAGTTGCTGCTGGCGATGGTGCGAAAGTTTGCGCAGACGGCTACGAACTAGGGTTTGAGTTTCTCCCAAAGCAGAAGGCCCGGACGGTTTGTCCGGGCCTTCTGCTGTTTGGGGTTACGGTCCTTGCTTTGTCATCCCGCAGCGAAGCGGAGAGATCTGATTCTGTGCAAAAGCAGATCCCTCCGCTTCGCTGCGGGATGACAAAACGTAGATAGCTTACGGTTGCGGGAGGACGAGAAGTTCTACGCCGCTGGGAGCCGAGGCGGAGTGGAAGATCGTCTGGGTGGCCTTCACGAACTGCTCCGGCTTGGCGTGCGGGATGTCGGTGAAGGTCTGCGGGTTGCGGTCGGTCAGGGGGAACCAGCTGCTCTGGACTTGCACCATGATGCGGTGGCCGCGACGGAAGGTGTGATTGATGTCCGGCATGGTGAAGTTGATCTCGGTCACTTCGCCGGGTTTCAGGGCCGTGGGATGCTCCCAGCTGGTGCGGAACTTGGCGCGGAAGGGTTCGCCGCGAAGAAGCTGCTGGTAGTTACCCATCAGGACAGGCGGAGCCGAGACGATGCGTTTGCCGATGGCCGGGTCTGCGGGTGGGCTGGAGTAGTCGGCGGGATAAACATCGATCAGCTTCACCACGAAGTCCGCGTCGGTGCCAGTGGAGGCGATGCGGAGCCTGGGCGAGATGGGACCGGCTACAGTGAGGTCTTCGGTGAGAGGCTCAGTCTGGTAAACGAGCACGTCCGGACGCGTCGCGGCGAAGCGCTGGTCGTCGGCCATGTAGCGCTGAGGAACCGTGTCCGTGGTGTAGCCGACGAAGGGCACGGGGTGAGCCGGATCCGCAACGTACTCGTCCTTGCTCTCCTTGGCCGTGGGGGCGTCGAAGGAGAGCTTACCGTCGGCGTGGAAGTAGATCATCTTCTTCGTTGCGGGCCTGGGAGGCCAGGCGTCGTAGCTGCGCCAGGCGTTGGTGCCGGTTTCGAAGACGTAGGCCTTGGGAAGCGGCTTCGACTCCTTGTCCTTCAGGTAATGCTCAAAGAAAGGAAACTGGATGTGTGTGCGGAAGTACTCTCCAGTCTTGGCGTTGAACTGGGCGTCTCCGAGATGGTCTCCGTCGGTGCGTGCCCATCCACCGTGGGTCCATGGACCGATGACGACGGTGTTCGTGGCTCCGGGGTTCAGTGCGTCGATGGCATGGAAGGTGACGAGCGGACCGGTGAGGTCTTCGGCGTCGAACCATCCGCCAACGGTCATGACGGCGGCGTGAACATTGCGCATGTGGGGTGCGAGGTTTCTCGCCTTCCAGTAGTCATCGTAAGTCGTATGGAAGGCCTGGTCGGTGAAGAGGCTTTCTTTACCGTCTTTGGTGATGAGAGCGTTGAGGTTGGCGAGGTTTCCGGCGCGGAGATAGTAGTCGTAGGTGTCCGGCGTGCCGAAGTCGAAGTGATCTCGTTCGGCTGAAGGCAGGATAGGGTTCTTCTGCGGGGCGAAGCCGGTATAGAAGCCGAAGTTCGCCCCGAGCATGAAGGCGCCGCCATGATAAGCGTCGTCCGCGCCGACAAAGAGGTTGGTCATAGGAGCCTGCGGGCTGGCGGCTTTGATGGCGGGATGTGAGTCGATGATGGAGGCCGAGGTGAAGAAACCAGGATAGGAGATGCCGGTGATACCGACGCGACCATTGTTGTTCTCCACGCGCTTCAGCAGGAACTCGACGGTGTCGTACATGTCGGAGGCGTCGTCAACGTCTTTAGGAGACTTCTTGTCGTCGATATGGGGACGCATCTCGGTAAAGGTGCCCTCGGACTGGTAACGGCCACGGACGTCCTGGCAGACGAAGATATATCCGGACTCGACGAGTTCCGTGCTGGATCCAGCGAAGCTGGTGGCGAACTTGTCCTCGCCATAGGGACCGCAGGAGTAGGGAGTGCGCGTCATCAGGAAGGGATACGGCCCTGCGTCTTTGAAATCGCCTGTCTGCGGCACGTATACCGCCGTGAAGAGCTTGACCCCGTCGCGCATTGGGATGCGGTACTCGTATTTGGCATAGTGTGACGCGATGAAGTTCGCGGCCGGAGCAGCAGCCTGCGCACGGACGTACGGTGTACAGAAAACGACAACGGCAAGGCAAGCGACGAATCGCTGAAGACGGGACATTCTTCCTCCGAATGAAGTGTTGGAGAGAAGTGTAATCCGCGGGAGGATTACTTTTTGAGAAGCGTATCTCAATTTCGGAGCAAGAATCCTGTAATGGGATTCCTCGCGGGGTTAGGCGACGGCTACCGACATGCGTTCGAGTACATGGCAGCAGACTCGGTTTCTACCTTCGGCCTTGGCCCGATAGAGGGCTTGATCGGCGCGCGCGATGAGATCTGTCGGATCATCGGGCCTGCGCGGTATCGTCGTCGCGACGCCGCAGCTTACGGTCGTCAGGAGAGAGGCGGGCGGCCGGCTCGCAACGAAGCGCGAGGACTTGCGAAGATCGGTTTCGAAGGCAGGCGAGCCCGCAATCTCCACTAGGGTACGGATTCGTTCCGCCACAAGAAGCGCCTGTTCCTCGTTAGTGTCGTCCAGAAGTACGATGAACTCTTCTCCGCCAAAGCGCGCAGCGAAGTCTGTCTCCGCGCGCAAAGCCTCGGAGACAAGGGTTGCGACGCGGCGGATGACCCGGTCGCCAAAGAGATGGCCGTGCGTGTCATTCAGAAGCTTGAAGTGGTCTATATCCACCATGATGGCGGAGATCGGACGCGGGTTCACGAGCGCGTCGGCGAAGAGTTCGTTGAAGTGCAGTTCATAGGTGTGACGGTTCTTGAGGCCGGTAAGAGCGTCGAGCGAGGCGACGCGCTGGAGATCGAGGTTCGCTGCATCCAGAAGGGCCGTCTGTGTCTCGCTGCGGAGGCGCTGCAGGTACGAGATGCGCAATGCGCGGCTGAAGGTGAAGTTGCCGATGAGGGAAAGAACCGCGGCGGCGATCACCGGGGCCGTCGCCAGGATCATTCCTCCTATGCTCAAAGTGGAGAGGGAGATGACGCCATCCCCATAGGCCAGCAGGCAAAGCACTGAAGTCACCACACCATAACGGAGATCGATGCGAAAGACGCCATTGAGAAGAACGAAGGCCAGGAAGAAGATAGGCTCTACCGTAGCCTGGAAGAGGTGCTCTGTCCCCCTTCCGAGATAGAGGGTGGCGCAGCAGATTGCAAGAACGATGCCGCCAATCGATGCCTCGCGCACGGCGCGGGTCCTGGCGTGGAGAATGGCGAACAAAAGTAGAAGAACCGCGGGGGTAACCATAAGTAAACGAACGGTTACGGCCTGACCGAAGCGCTGCGGGATAAACAGGGCGTCGCCAAAAAGAAACAGATCAAAGATGAGGAGAGCGGAGAGGCCTGTCCAGGCTACGTACTTCCGCTGCCTACGCGCAGTAGACGCAGAATAGCTCTCCTCCAGATGAGGAGGGAAGCGCAGGCGTCGAAAGTAGGAACCCACGAACTCCTGGATCTGTTGTTCAACCTGTGGCAACAGCTCGGCAAAATTAGACATGCGATACCAGTACAGATGCCAAAGAAACGGGGGTGGGTTTTGTGTCTTTCTTTTTTATTCCCACACAACGAATCTGTACTTATTTAATACGTCTATTTTTAGCGTTTGGATGTGACCGAAGTTTATATTTCGAGCGCGAACTGAGACGTTTCGACGCCATGGACAGATGTGCCGGGTTCTGTTGCCAGTTCCAGGACAAGACGTTCCAAAACGAGGCGCTTATCAGGTGGGGAGTTCCGCAGTTCCAGGTCGGCGCGTGCGATCAGGCGCAGGGCGCGGGAGAGTTCGCGGCGCGATTTGTAGCGGCGTGCCTGGCGAATGAGGTCGTCCGCGGCAAAAGGAGGCATGCGGAATCCCTGCCAGAGGACCTGCCAGATGGCCCGGGAGTCCCGCACGTTCTTCTCCGCGATGATGAGCATCTGCCGGAAAGTGCGCGCGAGCATATACAGATGGCCGATAGCCGAGTCTTCCCCACCGTCCGAGGCGTTCAGGAGGCCATGCAGGAGGCCCAGGGCGGTGGCGCGGTCGTGCAGGGAGATGGCATCCGTCAGTTCGTAGAGGGAGCGCTGCTTGGCGGCAAGGACGAGGGTTTCCACGTCGCCGAGGGTAATGCGTGCCTCAGCATGCTCGACACCCGCCTGTTCACGCGGAGCGGAGACGTAGAGGAGAAGCTTTTCAAGCTCTGACGCGACCAGCATCATATCCGCGCCGAGGGCGTCGACGAGCTCGCGGGCGGCTTCGGGGTCGCATCTGGTGTTCTGTTCCTCGCAGGTGGCGGTGACCCAGCGGACGGCGTCCTGCTCGTCTACGCGGGCTAGTTCTACTACGCCGCAGAGGTCTCCGAGGGTCTCGCGGATGCGCTCGAAACGGTCTTTGTCCTGCATATCCATTTTGCGGAGATCGGCGGGCAGACGCAGGTGGTCGGCGACGAAGATCAGAAGCGCCTGCGGGTTCGGCGAACGGAAGTAGGCCTCGATGGCAGCGAACTCGTCCTTTTTCGCGCCGCGCGTGTAGAGAACCTTCAGGTTGCGGAAGAAGAAGACCTGGAAGGGAGCCATCAGGGATGGAGTCTGTGCCTGGTCGAGGGCTTCGAAGATGCTCGTTTCCGCGAGATCGAGATCGTGGAGACAGAAGTCGCGAAGATTGTCCGGAACGAGGGTCTGGAGGACGCCACGCCGGCAGCGCTCATAGAGAAAGAGCTCGTCGCCTGCCAGAACGTACCCGGGCCGGATGGCGGGAGAGGCGATCTCGGCGAGGAAACGGTCAGACGAGGCGAAGCTGCGGACAGGGGGCATCTCCATTGAGGATATAGGGCGGAACGGCAGCGCATGAGGATATTGCAGTGGAATGCGTGTGGATTGTGCTGTGGATCGCCCTGTGGATAGCGCGTCCCTTACTCCTCTTCGCTGCCTATTAGTGCCTTTTCTGTTGGTTCTTTAGGTTCACTCCGCTTTCAGCATGACGGCGGGATCGATGCGCACTGCACGGACCACGTTTGATAAGAGTCAGAAAGAAATTACGCGCGGTCCAGGCTTACTATGGGAGGTCCGATGCTCTATCGATACCTGGAGGATCCATGGGTTATCCGAGAAAGATCTTTGCTGCGCTTCTGCAACTAGCACTCATGTCCGGAATTTCAAGGGCGCATGGGCAGGATCCGATGACGTCGTTTCCGAAGAACTACAGCGTTGTCTTCGAGAATGCCCAGATCCAGGTCATCCATGTTCATTACGGAGCGCATGAAAAGATCGGTGTTCATGATCACTCCAAATCGCCAACGGTTTACGTCTACCTGAGCGACTCCGGACCTGTCCGTTTCTCGCACGAGGGCGAGAGCGACTATGTGCTGCAGAGGCCGCCCTTGAAGAAGGGCGCGTACCGCGTAAGTCCCGGACGCATCGAGCGGCATAGCGTGGAGAATCTTGGAGACCTCAACTCGGATTTTCTACGCGTGGAACTGAAGAGTATTCCTGTGGGCGGGATGCTGCGTGCGTCTCGCGTAGGAGCGCCCTCGATGCCGCTGAAGGACACGAGTGCGATGGAGTTTCAGAGTGCGAAGCTGGATGTGCAACGGCTGATCTGTACACACCCTTGTGCTCTCACGGCGTCGTCCCGGGGAACTCTTGTGATTGCTTTTTCTCCAGCGCAGATCGGTGCGGATGCGACCAGGCGGAGCCTGAAGAGTGGAGAAGTCTTCTGGCTGGACGCCGGACAGGCGGTTCCAGTTGCAGGGGAAGCAGGGCCTGTGCACCTACTTCGTATCGCGGTTCACTAGGAGTTGAGGCTTTGCTGCCGCTGGCGAAAGGCTGCCACTTTGTGGCGGTTGCCGCAGGTGGCCATGCTGCACCAGCGGCGTTGGTGCGACTTGGTGCGGTCGTAGAACCAGAGGATACAGTCTTCGCTCTCGCATCCACGGACGAGCGTGAAGTCTGCCTTCGCAAGCAGTTCTGCCGCAGCCTCTGCCAGCGGCGCGAGAAGCTGCTCTGCGCTCCGTGTGGGGTAGATGCGACGCAGTCCGTTCCGCTCTAGAACGAGATGGCTGGGGCTCTTCGCGAGAAACGCGTTGAAGGCCTCAGGTTGAATCTGCTTGCCTGCGGCGCGGCGCTTGATGAGGAGACGCAGCATTTCGCGGAGCTGTCGAGTTGCCGTCAAGAGCGCGCCGGGTTTCAGGTGCGTCGCAGAGGGTGCGGCAAAGCCGAACTGTTTCAGCCAGGCAAGAACATCGTTGTCGGACTGAAGCGCGTCGCTCGGCTGGCCTTCGACGAGCGCAACGGTATTCAGCAGGTCCAGGATTGGCTCGTCGGCCAAGGCAAGAAAAACGCTCATGCATGATTGTAACCTTTTTGTGCATCTTTCAGTGGTTACGCTCTGTCTATGTAACCTGTAATAGAAGTTATGAAGGTTATGGAGGAAGGTATGACGAGGAGAGGGTTTTTAGCGGCGGGGAGTGGTTTGGCGGCGATAGGACTGAGCGCGCCTGTAGCAGGTGTGGCCGCGGTTACGAAAGCGGGTGTACCGACGACTTCGGTGCATCGCGTGACTGCGGACGGCGTGGAGGTCTTCTATCGTGAGGCGGGACCGAAGGATGCCCCGGTGATCCTTCTCCTGCACGGATTTCCCACTTCGTCCTTCATGTATCGCGAACTTATCCCGCGGCTTGCGGACAAGTATCGCGTGATTGCTCCGGATCTTCCCGGTTTTGGATTCACTGAGGTACCGGAGGCCCGTAACTATAAGTACAGCTTTGATTCCCTGGCGAAGACGCTCGAGGCGTTTGCAGAAGCTCTTCATCTGAAGCGTTACGCGCTGTATGTCTTTGATTACGGTGCCCCGACTGGACTCCGCCTGGCGATGGCGCAACCGCAGCGCGTGGCGGCGATCATCTCGCAGAATGGCAATGCCTACGAAGAGGGGCTGGGCGATGCGTGGGCACCGATTCAGCTCTATTGGCGTGAGCCTACTGCGGAGCACCGGGAGGGGGTCCGGCAGGCGTTGTCCCCTGAGGGATTAAAAGACCAGTACACCTTTGGCGTGCCTCATCCAGAACGGATTGCTCCGGAGGGATACACGCTCGATGCTGCGATGATTGCGCGTCCGGGCAACATGGAGATCCAGTTGGATCTGTTCCTGAACTATGCGTCGAATGTGAAGATGTATCCGCAGTTTCAGGAGTACTTTCGCGAGGCCCAGCCACCGCTTCTTGCCATATGGGGCGAGCATGATCCCTTCTTCATTCCAGCGGGTGCGGAGGCGTACAGGCGCGATCTGCCGAAGGCTTTGGTGCAGTTTCTCGACACGGGCCACTTTGCCACTGAAACGCACGTGGACGAGATTGCCTCGGCCATGCGCGGGTTTCTGGCTACGGTGAAGTGGTGAGATCGAGGCGATAGAACGCAACGTCAGGAACGGCGTTGGAATTAAATCGTTCCGTGGGCTGGAAGCCGAGTGAGCGGTAGAGGCGACCGGCCGCGGGCATCTTCTTTGGTTCGGTGTCGAGGACGACGGCGGTGAGGCGTTGATCGCGCGCCCAGGCGATGACCGCCTCCGCGAGAGCGCGGCCTGCGCCAGAGGCGCGGTGATCGGGGAGGACGTAAAGCCGCTTCATCTCTGCCACGACCTCGGTGCCGAGGGTGCGCCGTTTGATCGAGACGCAGCCGAGGGTTTCGTTCTGATCGTTCTTTGCAAGAAGGAGCGGGATGTCAGGATTGGAGAGGTTGGCGATGTCGCTCTCGAGACCTGTGAGACAGAGGTCGATGCCTTCCGCCTCGAGATGCTTTCCGTAAGCACGGAGCAATGCTTCTGCTGTAATACGATCTTCCGGGGTGGCGATGGGGGTGATCGTCATGTCTTATGGTCGAGGTGCTTGTGGTTGGTGTCAATGTTTGAGATCCGGTTTGTGCACTCCGCGCGACCCCACTCTTTGCGCGATAAAGCCACGTAAAGAATGGGGCACGGGGAGTTACGCCATGTGCAGGCCGCCGTTGACGTCGAGCGTGTGCCCTGTAATGTAGCCAGCGCCCTCGGAGGCAAGAAATGCCACGGCATGGGCGATATCTGAATCCTGGCCGTACCGTGCCAGCGGAATCTCGGAGAGCACAGTGGCCTTCCGGTCGTCGGTCAGGACATGCGTCATCGGTGTTTCGATGAAGCCGGGAGCGATGGCGTTGACGGTGATGTTGCGGGAGGCAAATTCGCGAGCCAGGGCCTTGGTCAGACCGATCATGCCTGCCTTGCTGGCGGCATAGTTTGCCTGGCCTGCGCTGCCCATCTCGCCCACTACGGAGGTGATGTTGATGATGCGCCCGGAGCGCGCTTTGAGCATGGGCTGGAGAACGGCCTGGGTGAGCAGGAACGCGCCCGTGAGATTGGTGCGGAGCACGTCTTCGAAGTCTGCGAGTTTCATGCGGAGAACCAGCCCGTCCTTGGTGATGCCTGCGTTGTTGACCAGAATATCCAGCTTGCCGAAGTGCGCGAGGACGGCTTTTGCAGCGGATTTGATGGAGTCTTCCGAAGCGACGTCGAGAGCGAAGGTGGCGGCGGTGCCGCCTGCGGCTTCAATCTCGGCTTTGACTTCGACGAGCTTCGACTCGTTGCGGGCGGCCAGGGCGATCTGTGCGCCGTCCGCGGCGAGTTGGAGAGCGATGGCGCGACCGATGCCCTGTGAAGCACCGGTAATGAGGGCTGTTTTTCCTGTGAGGCTGGGCATGATGCTCCTTACTGCGTATCGAAGGAGATTATATGAAAGCGTGAGCGGCTGCTGCCAGAACAGCGTCTCGCTGCCTGATGGAGGCAAAGGGAAGTATTCTGGTTGGACTTATGGCGAAGAACGAGACGGAAGTTTATGCGATCCACGGGGCGGACCCGGAGGCGCTGGCGTATGCAATGGCGAAGTACTCGCGCTCGGCGCTGAGTTTGAAGGAGAGTCTGAAGGAGATCTCTTCGCAGAAGGCGGAGGAGTTTCTCAACACGTTTTATTTCCAGTATGGGCATCGCTCCATCGCTGACCTGGCGCATGTGGCCTTTGCCATTGAGAAACTGAGCCTGTTGGCGGCGATTTCGCTTGTGGATGAGCAACGTTGGGATGGGCAGGAGCGTTCGACGCGCTATCAGAACTTCCGCAAGAGCGGATGGTTCACGCCGGCGTTCGAACCGAAGGATGATGCCGTCTTCACCGATGCTGTGTCGTCTCTCTTTGAGGCGTATGAGGGTGTCGGTGCAGGGATGCTCGAGGAGTTGAAGGCGCATACCGCTATGCCTGATGGGATGGAAGAGGCGGCGTATACGCGGACACTGAAGGCACGAGCCTTCGACATGGCGCGCTATCTGCTGCCGCTGGCGACGAACACAAGCCTGGGGCAGATTACGAATGCGCGCACGCTGGAGGGCCAGATCTCTCGTCTGCTGGGAAGCGAGTTTGCCGAGATTCGTGCGCTGGGCGTGCGCTTGAAAGATGCCGCGAGCGGCGGTGCATGGGATGTTTCGCACTCTTCTGCGGCAAGCCTGATCGAAGAAATTGCTGCGGCGGATGCTCTGCTGGGCGAGCGGGCCAAAGAGGCCTGGCTGCGCGAGGTGAAGGTGTCGCCTACGTTGGTGAAGTACACGGCGGCGAGCGAGTTTGCGAAGAAGAGCGCGGAGGAACTGACGCAGGCAGTCTGCGAGCTAATGCGTGGCGCGGCGATTGTGCAGACACCTGCCGTGGATCTGGTGGAGACGCCGGTAGGCGAGCGGTTTTCGCTGGAGATCGACTTGGCTACGTCGCTGCTTTACTCGCACTGCCACTATGGCTACCGGCAGTTGCGGGCGGCGGTTACGTCGCTCTCTGCAGCGGCGATTGAGGAGTTGATCGCGCTGGGAACGCGGCATCGCGGACGGCACGATGAACTGCCGCGGGCCTTCAGCGCTGCGCAGGGATTTCGCTTCGACGTGCTGATGGATGTGGGCGGGTTCCGGGATATGCACCGCCATCGCAGATGCACGCAGTTGCTTCAGCCGTATACGGATGTGCATGGGTACGAGATGCCGGACTTTCCGGGTCAGCCTGCGGTCTCCGGATCGCGCGTTGCGGGCGTCTTCACGGAGGCGATGGAAAAGGCTTTTGCGGCCTACCGGGCGCTTGGCGGCCATGTAGCCGGTGAGGTGAGCGGAGACGCTTCGCCACTGCCTGCGCCGGATGCTGTGGATTCGAAGCCCTTCGACCCTTCTTTTCAGCGAGCTTCGGTGGTCTCTGCCGGAACGGCCCCGGGTGGGCGTGGTGGATCGATCTTCGGATCGTCGCAGCGCACGGCGCACTCTCCCGCTGCCGTACCGGTGCCGCAGTTGGGGCAGGATGGGAGCGTGCGCATGCACTGGGGTACACCGTTGCCGGTCAAGGCGCGTGCGGATGCGGCGTATGTGCTTCCGCTGGCCACGCGTTGCCGTGCGCTGTTTACGATGGATTACGCGGAGGCTGTGTACATCTCTGAGCTGCGAAGCGCGCCTGCAGGGCACTGGAGCTATCGTCGGGTTGCGTGGGAGATGTACCAGGCCGTGGCGCGGGCGCATCCCGCTTTGGGACTGAATGTGCGGATTGAGGACGTCTATGCGCCGGTGGATTTGCTGAAGCGGTAGCTTCGCTTTTTGTTTGCTTTTTCCTCAGGCCTGCTGCTAATATCGGAAAGATAATTGAGACGTTCAAAAGGGAGATTTACGTGGCGGATGATCGCGGCAAGGCAATAGAACTAGCCCTCGCAGGGATTGAAAAGCAGTTTGGCAAGGGTTCGATCATGCGTCTGGGAGCCAAGGATGCGATTGTTCCGATTTCGGTCATCTCTACCGGCTCTATCTCCTTCGATCTGGCCCTGGGTGTAGGCGGTGTACCCCGTGGACGCGTGATCGAGATCTTTGGACCGGAGTCCAGCGGTAAGACGACGATTACCCTGCAGATTATCGCGGAGGCGCAGCGCGCCGGTGGTCTGGCGGCGTTTGTGGACGCTGAGCACGCCTTGGATCCCGTCTACGCTCGGAAACTCGGCGTGGATACGGATAACTTGTTGATTTCACAGCCGGATTACGGCGAACAGGCTCTCGAAATTACCGAAGCTCTCGTCCGTTCCGGTGCAATCGATATTCTTGTGGTCGACTCGGTCGCAGCGCTGGTTCCCAAAGCGGAACTGGACGGCGAGATGGGAGATTCCCACGTCGGTCTGCATGCGCGCCTGATGAGCCAGGCTCTCCGTAAGCTGACGGGAACGGTCTCCAAGAGCCGCACCTCCCTGATCTTTATCAACCAGATCCGCGAAAAGATCGGTGTCATGTTCGGCAGCCCGGAGACGACCACCGGTGGACGCGCTCTGAAGTTCTACTCGTCGGTCCGTATCGATATCCGTCGTATCGGAGCGGTGAAGGAAGGCGATGTTGTCGTCGGCTCTCGCACCAAGACCAAGATTGTGAAGAACAAGGTGGCTGCGCCCTTCCGCGAGGCCGAGTTCGACATTCTCTACGGCGAGGGTATCTCGCGCGAAGGCGATGTTTTGGATCTGGCTGTGGTTCACAACATCGTGGACAAGAGCGGTGCCTGGTACAGCTACCAGGGTGAGCGTATTGGGCAGGGACGCGAGAACGTGCGCGGCTTCCTGAAGCTTAACCCCGATATCTTCGACCGCATGGATAAGGAACTGCGCGCCAAGCTGGGAATCGGCGCGGCGTCGCTTGCGGCTGCACCAGTGCCTGAGGCTCCTGAAGATGGAGCAGAGAAGGCAGCGGAAGTGGTTCGCGGGAAACGCGGATAAAGAGCAACTCAGCGAGTCAGCTAATAAGAAAAGCCCGGGAGTTTCCCGGGCTTTGTTGTTTGTATAAGGTGCATTTCAGGTGCGGCAGGCTCGGAAAATATTAATAAAGCGTTAAGCCTAAATATTTAGGTTGACTTCCCGGCACGCGACATCTTAGTCTCCTATTTGTTTAGGAGACGCTATATGGTTGGCCGAAAAAAAGGTTCTACTTCCCTGACGCCTTTGGAGATGCAGATTATGCAGGTGCTCTGGCGGGACGGTCCCAGCCATGTTCTGCATGTGCAGCAGAGTCTGGCTCCGGAGAACGAGCTGGCCTACAACACCGTTCAAACCATGCTGAATGTGCTGCACCGGAAGGGAAGGGTGGAACGCTCTCTGAGTGGCCGCGCCTATGTCTACGGCACGGTCGCGTCGCGGGAGGTCGTTCTCGGTCAGGTGGTGAGGGATTTCGTTGAACGTCTCTTCGGCGGATCCTCCGAGGAACTGGTGATGAGCTTGATCAAGAGCCGACAGGTCGATCCGGAGCGGATCGCCGATCTGAGTCGTAAAGTCGCAGATCTGGACAGGGCAGAGGTCGAAGGAGGGGAAGGATGAGTAGGTCGCTCGGATTTCTCCTGACTTATGTCGTCAACTCCGTTTGGGAGGTGCCGGTGATCGCGTTTGCGGGATGGTTGATCAACGTTCTGCTGAGAAAGTGCGGCCCCAAATCGGCACATATCCACTGGGTTGTGACGCTGATGCTTGCAGTCGCTACACCTGCAGTTCCTTTTCTGGCACGGCTGTTTGCTGTGATCTTTACGCCCCAACGCTTTGTCGCGCATACTTCGGCCACGATTGTGGCGGCTCCATTCCATGTTCGAGATGTCCAGAGGGGGTTGGAGCTTCCGGATAGTACCGCATCGTGTTTCGTGGTGTTCTACCTTGTCGTGCTGCTCTACTTTGCTCTGCGCCTGTTCTGGATCTCGCGCGCTACGCTGGCGCTTCTTGGGGAGGCGTCTCCTGCGGTACTCACTGCTGAGCAGGCGCAGATCTGGCGTCAATGTAAGCGTTCCTATGATCTGCCCACGCTCCAACTCCTGATCTCGAAGAAGATATCAGGCCCGGTTACTCTCGGTTTTCGGAAGCCTGTGTTGCTTGTCCCGGTGGGGTTCATGGAGGGTTGTGCTCCGCAAGATCTGCTCTCGGCGTTCGCTCATGAATGCGCGCACGTCGAGCGTCATGATTTTGCCAAGAACCTGTTCTACGAAGTGGCAAGTCTTGTCCTCTTTTTTCATCCCGTCATCTGGATGCTGAAGTCTCAGATCGCGCAAACACGCGAGATGGTGTGCGATGGCATGGCCGTCGAAAGGGCCATCGATTCGCGCAGTTATACACAGTCCCTTCTACGGCTCGCCTCCATGGTTTACGAGCATGCGCGAGTCCCCGTCTCACACGCCGTCGGTATCTTCGACGCCAACATTCTGGAGAAGCGTGTCATGGTCATGCAGGTCAAAACGCGAAAACTAAGCACCCCCTTTCAGTATGGTCTTATTGCTTCCGCTGTTCTCTTTCTTGTCTCCGTCGCCGCCGCCGGCGCGACGAGGGCGATTGCCGTTGAGCCACAAGGCGCTTTGCAGAAAACACCTGCGCATACCCGTGTCTACCAAATCGGCAATGGAGTCAGTGCTCCCGTACTTCGCTTCCAGGCAAATCCGGAGTATCCAAGAGCCGCGCTGCAGAGAGGAAGTCAATTGCAAGGAGGGAAATGCTCTGTCAGTCTGGTCGTGGACGCGAAAGGTATGCCAACGGACGTTCACGTTGCGAAGTCATTAAGTCCCGACTTCGACGCCAACGCGATGCAGGCCGTGCGGCAATATCGCTTCGCTCCAGCACGACGCCTGGGCCAACCAGTAGCGGTTGCCCTCAACGTTGAGGTCAACTTTGAGAAGTTCTAGTCGTAATCCTTCTCTCAGACGAGAAGAGAGGCCCGGGGACTCCCGGGCCTCTCTGTTTGGCGATCGATGACGCGTTAGAGCGCGGGAGAGGGGGCTGGCGACTCGCCGAAAGGAGCGGGGCCGTTTTCTCCGCGAGGTCCGCCCGGGCCTCCGTTGGGTCCGCCTTTGAAGCCGTCTCCGCGTGCGCCACCCATACCGCCGTGCATATGGTGCTCTGCCCGCAGTTTGGTCCATTGATCGGCGGTGAGGACGCCTCGGATGCTGAGGAGCATCTTGGCGTTGGCCTTTTCCATGTCCGCGCGGAGGTCGGCGACCTTGTTGATCTGTGCCAGTGCTTTGCCCTGATCGATCGGGTTGGTGCTGAGGATCGGCTCGAGCTTGATCTGTTCTTCCTCGATCGAGGCATGCAGATGGATGAGCTGGATACGGCTCTGCATAAAGGTATCTTCGATACGCTTCTGCTGCTCCGGAGAGAGGCCAATGCGAGAGGTCAGATCGGGGTTCTTCCACCAGATGCCTGGAGGGAGAATGCCAGCTTCACGACCGCGCATGCCGCCCTCCATGCCACGCTCCATACCGGGGCCGCGTCTGTCTCCACGCATGCTCATGGCGCCTGGACCCCGGGGACCTGTGCCGCGAGGTGCGCCGCCGGGGAGGGTCTGTGCGCCGTCCGATGGGGGTGGTGGGGGCGTGGCGTCCTGCGAAAAGGCAGGAAGGGAGAAGAGCAGGGAGGCAGCTAGGAGAAGTCTGGGGTTCATGGTTAGTCTTCCTTTTGGTTTTCTGTTGTAGACGTCGTGGAGGTGAGTGGGAGGAGTGGTGCCGCTACCGAAGTGTTCAGGTCGCTCTGAATCGTGGTGAGCAGGGCTTCGTCCGAGATCTGTGAAGCAGGCTGCGCGGGCGTCGCGGCTACCGGGGCCCGATTGCGATGATGCAGGGCAACGGGCGCTCCGATGGCAAAGGCAAGAGCGGCGGTTGCCAGCGTGAAACGCGGCATGGTGAAAAAGGTACGGCGTGCGCGGAGCGGAAGCAGCGTGCGCAGACCTCCGATACGGTCGAGATCGTGAAGATTTTCCGAGGCCAGCGCGGTGGTGGAGAGGCGAAGATCGGCGAAGCCCGTGCGCAGGCTGGAGAGTTCGCCGGTGCACTCCGCGCAGGTGGCGAGATGTGCGGTGGCGGACGCGCTGGGGATGCCGAAGAGGGCGATATCGAGATCTTCGCTGGAGAGATGCTGGCTGTTGAGGGAGTTCATTTTTTTCCTCGCTTTCGAGAAGCGGGCACGTTGTTTGTGCGGAGGGAGTCGAGTGCGCGGTAGAGGTGGCTTTTGACGGTGGCGAGCGGGAGGCCCGTGGCTGTGGCGATCTCCGAGAGTTCGAGC